>Ga0265338_10005464_pt1 | contig 16587 bp, 12 predicted proteins | sample 42126metaG_FD_193579 | JGI IMG/M metagenome (GOLD analysis project Ga0265338, IMG submission 193579) | Rhizosphere microbial communities from Carex aquatilis grown in University of Washington, Seatle, WA, United States - 4-21-26 metaG | ecosystem: Host-associated > Plants > Roots > Rhizosphere... | reverse complement strand
CTCGACTTCGCGATCCAGTGCTCTCCCGACCATCCGTGGCTGACGCAACACCCGGAGTGGTTCAACCGGCGCCCGGACGGGACGCTGAAGTACGCCGAGAATCCGCCGAAGCGCTACCAGGACATCTACAACGTCAACTTCGAATGCGAGGACTGGAAGGGACTCTGGTCGGCGCTGCGCGACGTCGTGCTGCTCTGGGTCTCGCGCGGCGTCACCGTCTTCCGTGTCGACAACCCGCACACGAAGCCGGTGGCGTTCTGGGAGTGGTTGATCGCGGAGGTGCGCTCCGCGCATCCCGACGTGATCTTCCTCGCAGAGGCGTTCACGCGGCCCGCGATGATGACGACGCTCGGCAAGACCGGCTTCGCGCAGAGCTACACGTACTTCACCTGGAAGAACACGCGCTGGGAGCTGCTCGAGCTGATGGGCCAGCTGCTCGACTGGCGTGAGACCAACCGGCCCAACGTCTTCACGAACACGCCGGACATCCTGCACGAGTATCTGCAGCGCGGCGGCAGGCCGGCGTTCGAGGCCAGGCTCGTGCTCGCCGCGACGCTGTCGCCGTCCTACGGCATCTACTCCGGCTTCGAGCACTGCGAGAACGTGCCCGTGCGCGACGGGAGCGAGGAGTACCTGAACTCGGAGAAGTACGAGCTCAAGCGGCGTGCGCTCGACGGGCCGCTGCTGCCGCTCGTCGCGACGCTCAACGCGGCGCGCCGGGAGAACGTTGCGCTGCAGTGGCTCGACAACGTCACCTTCCTCGAGACGGAGAACGAGGCGCTGTTCGCGTATGCGAAGCGAACGGATGGGAACACCGTTCTCGTGGTGGTCAACCTCGATCCCAAGGCGCCGCGCGAGGGCGTGTGCGTCGTGCCGGCCTCGACCGGCCTGCCGCCGGCGTACCCCGTGCGCGACCTGGTCGCCGGCGAGACCTGGACGTGGCACGTCGGCCGCAACTACGTGAAGCTCGGCCCCGGCAAGAGCCACGTGCTGGTCGTGGAGGTGAGCGATGCCTGACCGCTGGTTCGAGCGCGAGCCGCTCTGGTTCAAGCGCGCCGTCTTCTACGAGATCCACATCCGCGGCTTCTTCGACGGCAACGCCGACGGCTCGGGCGACTTTCGCGGGCTGATCGAGAAGCTGGACTACCTCCAGTGGCTCGGCATCGACTGCGTCTGGCTGCTGCCGATGTACAGCTCCCCGCTGCGCGACGGCGGCTACGACATCAGCGACTTCCTCTCGATTCACCCGGACTACGGAACGGTCGCCGACTTCACGGAGTTCGTCGAGCAGGCGCACCAGCGCGGCATCCGCGTGATCGCGGACCTCGTCATGAACCACACGTCGTCCGAGCATCCGTGGTTTCAAGAGTCGCGGGCCAATCGCGACGGGCCGAAGGGCGACTGGTACGTCTGGTCGGACACCGACGAGCCCTACCGCGACGCCCGTGTGATCTTCGTCGACACCGAGCCGTCGAACTGGTCGTTCGACCCAGTGCGCGGCCAGTACTACTGGCACCGCTTCTTCCACCACCAGCCGGACCTCAACTACGAGAACCCGGAGGTGCAGGAGGCGATGCTCGACGTCCTCCGCTTCTGGCTCGACCTCGGCATCGACGGCTTCCGGCTCGACGCGGTGCCGTACCTCTACGAGGGGGACGGGACGAACTGCGAGAACCTTCCGCCGACGCATGCGTATCTGAAGCGCGTGCGCGCGGAGATCGACGCGCACTATCCGGACCGCGTGCTCCTCGCCGAGGCGAACCAGTGGCCCGAGGACGTCGTCGCCTACCTCGGCGACGCCGAATCGGGCGCCGAGTGCCACATGGCGTTCCACTTCCCGCTGATGCCGCGCATGTTCATGGCGGTGCGGCGCGAGGACGCGACGCCGATCTACGAGATCCTCGAGCGCACCCCGGGCATCCCGGGCAACGCGCAGTGGGGGCTCTTCCTGCGCAACCACGACGAGCTGACGCTCGAGATGGTCACCGACGACGAGCGCGACTACATGTACGGCGAGTACGCGAAGGACCCGCGGATGCGGCTCAACCTCGGCATCCGCCGCCGCCTCGCGCCGCTGCTCGACAACGGACGCGACGAGATCGAGCTCATGCACGCGATCCTCTTCTCGCTGCCGGGCTCGCCCGTCCTCTACTACGGCGACGAGATCGGCATGGGCGACAACGTCTACCTCGGCGACCGGGACGGCGTGCGCACGCCGATGCAGTGGACGGGCGACCGCAACGCGGGCTTCTCGCACGCCGACTGGGCGCAGCTCTACCTCCAGCCGCTGATGGACCCGGTCTACGGCTACCAGGCGGTGAACGTCGAGGCGCAGTTGCGCACACCGACGTCGCTCCTGCGCTGGGTCGCCCGCTTCATCTCGCTGCGCAAGGAGCATGCGGTGTTCGGGCTCGGAAGCTACGAGCCGCTTCGCTCCGACAACCCCCGCGTCTTCGCCCACATCAGGCGCCTGGAAGACGACGTCATCCTGTGCGTCCACAACGTCGCGCGGTCGGCCCAGGCCGTCCAGCTGGATCTCTCGGTCTGCAGGGGTATGGTCCCCGAGGAGATGTTCGGCCGCACGAGCTTCCCGGCCGTCGGGGAGCTGCCCTATCTACTCACGCTCGCCCCGCGCGGGTTCTTCTGGTTCCAACTGAGGCGGCCCGGCTCATGAGCTTCGACGAACGGATCCTGATCGAGCAGGTGATGAGGCAGCGCTGGTACGGCGCGAAGTCGCGCGGTGTCGCCCACGCACAGGTGCTCGACTCCGTGGTCGTGCGCGCGGACGAGACGCCGCTCGCGCTCGCGCTCGTCGAGATGCGCTACGAGACCGGCGCGCACGACCTCTACCAGCTGCTCTACGCGTTGCGTGACGACGAGGTCCTGATCGACGACGACGTCGCCCTCGCGCGCGAGCTGGTGCGCACGCTCCGTGCGGGCAAGACGCTGCACGGCGCGGAGGGAATCGTCGAGTTCCACCGGGTCGCCGGCTTCGCAGGCTTGAGGCGTGAGCCGGTCGACGTCCGCTGGGTGGGAACCGAGCAGTCGAACACGTCGGTCGTCTTCGACGAGGAGGTGATCCTGAAGGTGTTCCGGCGCCTCGAGCCCGGCGTCAACCCGGAGCTCGAGATGCTCCGCTTCCTCACCGACCACGAGTTTGCGAGCAGCCCGCCGCTCGACGGCTGGTACGAGTACTCGGGCGAGCGCCTCGTCGCGACGCTCGGGATTCTCCAGACATTCGTGCGGGGCGGGCTCGACGGCTGGGAGCTCGCGCTCGACGAGATCGTCGCGGCGCCGGATCAGTTCCTCGCGCGGCTGCACCGCCTCGGCGAGGTGACGGGCCAGATGCACAGCGTCCTCGCCTCCGACTCGAACGACCCCGCCTTCAGCGTGGAGACGCCGAGCGTGGAGACGCTCGGCCTGCTCACGGCGACCGTCGACGAGGAGATCGAGCGGGTCTTCCTCGAGCTCCCCGACGGCAACGAGGCGCTCGCCCCGATCGCCGGTCGCGGCGAGGAGGTGCGGGAACAGCTGCGCATGCTCACCCACGGCGGCCCGACCGGCAAGGTCATCCGCACGCACGGCGACTACCACCTGGGCCAGACCATGTGGGCCGCCGGGGACTGGGTGATCCTCGACTTCGAAGGCGAGCCGCTGCGCACGTTCGCCGAGCGCCGGCGCAAGCGCTCGCCGCTCCGCGACGTCGCCGGGATGCTCCGCTCATTCGCATATGCGGCCACTGCCGCGTCCTTCCTGCGGGGCACCGAGGCGCCCGACGGCTGGGAGCAGCATGCGCGCACGCAGTTTCTCGACGGCTACCTGGGCGCGGTCGACGGGGGGCTGCTGCCGCCCGGCACGGCGGCGGTCGACCGGCTGCTCGCCGTCTTCGAGCTGGAGAAGGCGGTCTACGAGCTCCGCTACGAGCTCGACAATCGACCCGACTGGATCGGGATCCCGGTGGCCGGAATCCTGCGGTTGATCGAGCAGTCGCAGGCGGCGGGCTGATGAGCCGGTTCGATCACGTGCCGAGACGAGATGCTTGCAGCGTGCGGCGAGACCGCGCTCTCGCCGCACGCGAGCGATGCGAGACTCGAGGCTCGAAGAAGGGGGCCCACGGGGGAAACATGGTTTCCCCCGTGCTGAATCGACCCGACTGGATCGGGATCCCGGTGGCCGGAATCCTGCGGTTGATCGAGCAGTCGCAGGCGGCGTCCTGATGCTCGACCTCGGCGCCGACCCGCACGCCGTGCTCGGCGCGCACGAGGCGAAGGGCGGCGTGGTCGTGCGGGCGTTCCGCCCGGGGGCGCAGGCGCTGCGCGTGCAGCCGGCCGGGGTCGAGGCGAAGCTGACCGACCCTGCCGGGCTCTGGGAGGCGCTGCTGCCGGACGCGCAGCTTCCGCTCGAGTACGAGCTCGAGGTCGAGTATCCGGACGGCCTCACGGTGACGCTACGCGACCCGTACGCGTTCCTGCCGACGCTCGGTGAGCTCGACCTGCACCTCGTGCTCGAGGGGCGGCATGAGGAGCTGTACGCGAAGCTCGGCGCGCACGTGCGTGAGCTCGGCGGAGTGACCGGCACCGCGTTCGCGGTCTGGGCGCCCAACGCGCGTTCGGTCGCCGTCGTCGGCGACTTCAACTCCTGGGACGGGCGCCTGCACCCGATGCGCTCGCTCGGCGCCTCCGGCGTGTGGGAGCTGTTCGTGCCGGGTGTCGGCGCCGGTGCGACGTACAAGTTCGAGCTCCACACGCAGGACGGGCGCCTGCGGTTGAAGGCCGATCCCGTCGCCTTCTACGCCGAGGTGCCGCCGCGGACGGCGTCGGTCGTCTGGCAGGCGGCCCACGACTGGCGCGACGGCGAGTGGCTGGAGCGCCGTGCGCACAACGACGTCCTGCGGGAGCCGATGTCCGTCTACGAGGTGCATCTCGGCTCCTGGCGGCGGAACTCGCTCGAGGGGAACCGGTCGCTCTCGTATCTCGAGCTCGCGCAGGAGCTCGGCGACTACGTGAGCGACCTCGGCTTCACGCACGTCGAGCTGATGCCGGTGATGGAGCATCCGTTCGCGGGCTCGTGGGGCTACCAGGTGACCGGCTATTTCGCGCCGACGTCGCGGTTCGGAACGCCGGACGACTTCCGCACGTTCGTCGACGAGCTGCACCGGCGCGGCATCGGCGTCATCCTCGACTGGGTTCCCGCACATTTCCCGCGCGACGACTGGGCGCTCGCGCTCTTCGACGGGACACACCTCTACGAGCACGCCGACCCGCGGCGCGGCTCGCATCCGGACTGGGGCACGCTCGTCTTCAACCTCGGCCGCAACGAGGTGAGGAACTTCCTGCTCTCGAACGCGCTGTACTGGCTGCGCGAGCATCACGCAGACGGCATTCGCGTCGACGCGGTCGCCTCGATGCTGTACCTCGACTACTCGCGGAAGCCGGGCGAGTGGGTACCGAACGAGTCCGGCGGTCGCGAGGACCTCGACGCGGTGCAGTTCCTCAAGGAGCTGAACGAGGCGATGTACGCGCGCGCTCCCGGCGTGATCTCGGCTGCCGAGGAGTCGACCGCCTGGCCGGGCGTCTCACGACCGACGTACCTCGGCGGGCTCGGCTTCGGCTTCAAGTGGAACATGGGGTGGATGCACGACACGCTCGTGTACTTCACGAAGGACCCCGTCTACCGGCGCCATCACCATCACACGCTCACGTTCTCGACGATGTACGCCTTCAGCGAGAACTTCATCCTGCCTCTGTCGCACGACGAGGTCGTGCACGGGAAGCGCTCGCTGCTCGACAAGATGCCGGGCGACCGCTGGCAGAAGTTCGCCAACCTTCGCGCGCTCTACGCATACCAGTGGGCCCATCCGGGGAAGAAGCTGCTGTTCATGGGCGGCGAGCTCGGCGAGTGGGACGAGTGGAACCACGACGGCTCGCTGCACTGGAACCTGCTCGAGTACGCCGAGCACGAGGGCGTGCAGGCGCTCGTGCGCGAACTCAACCGCGTCTACCGCGAGACGCCCGCGCTGTGGCAGGTCGACTTCGAACCGGCCGGCTTTCGCTGGCTGGAGGTGAACGACGCGGCGAACAACGTGTTCGCGTTCGTCCGCTTCGGCACCGGGGATGCGAAGCCGCTCGTCTGCGCGCTCAACCTCTCGCCGGTGCCGCGCGAGGGCTATCGGGTCGGCCTGCCGGTGGGCGGCACCTGGCACGAGGTGCTGAACTCCGACGCTGCACGGTACGGCGGCTCGGGCACCGCCAATCCGGCCGCCGACGCCGAGGAGACACCCTGGAACGACCAGCCGTTCTCGGCGGCGGTGACGCTGCCGCCTCTCTCGGGCATCTGGCTGCAGCCGGGATAACCTCTCGACATGTTCACGACCAGGCCCGAGCTGCGCGGTACCTTCGGGATGGTCGCCTCGACCCACTGGCTCGCCTCGGCGGCGGGGATGGCCGTGCTCGAGCTGGGCGGCAACGCGTTCGACGCGGCCGTTGCGGCCGGTCTGACGCTCCAGGTCGTCGAGCCGCACCTGAACGGCCCCGGCGGCGACCTGCCGGCGCTCCTCTGGCCGGCTGCGAGCGGCGAGCCGCTCGTGCTGTGCGCGCAGGGCCCGGCGCCGCGCGCGGCGACGATCGAGCTCTACCGCGACGAGCTCGGCCTCGAGCTCGTCCCGGGAACGGGCCCGCTCGCGGCCGTCGTCCCGGGCGCGTTCGGCGGCTGGCTGGCGATGCTGCGCGACCACGGCACGCTGCCGCTCGCCGACGTCCTGCACTTTGCGATCGGCTACGCGGAGAACGGCTACCCCGTCCTGCCTGCGATCGCCGGCGCGATCCGCAACGTCGAGTCGCTGTTCCGCGACGAGTGGACGTCCTCTGCCGAGGTCTACCTGCCGGTGGCCGAGCCGGGCACGCTGCACCGCAACCCGCAGCTCGCCGCGACCTACCGCCGCATCCTCGACGAGTCGAACGGCGAGATCGACGCCGCGCTCGACTGCTGGTACCGCGGCTTCGTCGCGGAGGCGATGCTCAGCTTCCAGGAGCGCGAGTGGATGGACAGCTCGGGCGAGCGGCACGCCGGCCTGCTCGCGGAGGACGACCTGCGCGACTGGCGGCCGTCGTACGAGCAGCCGCTCGCGGTCGACTACCACGGCCTGACCGTGCTGAAGGCGGGGCCGTGGAGCCAGGCGCCTGTGTTCCTCCAGCAGCTCCGCCTGCTCGAGGGCTTCGACCTGGCAGCGATGGGCCACGCGAGCGCGGAGTACGTGCACACGGTCACCGAGTGCGCGAAGCTCGCCTTCGCGGACCGGGAAGCGTGGTACGGCGACCCCGACTTCAGCGACGTCCCCGTAACCGATCTTCTCTCCCGGGAATACGCGAACGAACGTCGCAGTCTCGTCACGGACAGCTCCTCCACGGAGCTCCGCCCGGGTAGTCCCGGCGGCCGCGTCCCGCGGCTGCCGGGACCTGTGGAACGTATGTCGACGGCTCCGGGCATTGGTGAACCTACGCGAGGCGACACCGTCCACCTCGACATCGTGGACCGTTGGGGGAACATGGTTGCGGCCACCCCGAGCGGGGGCTGGCTCTGGGGCGCGCCGGTGATCCCGGAGCTCGGCTTCTGCCTCGGCACGCGCGCGCAGATGTTCTGGCTCGAGGAGGGACTGCCGAACTCGCTCGAGCCGGGGAAGCGGCCGCGTACGACGCTCTCGCCGACGCTCGTCGCCCGGGACGGCGAGCCGGCGCTCGCGCTGGGCACGCCGGGCGGCGACCAGCAGGACCAGTGGACGCTGCACGTCTTCCTCGCGCACGTCCACTTCGGGCTGGACCTGCAGGCCGCGATCGACGCTCCGAACCATCACACGGAGGCGTTCCCGAGCTCGTTCTACCCGCGGGAGACCCGGCCGCGGCACGTCGCCGTCGAGGAGCGCGCCGGGCTGGACACGGTCGCGGGCCTGCGGGCGCGCGGCCACGAGGTCGAGGTGTGCGCGCCGTGGTCGCTCGGCCGCGTCAGCGCCGTCGGCCGCGAGCCGGACGGGCAGCTGAAGGCGGGCGCCAACGCGCGCGGCATGCAGGGCTACGCCGTAGGGCGTTGACGGGTGGAGATCTGGCCGGGCAAGCCGTTTCCCCTGGGCGCGAGCTGGGACGGCGACGGCACGAACTTCGCCCTCTTCTCCGAGAACGCGGAGCGCGTCGTGCTCTGCCTGTTCGACGACGGCGACCGTGAGACTCGGATCGAGCTGACCGAGCGCACGGCGTTCCACTGGCACTGCTACGTGCGCGGCGTCGGCGCCGGGCAGCGCTACGGGTACCGCGTCCACGGCCCCTACGACCCGGCCACGGGCCGGCGCTTCAACTCGCACAAGCTGCTGATCGACCCGTACGCGAAGTCGATCGAGGGGCCGGTGCGGCCGGACCGCGGGAACACGCTGCCGTACGTGCCGGCCGGCGGCGGTGACGCCGATCTCGTTCCGGACGGCAAGGACGACTCGGCGGCGATTCCGAAGTGCGTCGTCATCGACCCGCACTTCGACTGGGAGGACGACCGGCCCCCGGCGACGCCGTGGCCCGACACCGTCATCTACGAAGTGCACGTGAAGGGCTTCACACGCTTGCACCCAGGTGTGCGCGAGGACCTGCGCGGCACGTACGCCGGTCTCGCCTCCGAGGGGGCGCTCGCCCACTTCCGCGAGTTGGGCGTCACCGCCGTCGAGCTGCTGCCGGTGCACCACATCGCCGACGAGGGCTTCCTGCACGGCCTCGGGCTCACGAACTACTGGGGGTACTCGTCGATCGGCTTCCTCGCGCCGCACGCGCTCTATTCGGCGACGGGCACGCGCGGCGAGCAGGTGCGCGAGTTCAAGGGGATGGTGAAGGCGCTGCACCGGGGCGGAATCGAGGTGATCCTCGACGTCGTCTACAACCACACGGCGGAGGGGAACCACCTCGGGCCGATGCTCTCGTTCCGCGGCGTGGACAACCTCTCGTACTACCGGCTGATGCCGGACGCGCCGCGCTACTACCAGGACTTCACGGGAACCGGGAACTCGCTCAACCCGGCGCACCCGTCGGTGCTCCGGCTGATCATGGACTCGCTGCGCTACTTCGTGCTCGAGTGCCACGTCGACGGCTTCCGCTTCGATCTCGCATCCGCGCTCGCGCGCGAGTTCTACGAAGTCGACCGCCTGTCGACGTTCTTCGACACGATCCACCAGGACCCCGTCATCTCACAGGTGAAGCTGATCGCGGAGCCGTGGGACGTCGGCCCGGGCGGCTACCAGGTCGGCAACTTCCCGGTGCTCTGGGCCGAATGGAACGGCGTGTACCGCGACACGATGCGCGACGCCTGGCGCGGACACGCGAACGTCGCCGACTTCGCGCGGCGGTTCACGGGGTCGAGCGACCTCTACGACCGTGACGGCCGCGATCCGTTCGCGTCGATCAACTTCATCACCGCGCACGACGGCTTCACGCTGCGCGATCTCGTCTCCTACAACGAGAAGCACAACGAGGCGAACGGCGAGCAGAGCAGGGACGGCAGCGACGACAACCGCTCCTGGAACCACGGCGTCGAAGGCGAGACGGCCGACGCGGCGGTGCGGGCGTTGCGCGCGCGCCAGCAGCGGAACTTCCTCGCCACGCTGCTGCTCTCGCAGGGCGTGCCGATGCTGCTCGGTGGAGACGAGCTCGGGCGGACGCAGCGCGGCAACAACAACGCCTGGTGCCAGGACAACGAGCTGTCGTGGTTCGACTGGGAGCATGCGGACCACGAGCTGGTCGGATTCGTGCAGCGGCTGATCCGGCTGCGTGCCGCGCATCCCGTGTTCCGCCGCTCGGCGTTTCTCACCGGGCGCGAGACGCAAGGCTCGGGCCTGCCGGACGTCTGGTGGTTCCGGCCCGACGGGCGGCGGATGACGCAGCGTGACTGGCAGCGTCCGGACGCCCGCGTGCTCGGTGTCTTCCTCAACGGCTGCGAGATCCCGTCGCGGACGGAGCGCGGCGAGGAGATCGTCGACGACTCGTTCCTGCTCCTCTTCAATGCGCAGGTCGAGCCGGTGACGTTCACGCTGCCGACGCGCCGGTTCGGCGCGAGCTGGGAGCTGGAGCTGGCCACGGGCGAGGTCAAGTCCGGAGACGGGTTCCCGGCCCGGGCGGCGGTGACGGTGCCGGATCTCTCGCTGACCGTGCTCCGGCGCGTCTAGGCTCCCCGCGTGCGGATCTACCTCGCCGGGCCGCTGTTCACGCCGTACGAGCGCGGCTACCTCGACACGTGCGCTGCGCGGCTGCGCGAGGCCGGGTTCGAGGTCTTCGTCCCGCACGAGCAGGCGCTCGCGCTCGGCACCGACGTGACGGCGACGGCGATCTTCGCCAAGGACCTGGAGGGGCTGGCCGCCGCCGACGCGGTGTTCGCGCTCCTGGACGGGTCCCAGGTCGACGACGGCACCGCGTGCGAGATCGGGCTCTTCTACGCGCTCATGCAGTCGGACCCGGCAAAGAAGGGGATCGTCGGACTGCTCACCGACCTCCGCAGCCTGCGGCTGGAGGAGGGGCACGGCCTCAACCTCTTCGTCGAAGGCTGCATCGCGGCCGTGGGCGAGATCGTGAACTCGCTCGACGACGCTCTCTCGGCTCTGGACCGGTTGCGCGCTACGTGAAGCTGATCTGCCCGCCGCCGGCGAGCGCGGTTGATTTCCGTACCTAGGTACGGGTCTATAGTCCGCGGCATGAGAGTCGGCGAGGTCGCGGAACGCGCAGGAGTGAACGTCGAGACGCTGCGCTACTACGAGCGGCGGGGACTGTTGCCGGCGCCGGATCGCACGCCGAGCGGGCACCGCCGCTACGACGAGGAGACCGTGCGCTTCCTCGGCGCGATCAAGGAGGCGCAAGCCGTCGGCTTCACGCTGGCGGAGATCGCCGAGTACCTGCGCGCGGCACGCCGCTCGACCGCACCGTCGGAGGCGCTGCGCGTGCGAATGGCGGCGAAGATCGACCAGATCGACGCGCGGATCGCGGCGCTCCGGCGCATGCGCGACGAGCTCGCACGCGTCGCCGGCTGCGCCTGCACCTCGCTCGACCACTGCACCTGCGGCGCCGCCTACCTCGTCCGCCGCGGCGGCGCGCCGACGTCGCGGCCGTCGCTCCTCCACGTCACCAACGGCGAAAGCGCCGGCAACACCCTCCGGCAGACCGGGCTCGGTGGTGCCGTGCTGCCCTGGCAGGACGCGCTCCACGAGGGGCCGGTGCCGGCGCTGCCACGGCAGGAACTGCTGCGCGCGCGCGCCCGCTTCCTCGCCGACTGCGGCTGGGGCCGCCCGGCCGCGCTGCTCTCCTCGCTCGAACGGCGCGACCGGCAGCTGCTCGAGGCGCTCCGCGACGACCTGCAGGTGGTGCTCTGGTTCGAGCACGACCTCTACGACCAGCTCCAACTCCTCGACGTGCTTGCGCTCGCCCTCACCGAGGGGGCCGCGCCCGAGCTGATCGTCGTCGGCTCCTTCCCGGGCAGGCCGTCGTTCGCCGGTCTGGGCGAGCTGACGGCGGGCGAGCTCGAGACACTCTGGCCCTCCCGCGGCCGCGCGACCCGGGCCGCGCTCGAGGCGGCCGCGGGCGCCTGGGCCGCGCTCCAGGCGCCGGAGCCCACCGCACTGGCCGAGTGGGCAACGAGGGACACCATGCAGCTGCCGTTTCTCGCGCCCGCGCTCCGGCGGCTGCTCGAGGAGCTGCCTGCGCCGGCAGACGGGCTCTCGGGGACCGAACGGCGTGCGCTCCACGCCGTCGGCGCCGGCGCGTCCTCACCTCCCGCCGCCTTCGTTGCAGCGCAACGACTCGAGGACGCGCCCTTCCTGGGCGACGCCTGGTTCTATCGAGCCCTCTCGGCGCTCGGGCAGGGAACGGCAAGGCTGCTCGAAACCGACGCAGGCGCACCGCTTCCACCGCCTCCTCCGCTCAGCGACAGCCAGCAGTTCGCACGCCTCCAGCTGCGTCTGACCGCAACCGGAGAGCTCACGCTCCGCGGCGGAGCCGACCGGGTCGAGCTCCTCGGGATCGACCGCTGGATCGGCGGCACCCACATCACGCCCGACAACACCTGGCGCTGGGACACCACCGTGCTGAAGCTCGTTCGCTAGCCGTCGTGGCCGCGAAAGGCGGCGCTCCAGTGGATCCACGGCTGGGCGTAGCGGACGGTCAGAAGCGCGAGGATCACGCCGGCGACGAGTGCGCCTGCGACGAGCGTCCGGCGTAGGAACGAGCCGCCGACCCGCTCCGGGTCGCGGCGGCGCCAGTCGGACGTGGCGAGCGCGGGGATGCGCCACACGTACGCGAGCACGTGGATACCCGTGGCCACGAGCCACACGACGAAGCTCGCCTTGTGCAGACCCAGCACGAAGCCGCGGCCCGGCCCGACGACGAGGAGCGCGACGCCGGTCGCGAAGAGCACGACCGTCGAGGCGACGACGAGCGGCGCAAGCAGGCGCAGCGGCAGGATCGGCGGCCCCTTCACCCGGTACGCGCGGTCGCCCGCGTAGTAGCGGAAGAAGCGCCAGCCGGCGCTCGCCGTCTTCAGAGCGACCGGCGGGATCAGCAGCATGCCGATGAAGACATGCGTGGAGAGGAGCGGCCGGATGAAGAGAATGGTTACGCCCTCTGCCGCGAGCAGCAGGAACAGCACGGCTCCGGTTGCGGCCGTCAGCCGCTCGTTGCCCTCCGGGCCTCCCGTCGCGCGGCGGCTACGGCCGGCCGTGCGGACGCGCTGGAGTGGGGTGTCCACGAGTCTCAGTGGAGCAACCGGGGATGAAGGAGCGATGAGACGGCCTTCATCGCGCTCTCAGACGCTCGGCGCGACAATGGGGACATGCGCATACTCGTGGTCGAGGACGAGAAGAAGCTGGCGAACCTGCTCGCGCGCGGCCTCCGCGAGGAGGGCTACGCCGCCGACCTTGCCGACCGCGGCGAGGAGGCGCTCTGGATGGCGCACGCCGTCTCGTACGACGCGATCGTGCTCGACGTGATGCTGCCGGGGCTGGACGGGTTCGCCGTCTGCCGGCGGCTGCGGCAGGAGGGTGTCTGGAGCCCGGTGCTGATGCTCACGGCGCGCGACGAGGTCGACGACCGCGTCGTGGGGCTGGACGCCGGCGCGGACGACTATCTGACGAAGCCGTTCTCGTTCGAGGAGCTGCTCGCCCGGCTGCGCTCCTTGACCCGGCGGGCGCCGGTGGAGCGGCCGCCGGTGCTGGCGGTCGGCGGGCTGCGACTCGACCCGGCCGCGCACCGGGCCTGGCGCGGCGACACCGAGCTCGACCTGTCGGCGAAGGAGTTCGCGCTGCTCGAGCTGTTCATGCGCCGGCCGGGCGCCGTGCTCACGCGCGGGCGGCTGCTCGAGGGCGCCTGGGACATCGCGTTCGAGAGCCGCTCCAACGTCGTGGACGTCTATGTCCGCTACCTACGCGAGAAGATCGACCGCCCGTTCGGCTGCGACTCGATCGAGACGGTGCGCGGAGTCGGGTACCGGCTGAAAGCGGACGCATGAGCCGGCTGCCGATCCGCCTCCGGCTCATGCTCACCTTTGCGCTCGTGATGGCGGTCGTGCTCGCCGCCACGGGCGGCTTCGTCTACGTCCGCGTGGGGGACGCGCTCCTCACCTCGGTCGACCAGACGCTCCGCTCGCAGGCGACCGAGGCCTCAACGCGCGCGCACGACGAGCACGGGCTCGTCGACCAGGACGCGTCGGGCGGAACCACGCTGGCGCAGCTGCTCGACGGCAACGGCACTGTCACGCGGACGACGATCGGCGGGCTGACGCCTCTGCTCTCGCCGGGCGATGCCGCACGCGTTTCCGCCGGCGGGACGGTGTGGCGGTCGATCACGCTCAAGACGCCCTCCGGAGACTGGCGTGTGCTCGGCGTCCGGGCGCGAGGCGGCGGAGTCGTCGCGGTCGCCCGCTCGCTCGAGCCGCGCGAAGAGACGCTGCACCGGCTCCTCCACGAGCTGACGATCGCCTTCCCGCTCGCGCTGCTGCTCGCCGCGGTCGCGGGTTACGCCCTGGCGGCCGGTGCGCTCCGGCCGGTGGAGGCGATGCGCCGCCGCGCCGCCGCGGTGACGGCGACTCGCCCGGGCCGCCTGCCGGTCCCGCGCTCCCGTGACGAGGTGTCGCGCCTGGCGCTCACGCTCAACGACATGCTCGGCCGGCTGGAGGCGGCCTTCCAGCACGAGCGCCGCTTCCTCTCCGACGCGAGCCACGAGCTGCGCACTCCGCTCGCGCTGCTCCGCGCCGAGCTGGAGCTCGCGCTGCGGCGGCCCCGCTCGGTCGACGAGCTCGAGCTTGCGCTGCGCTCTGCGGCGGAGGAGACCGAGCGGCTGTCCCGGCTCGCCGAGGATCTGCTGCTGATCGCGCGCGCCGACCAGGGCGCGCTCCCGATCCGGCGCGAGCACGTGCCGGCAACGGACGTGCTCACGACCGTCGCGGAGCGGTTCGCGGTGCGGGCTCGCTCGCACGCGCAGACGCTGCGCGTCGAGGACGGCGACGTGGTGCTCGACGCCGACCCGCTCCGCGTGGAGCAGGCGCTCGGCAACCTCGTCGACAACGCGCTCGCCTACGGCGGCGGCACCGTCACGCTCGAGGCGCGGTTGCGCGACGGCGTCGTCGAGCTTCACGTGACCGACGACGGCCCCGGCTTCCCCGAGGGCTTCGTCGACCGCGCGTTCGACCGCTTCAGCCGCGCCGACGACGCGCGCAGCCGCGGCGGCACCGGGCTCGGACTCTCGATCGTGGCGCTGATCGCGCGTGCGCACGGCTGCGAGGCCGGCGCCTCCAACCGTCCCACGGGCGGGGCCGACGTGTGGTTTGCCGTACCGGCGCCTCCTCGCCAGGGGAAGGAGGAGGCGCCGGCCGGCCGTGTCGGAGGATCGATGAAGCACAGTCATCTGACCAGACGGAAATGAGCGGCGGCTAAGAGCCGCGCAAAGTTTGGGTGAAGGTCTACCGCAGCGACCAGGTCGCGACGACGTCGCGACCTGGTCGCAGTTGTCGAAACGCTCTCACGGAGTGAAGCGAAGGCGGAGCAGCGCGCCGCCGCCGGGCGCGTCTTCCGCAGTCACGGTTCCGCCGTGCGCCTCCGCGACCTCGCGCACGATTGACAACCCGAGGCCCGAGCCCGGCAGCGAGCGCGCCGCGGTCGCTCGGTAGAAGCGCTCGAAGATGTGCGGCCGGTCCTCTTCCGCGATCCCCGGGCCGTGGTCGCGGACGCGCAGCTCTCCGTCCTCGAGCGTCACCTCGACCGTCGCTCCCGGCGCGCTCCACTTGCCGGCGTTCTCGAGCAGGTTCCAGACGGCTCGCTCGAGCCGCTCGGGAACGCCTTCGACGGTCGCCGGCGCCAGCGACGTCTCGAACGTCAGCTGCGGGAAGCGCGAGCGGGCGCGCTCGACGGAGCTCTCGACGAGCTCGTCGAGCTGAACCGTCGTGTGTTCGAGGCGTGCATCGTCGCCCCGGGCGAGCTCGATCAGCCCGGCGATCAGGTCGCGCATCTCGTGCGACTCGCGCTGGAGGTCGTCGAACAGCCGCTCCCGGGCTTCCGGGTCGAGGCGGTCCTGTTGCTTCAGGACGTCGATGTTCGTCTGCATGCTCGTCAGCGGCGTGCGCAGCTCGTGGGATGCGTCGGCGACGAAGCGGCGCTGCGTCTCGATCGCCTCCTGGAGCGCGGCGAGCATCGTGTTGAACGACCTGCCGAGGCGCGCCATCTCGCCCCGACCGACCTCGGGGACGCGCTCGCTTGGATCGCCGGTCTGCGTGATCCGCTCGGCCGCGCCGGTGAGGCGCCGCACCGGCGCGAGTGTCGCGCGCGAGACGAGCGCGCCGGCGAGCGCCGCCGCGAGGACGCCACCGGCAGAGACCAGGATGAGGATCAAACGCAGGCGGCTCAGCTCGCGAGTGATGTTCTCGATCGCCTGGAACACGACGACCGCCCCGCCGCTGGTGATCGGAACGACGATCGCGCGCACGGGCTGGCCCTGTACTCGCGTGTCCGCGAAGAAGTACCTGCTTCGCGAGCCATTGGCGGCGGCCTTGACGTCGTCGGTGATGGGGAACCGATAGTTCGGCGCCTGCGTGCCGCTCGGGGCAATGAACGCGACGTAGTCGTTCGCATACGGCCCGAAGCCGCGAAGGCCGATGCGCGGGTGCTGCACCTGCTGGGCCGCATCCTGCGTGAGCGTGCTGTCGACCTGTTTGTACAGCTCGTGCCGCATCACGAAGTACGTCGTCATCGAGGCAGCCGCGACGACGATCGCGACGACCCCAGTCGCGACGAGCGTGAGACGGAGGCGAAGGGTCATGGCTCGCGGAGCACGTAGCCGGTGCCGCGAACGGTGTGGATCAGGCGCGCGTCGCCGTCGCCCTCGGTCTTGCGCCGCAGATAGCCGACGTACACGTCGAGCGCATTCGACGAGTGGCTGAAGTCGTAGCCCCAGACCCGCTCGTAGATGAGCGGCCGCGGCAGCACCTGGCGGGGATTGCGCATGAACAGCTCGAGCAGATGGGCCTCGGTCGTGGTGAGCTCGAAGCGGCGCCCGCCGCGGCGGGCGTCCATAGAGCCGAGGTCGAAGGAGA
>Ga0265338_10005463_pt1 | contig 16588 bp, 27 predicted proteins | sample 42126metaG_FD_193579 | JGI IMG/M metagenome (GOLD analysis project Ga0265338, IMG submission 193579) | Rhizosphere microbial communities from Carex aquatilis grown in University of Washington, Seatle, WA, United States - 4-21-26 metaG | ecosystem: Host-associated > Plants > Roots > Rhizosphere... | reverse complement strand
TTCGACGATCAGGCTTTCGTTGATATCACCAGCGATTTCGCTGCGATCCGGCAACTGTTTCAAGGTGCCTTCGAGCTTGATCGAATCGACCGATACCCATCTCGGGAAACCGTTCTGGCCAGCGAGCGAAACAGCTTCGAGAATCCGTACTTGTTTCTTGGATTTTTCACGTACGGCAATCACGTCGCCAGCCTTGATACGAGCCGACGGAATGTTGGTAGCAACACCATTCACCAGAACTGCGCAGTGGCCAACCAGTTGGCGCGCTTCAGCACGGGTCGAACCGAAGCCCATGCGATAGACGACGTTATCAAGACGCGACTCGAGCAATTGCAGCAGGTTTTCACCCGTGTTGCCCTTGGCGCGTTCTGCATCGGCGAAATAGCGACGGAACTGGCGCTCGAGCACACCGTAGATGCGCTTGACCTTCTGCTTTTCACGCAATTGCGTGCCGTAATCCGACGTACGTGCACCCGAAGTGCGACCATGTTGACCCGGCTTGCTGTCAAGTTTGCACTTGTCGGCGAGCGAGCGGCGTGCGCTCTTCAGGAACAGGTCGGTGCCTTCGCGGCGGGAGAGCTTGGCCTTAGGGCCGGTATAACGTGCCACGTTTTAATCCTTCATGTGTAGTTCACGGAGCATTCCGCTCGCGCTAGTCTCGCCGCAAGGTGGGCGAAACGGTGGGCTTATGTAACGCCATGCGATCCAATGGAAATTGCCGCAGCTCGCGCCGCAGCAATTTGCATGGCTTGTTTCAAACGACTGACAACCTCAATGCCACGTACCGATTAGATACGACGACGCTTCGGCGGACGGCAGCCATTGTGTGGCACGGGCGTGACGTCGCAAATCTCGGTAATCTTGATGCCGAGACCATGCAATGCACGAACTGCCGATTCGCGACCCGGGCCTGGGCCCTTGATGCGAACTTCCAGATTCTTCACACCGTATTCGAGCGCAACCCGGCCAGCCGATTCAGCCGCAACCTGGGCCGCAAACGGCGTCGACTTGCGCGAACCCTTGAAGCCCTGGCCACCCGACGTCGCCCATGCCAAAGCATTGCCCTGACGATCGGTAATCGTGATGATGGTGTTGTTGAACGAAGCGTGAACGTGAACCACGCCCTCGGCAACGTTCTTCTTAACCTTCTTGCGAACGCGCTGCGCCGCGGTGTTGTTCGAAGCCTTAGCCATTAACTTTTCCTGTAACTATCCGAACCGCTTACTTTTCAGCGTTACTTCTTCAGAGACACGCCGGCACGACGCGGACCCTTGCGAGTACGTGCGTTGGTACGGGTGCGCTGACCGCGTAACGGCAGACCCTTACGGTGACGGACACCGCGGTAGCAACCGAGGTCCATCAAACGCTTGATGTTCATCGTGACTTCGCGACGTAGATCGCCTTCGACGGTGATCTTGCCTACTTCATCACGCAGCTTTTCCAGATCTGCGTCATCCAGATCCTTCACCTTCTTCGAGAAGGGAACGCCAGCAGCAACACAGATCTCACGCGAACGTGTACGACCAATACCGAAAATAGCGGTCAGACCGATTTCAGCATGCTGGTGGTTGGGGATGTTTACCCCTGCAATACGAGCCATTGTTATTCCTCAGACAAACGCAAACAAAAGCGCCGCTCAGCCTTGACGCTGTTTGTGGCGCGGATCAGAGCTACAAATCACGCGCACAACACCCTTGCGCTTAATGACCTTGCAATTGCGGCAAATGCACTTTACCGAAGCCATCACTTTCATGATATTACCCTTTTTCTAAATCACTTTGCCCGGAACACGATCCGCGCACGGGACAGATCGTAAGGCGTCAATTCGACCGTCACCTTGTCGCCCGGAAGAATGCGGATGTAATGCATCCGCATTTTCCCGGAAATATGTCCCAACACGACGTGTCCGTTTTCCAACTTGACCCGGAACGTTGCATTGGGAAGGTTCTCGACAACCTCACCCTGCATCTGGATTACATCGTCTTTCGCCATGTTTCTCGTGCCTGTCTCGTCCCTTAGTCGAGCTAACCCGGTGCGCTTAAACGGCCAAAAACAGCGGTCAAAGCCTTAACGCATCGGGACATTGCCACCCTTGAAATTGGCTTTCCGGAGCAGCGATTCATATTGTTGCGACATAACGTACGACTGAACTTGAGCCATGAAATCCATCGTCACGACCACAATAATCAGCAGCGACGTGCCACCAAAATAAAACGGAACATTCCAGCGTAGCACCAAAAACTCAGGCAACAAGCACACGAAAACAATGTAAATCGCACCTGCCAGGGTCAAACGCGTCAAGATCTTATCGATATAACGCGCTGTCTGGTCACCGGGACGAATCCCAGGTACGAAAGCACCGCTTTTCTTCAAATTGTCCGCTGTTTCCTTGCTATTGAACACGAGGGCCGTGTAGAAAAAGCAGAAGAAAACGATAGCGAGCACATAAAGCAATACATAAACCGGTTGGCCGGGAGCCAACGTGCCGGCAATATCATGCAGCCACTGCGCCTTTCCACCAGAGCTGAACCAATTCGCGATCGTCGCCGGAAACAGAATAATCGACGATGCAAAAATTGGCGGGATGACCCCGGCCATGTTCAACTTCAGCGGCAGGTGCGAAGACTGCCCGCCGTACACCTTGTTGCCGACCTGGCGCTTGGCATAGTTGACCAGGATCTTGCGTTGCCCGCGTTCGATAAAGACCACGAGGAACGTAACGCCGCCGATCAATGCAACCACGATGATCGCCGAGAAAATACCCATCGACCCCGTGCGCACCAGCTCGAACAGACCACCGACCGCGTTGGGCAAGCCCGCCGCGATACCACCGAAAATAATGATGGAAATCCCGTTGCCGAGACCCCGTTCAGTGATTTGCTCGCCCAGCCACATCAAAAACATCGTTCCGGTCACCAGCGTCACCACTGTCGTAACCCGGAACAGCATACCCGGATCAAGCACCAACCCGGGTTGATTTTCAAGTGCAACTGCGATTCCGAACGCCTGGAACGTCGCCAGAACCACAGTGAAATAACGCGTGTACTGCGTAATCGTCCGCTGCCCCGCCTGGCCTTCTTTTTTCAACGCTTCCAGCTGCGGAGAAACGATGGACCCAAGCTGCATGATGATCGATGCCGAAATATACGGCATGATGCCCAATGCAAACACGGTGAAACGCGACAAAGCGCCCCCGGAAAACATATTGAACATCCCGAGGATCCCGCCCTGCTGTGCCTGGAACAACTTGGCCAGCTGATCGGGATCTATCCCCGGCACCGGCACGTGAGCGCCGATTCGATACACAAACAAAGCGAGCAGCAAAAACACTAACCGCTTACGCAGATCGCCGAACTTCGGTGCTGACTTACCAGCCTTCGCAATTGTCGAGCTGTTGGCCAAGACCCTTCTCCGATGCAGATGCGATTAACAGCAAAAAGCGCTTTTACTCAGCGATCGAGCCGCCAGCGGCTTCGATTGCTGCGCGTGCACCCTTCGTTGCCGACAGACCTTTGAGCGTCACCTTGCGGGTCAGCGTGCCGGTCGCGATAACTTTGGCGCTACGAATCAGTACGCCCAGCAAGCCGGCTTGCTTGAGCGCCAACAGATCGATCTCGTCGACCGGCAGCTTTTCAAGATCCGACAAACGGACTTCACCCACGAATTCGTGCGTCAGCGAGCTGAAACCACGCTTGGGCAGGCGACGTTGCAAAGGCATCTGACCGCCTTCGAAGCCGACTTTATGAAAACCACCCGAACGCGATTTCTGACCCTTGTGACCGCGACCCGCGGTCTTGCCCAGGCCGGAGCCGATACCGCGACCCACGCGACGTTTCGCGTGCTTCGCGCCTTCAGCCGGCTTAATGCTATTCAATTCCATCATCAACTCCTTCATCTACCTGTTTCGGTATCGGCGCGCTACTTAGCCGAGCACCTTGACCAGGTACGAAACCTTGTTGATCATCCCGCGCACTGCGGGCGTGTCTTGCAACTCGCTAACCGAGTTGATCCGACGCAAACCAAGACCGCGCACGGTGGCGCGATGCGTTTCGCGGGTCCCGATGAGGCTCTTGACGAGCTGTACTTTGACAGTTTTCTCAGACATGGTGACCACCTGGGCTTAGCCCAAAATATCTTCGACGGACTTGCCGCGTTTCGCCGCGATATCACCCGGCGTCGACTGCTTACGCAGGCCGTCGAGCGTTGCGCGCACGAGGTTGTAGGGGTTCGTCGAACCGTGGCTCTTGGCCACTACGTTCTGCACGCCCATCACGTCAAACACCGCACGCATCGGACCGCCGGCGATCACGCCGGTACCGTCCTTGGCCGGCGCCAGCATCACTGCCGACGCACCATGCTTGCCGTGAACTTCGTGCTGCAACGTGCCGTTCTTCAGGGGCACCTTGAACATATTGCGACGAGCTTGTTCCATTGCCTTTTGCACAGCAACCGGAACTTCCTTCGCCTTACCCTTGCCCATACCGACACGGCCATCGCCATCGCCAACCACGGTCAGCGCTGCGAAACCGAGAATCCGGCCGCCCTTCACCACCTTGGTCACGCGGTTGACCGCGATCATTTTTTCGCGGAGGCCATCGTCCCGTTCATCGGACTGCACTTTCGCTTGCATCTTTGCCATGACGAATCCTTTTAGAACTTGAGCCCAGCTTCACGAGCGGCTTCGGCGACTGCCTTGACACGGCCGTGATAACGGAAGCCCGAGCGATCAAAAGCGACGGACTCAACGCCAGCTGCTTTTGCCTTTTCGGCGATACGTTTGCCGATCAGTGTTGCTGCGGCAACGTTACCGCCCTTACCGGACTTGTCGGCGAGCTCCTGACGCACTTCCGGCTCGACGGTCGATGCGCTGGCGAGCACTTGCGTGCCGCACGGCGAAAAGATCTGAGCGTAGATGTGCGTGTTGGTGCGATGCACCGCAAGACGATGAACCTTGAGTTCAGCGATCTTGATACGCGTCTGACGAGCACGGCGCGAACGAGATTGGTTTTTATCCATGGTACGCACCCTTTACTTCTTCTTGGTTTCCTTGAGGATGACAACCTCGTCGGCATAACGTACGCCCTTGCCTTTATAAGGCTCAGGCGGACGATAACCGCGCACTTCAGCGGCTACTTGCCCGACTTTCTGCTTGTCGATCCCCTTGATCAGAATTTCCGTCTGCGACGGGGTTTCAGCCTTCACGCCTTCCGGCATTTGGTGCACCACAGGGTGCGAGAAACCCAGCGACAAATTCAGTTTGTCGCCTTGCGCTTGCGCGCGGAAACCCACTCCAACCAGCGTCAGCTTGCGCTCGAAGCCTTTCGTAACGCCGCTCACCATGTTTGCGACTAGCGCACGCATCGTTCCAGACATTGCGTCAGCTTCACGCGTTTCATTTGCCGGCTCAAATTTCAGAGTGCCGCTTTCGTCGACCACTTTAACCAGCTCATTCTGACGCTGCGTGATCGTGCCCAACGGACCCTTAACCGTGATCTGCTCTGCGCTCAATTTGACTTCAGCGCCTTGCGGCAATGCGATCGGGCTTTTACCTACACGAGACATGTTTCTCTCCCCTTAGGCAACGTAGCAAATGACTTCGCCGCCCACGCCAGTCGCGCGCGCCTTGCGGTCGGTCATCACGCCCTGCGGCGTCGACACGATCGCAACGCCCAGGCCATTCATGACCTGAGGAATGTCGTTGCGGCCCTTGTACACGCGCAACCCAGGACGCGAGACGCGTTCGAGGCGCTCGATAACGGGACGGCCTGCATAATACTTCAGTGCAATTTGCAACTCGGCTTTCGGGCCGTCTGCTTTGATTGCGTAGTCTTCAATATAGCCTTCGTCTTTCAGCACTTGCGCGATTGCGACTTTGACTTTTGACGAGGGCATCGCTACCGATACTTTCTCAACCATCTGCGCATTGCGGATGCGAGTCAGCATATCGGCGATAGGATCACTCATGCTCATCTTATTTCTCCGATTACCAGCTCGCCTTGGTCAGGCCGGGGATTTCACCTCGGAACGCGATCTCGCGGATCTTGTTGCGTGCCAGACCAAATTTGCGGAAAGTACCGCGCGGACGACCCGTCAATGCGCAACGATTACGTTTGCGAGTCGGGTTTGAGTTGCGCGGGAGTTGTTGCAACTCCAGACGCGCCTCGAAATGCTCTTCTTCCGACTTGCTGAAGTCGTCAATAATCGCTTTCAGGGCAGCGCGCTTCGGTGCGTACTTCTTTGCCAGACGTGCGCGCTTCTTTTCACGTTCGATCAGTGCCAGTTTCGCCACGGTAACCTCAGTTTCTGAACGGGAACTTGAAGCAGGCGAGCAGCGCCTTAGCTTCTTCGTCGGTCTTCGCGGTGGTCGTGATGCTGATATTCAGCCCACGCAGCGCGTCGATCTTTTCATATTCGATTTCGGGGAAAATAATCTGCTCTTTCACCCCGATGTTGTAGTTACCCCGACCGTCGAATGCCCGGCCCGAGATACCCCGGAAGTCACGTACTCGCGGCAGCGCCACGGTCACGAAACGATCCAGGAATTCGAACATGGTCTGACCGCGCAACGTCACCATCGCGCCGATCGGGTAACCCTGACGAATTTTGAAGCCTGCGATTGCCTTGCGCGACTTCGTGATAACCGGCTTCTGGCCGGCAATCTTGGTCAGGTCGCCCACTGCGTTTTCGATAATTTTCTTATCGGCAACAGCTTCACCAAGGCCCATATTCAGGGTGATCTTGCTGATGCGGGGCACTTCCATGACCGACTTGTACCCGAACTTTTCAGTCAGTTCCTGTACAACTTTTTCTTTATAGAATTCGTGCAAACGAGCCATTTTTTTCTCCCGTTGCGTTAAGCGCTGAGCACGGCACCGGTCGACTTGAGAAAGCGAACTTTCTTACCGTCTTCGACCTTGATGCCCACACGCGACGCTTTACCATTTGCGTCGACCAAAGCAATGTTCGACGTATGCAGCGGCATCGACTTGCTTTCCACGCCGCCGGTCGTACCCTTCATTGGGTTCGGCTTGACGTGCTTCTTGACGAGGTTAAGCCCCTCGACGACCACTTTTTCGCCATCAATGATGAGCACCGTACCAACCTTGCCCTTATCTTTTCCGGCTACGACCATCACCTGGTCGCCTGTGCGAATTTTTTTCATCGCGGCTCCTTACAGCACTTCCGGCGCAAGCGAAACGATTTTCATAAACCGCTCGCTACGCAGTTCGCGCGTGACCGGTCCGAAGATACGCGTGCCGATCGGCTCGAGTTTATTGTTCAGCAACACGGCGGCATTGCTATCAAATTTGATCAGCGAACCATCCGGGCGACGTACGCCCTTCGCGGTGCGAACCACGACGGCATTGTAAATTTCGCCTTTCTTGACGCGTCCGCGCGGCGTCGCTTCTTTAATGCTCACCTTGATAATGTCGCCGATGCTTGCATAGCGACGTTTCGAGCCGCCGAGCACCTTGATACACAATACTTCGCGTGCACCCGTGTTATCGGCCACTTCAAGCCGAGTTTCGGTCTGAATCATGGTTTATCTTTCCCAACTTAATCCGAACAGCCACCATGGCGCATCCGGTCAGTCTTGGTCCCGTCAGCCGGCTGGCTGCTTGGGTTAGAACAGCGAACAGAGGCAACGGAAGCCACCCCTGCGTTTTTTTCCTGCAACCGCTTCCAGACCCCTGGAAACAGCGCTGAACCACTACCCTGCGCGGGCATCCCCTTAACGAAGGGAGACCGAGATTATAGCAAATAACCTCGGTCTTGCAAGCGATACTTCACAGCTCTATAACTTAGATAACGCGAGCTGCTTCGATCAAGCGCGACACGGCCCAGGCCTTCGTCTTCGAAATCGGACGGGTTTCCTGAATTTCAACCAGGTCACCCTCGTTGATCGTGTTCGCTTCGTCGTGCGCGTGGTATTTCTTCGAACGAACCACGTACTTGCCGTAGATCGGATGCTTGACCCGATGTTCGACCAATACGGTGACCGTCTTGTCCATCTTGTTGCTCGTGACCTTGCCCACCAACGTGCGTTTCAGCGAGGTCCGAGTTGAAGTTTCTACGCTATCGTTCATTTCTGGCTCGCCTTCTGAGTCAACACGGTGCGCACGCGCGCGATGTCGCGGCGAACCTTTTGCAGCTGGCTCGTGTTGCTGAGCTGCTGGGTCGCCAATTGCATGCGCAGGCCAAATTGCGCCTTAAGCAGTTCCGACAGCTCTTGATTGAGCGCGGCCTGGTCTTTATCGCGAAGTTCTGATGCTTTCATCGCTTATTCTCCTTAGGCGCCCAGCTGGCGAACGATAAACGCAGTCTGGATCGGCAGCTTGGCTGCAGCCAGACGGAACGCTTCGCGTGCCAACTCTTCATTAACGCCATCCATTTCGTACAGCATCTTGCCCGGCTGAATCTCGGCTACGTAGTACTCAGGGTTACCTTTACCGTTACCCATCCGTACTTCGGCCGGCTTCGTCGAAATCGGCTTGTCCGGGAAAATACGTATCCAGATGCGGCCACCACGTTTGATGTGACGCGTCATTGCACGACGTGCCGCTTCAATTTGGCGAGCGGTCAAACGACCGCGGCCGATCGCTTTCAGACCGAATTCACCGAACGACACCGCGTTACCGCGGGTCGCCTTGCCGGTGTTACGGCCCTTCTGTTCTTTCCGATACTTTCTACGTTTCGGTTGCAGCATGGTTATTCTCCAGTCTTGCCATCGCTGGGCTTATCAGCCGAGCGACGCGGAGCGCTACGACGGGCGCTAGGCTTGTCGCCACCTTCACCGTCACGGCGCGGACGGCGATCGCCCGGACGTGCGTTGCGGCGCGGACGCTTGTCTTCAGTGGTTTCTTCAACCACCGGAGCGTCATTGCGACCCAGCGTGTCGCCCTTGTAGACCCAAACCTTGACGCCAATGATGCCGTACGTCGTTTTCGCTTCCGAAGTTGCATAGTCGATATCGGCACGCAGCGTATGCAACGGTACCCGACCTTCGCGATACCATTCCGTACGCGCGATTTCGATCCCGTTCAGGCGACCAGCGCTCATGATCTTGATACCTTGCGCACCGAGGCGCATGGCATTTTGCATCGCGCGCTTCATTGCGCGACGGAACATGATACGGCGTTCGAGCTGCTGGGTAATCGAGTCGGCGATCAGTTGCGCATCGGTTTCCGGCTTGCGGATTTCCTCGATGTTGACGTGGACCGGAACGCCCATGCGGCGTTGCAGTTCAGCCTTCAACAGTTCGATATCCTCACCCTTCTTACCGATCACCACGCCCGGACGCGAACTATAAATCGTGATACGCGCGTTCTTGGCAGGACGCTCGATGATCACGCGGCCGACCGAAGCGTTTTTCAGCTTCTTCTTCAGGTAATCACGAACACCAATATCTTCCTGCAACATGCTGGCGAAATTGGTGTTGTTTGCGTACCAACGCGACGACCAGTTGCGGCTGACAGCCAAGCGGAAGCCAGTCGGATGAATTTTTTGTCCCATCGTATGGCCCCTTAATTCCCAACCGTCACGGTGATATGGCAAGACTGCTTCTCGATCTTGTTACCGCGGCCTTTAGCGCGCGCGGTGAACCGCTTCAGAGATGCAGCTTTGTCGACGTAGATGACCTTAATCTTCAACTCGTCGATATCAGCGCCTTCATTGTGCTCGGCATTAGCAATCGCCGACAGCACTACCTTTTTGACGATACCCGCGGCTTTCTTCGGCGAGAACGTAAGAACGTTCAGCGCCTTGTCCACCGGCAAACCCCGAATCTGGTCAGCCACAAGGCGCGTTTTCTGCGCCGAGATGCGGGCACCGCGATGAATTGCTTTCACTTCCATCTCATTGCCCCTTATTTCTTGGCCTTCTTGTCGGCCGCGTGTCCCTTGAACGTACGGGTCAACGCGAACTCGCCAAGCTTATGACCGACCATGTTTTCCGAGATATAAACCGGAACGTGTTGACGACCGTTATGCACGGCTATCGTCAAGCCGATGAAATCCGGCAAGATCGTCGAACGACGCGACCAGGTTTTGATCGGTTTTTTGTCCCGTGCCGCTGCAGCTGCCTCAACCTTCTTCAGCAAATGGGCGTCACAAAAAGGACCCTTTTTAACAGAACGTGCCATTGCTTACTCCTTAACGCTTGTTGCGGCGCTGCACGATCATGGAGGTCGTGCGTTTGTTACGACGGGTCCGATAACCCTTCGTCGGCGTACCCCACGGGCTAACCGGATGACGACCCGCTGCCGTCTTGCCTTCACCACCACCGTGCGGGTGATCGACCGGGTTCATCACCACACCGCGGACGGTCGGGCGAATACCGCGCCAACGATTTGCACCGGCCTTGCCGATTTGGCGCAGGCTGTGTTCTTCGTTACCGACTTCACCGATCGTCGCGCGACATTCGATATGCACGCGGCGAATTTCACCGGAGCGCAGACGAACCTGAGCGTAGGTGCCTTCGCGAGCCAGCAGCATTGCGGAAGTACCGGCCGAACGCGCCATTTGCGCGCCCTTGCCCGGCAACATCTCGATGCAGTGGATCGTCGTACCGACCGGAATATTGCGAATCGGCAGCGTGTTGCCTGCACGAATCGGCGCTTCCGAGCCCGACAACAACGTAGCGCCAACTGCGACGCCCTTCGGAGCAATGATGTAGCGACGCTCGCCGTCCGCGTACAACAGCAATGCGATGTTCGCCGTACGGTTCGGGTCATACTCAAGACGCTCAACCTTTGCCGGGATGCCATCCTTGGTGCGACGGAAATCGACAATACGGTAGTGCTGCTTGTGACCGCCACCCATGTGACGTGTCGTGATGTGACCGTTGTTGTTACGGCCCGAAGAACGAATCTTCGTATCCAGCAAGGGAGCGAACGGCTTGCCTTTATGCAGGCTGTCGTTGACCACCTTGACCATCGCGCGGCGACCCGGCGATGTCGGTTTTACTTTAACGAGTGCCATGATTACTTGGCCTCCGCTTCAAAGTTGATTTCCTGGCCCGGCTTCAGGCAGACATAGGCCTTGCGCACGTCCTTGCGGCGACCCATGAAACGGCCGAAACGCTTGGATTTGCCTTTAACGTTCAGGACCTTGACCGAATCGACCTCGACCTTGAACAACATTTCGACAGCAGCCTTGATTTCCGGCTTGGTCGCGCTCGGATCTACTTCGAACACAACCTGCTCGTTCTTGTCGGCAACCATGGTTGCTTTTTCGGAGATCACCGGTGCGAGCAGGACCTGCAGCAAACGATGATCGTTTTTGCGAATCTCGCTCATGACAGCAACTCCTCGATCTGCGCAACCGCAGCTTTCGTGATGACCACTTTCTTGAAGTAGATCAGCGACAGCGGGTCAGCGTAACGCGGCTCGACAACTGCCACATGCGGCAGATTGCGCGACGCGAGGTACAGGTTCTCGTCCATCGTGTCGGTAATGATCAATACCGATTCGAGGCCAATGCCCTTGAATTTCTCGGCCAACAGCTTGGTCTTCGGCGCTTCCAGCGTCATGTCCTCAACTACCAGCAGACGGCCTTCACGGGCCAACTGCGACAGGATGGAACACACACCTGCACGGAACATCTTCTTGTTGATCTTGTGCGTGAAGTTTTCTTCCGGCGAGTTCGGGAAAATCCGACCACCGCCACGCCACAACGGGCTGGACGACATACCAGCACGAGCACGGCCCGTACCTTTCTGGCGCCACGGCTTCTTCGTCGTGTGATTCACTTGCTCACGGTCTTTTTGTGCGCGGTTACCGCTACGTGCATTTGCCTGATATGCAACGACGACCTGATGAATCAGCGCCTCGTTGTAATCACGGCCGAACACCACGTCGGATGCATTCACACCCGCACCTTCCTGACCTTGTGCATTCAGGAGCTTAAGTTCCATTATTGCGCTCCCTTCTTCAGACGCACTTTGATGGCCGGCGTAACGAAAACCTTGCCGCCCTTCGCACCCGGAACTGCACCCTTGACGAGCAGCAGCTTGCGGTCGGCGTCGATACGCGCGATCACGAGGTTTTGTACGGTCTTGGTGTCGTCACCCATGTGACCGGTCATGCGCTTACCCGGGAACACGCGACCCGGATCCTGCGCCATACCGATCGAGCCCGGCACATTGTGCGAGCGCGAGTTACCGTGCGAAGCACGACCCGACTTGAAGTTATGACGCTTGATCGTACCGGCATAGCCTTTACCGATCGACACGCCCTGCACGTCGACCTTCTGGCCGACTTCGAATAACTCGACGCCAATGACGGTGCCGTTCGAAAGTTCGCCTGCCTTCGCGGCATCGATCTTGAATTCTTTGAGGATTTCGCCGGCTTCAACGCCAGCTTTTGCAAGGTGCCCTGCAAGCGGTTTCGTAACACGAGATGCGCGACGCACACCGAATGCAACTTGTACGGCCGTGTAGCCGTCCGTTTCAAGGGTCTTGATCTGCGTCACGCGGTTGTCGGACACGTCCAATACGGTGACGGGAATCGAATCCCCTTCAGCCGTAAAAATACGGGTCATGCCAACCTTGCGACCTACGAGTCCAAGGCTCATCGTTTTCTCCATTCCCGACTGCGATTGGCCGGGGCTAACTAATAACGCAACCAGGAACCATACCCGGCCACATAAGTGTCGATACCCTGATTCGAGAGCCAGGGCCGACTAATTTCTCGCGAAAAGACGCGAAGCCCGACAGTATATCGAGCTATTTTGTTTTCCGCAAGCAATCAACAACTTACGCCACTCAGGACCGGCCCGAGTGGCTTACAGCCTTATTGCAGCTTGATTTCGACGTCCACGCCAGCGGGCAGATCGAGTTTCATCAACGCGTCGACAGTTTTGTCGGTCGGGTCAACGATGTCCATCAGGCGTTGGTGGGTACGGATCTCGAGCTGATCGCGCGACGTCTTGTTGACGTGCGGCGAACGCAGGATGTCAAAACGCTGAATGCGGGTCGGCAACGGTACCGGACCACGAACGATCGCGCCGGTGCGCTTCGCGGTGTCGACGATTTCAGCTGCCGACTGATCGATCAGGCGGTAGTCGAAAGCTTTCAGGCGGATGCGGATTTTCTGGTTTTGCATGACTTTTTCCTAAAGAGCGAGGCAGCCGATTTGCGTGCGGGATATCCGCGTGGACGCACTTACGGCCGCCGAAAGTTTAAAGAGCGCTGGACCGACGACTCGCGAGAGCACACCGGTCCGATACCTGACTACAAAAAGCACACCGCGAAAAGCGAATCGCGGTACAACTCAACCACAGTTCGACTGTAAAAGCCGGAACTTAAGCGATGATGGTCGACACGACACCGGCACCGACGGTACGACCGCCTTCACGGATAGCGAAGCGCAGGCCCACTTCCATCGCGATCGGGTTGATCAACTTGACGGTAATCGTCACGTTGTCGCCCGGCATCACCATTTCTTTGTCTGTCGGCAGCTCGATCGAGCCCGTCACGTCCGTCGTACGGAAATAGAACTGCGGACGATAGTTGTTGAAGAACGGCGTGTGACGGCCACCTTCATCTTTCGACAGAACATACACTTCAGCCGTGAAATGCGTGTGCGGCTTGATGGTGCCCGGCTTGCACAGCACTTGGCCGCGCTCCACGTCTTCACGCTTCGTGCCGCGCAACAGAATACCCACGTTGTCGCCCGCTTGACCTTGGTCCAGCAGCTTGCGGAACATTTCCACGCCCGTGCACGTCGTCTTTTGCGTGTCGCGAATACCGACGATTTCGATTTCTTCGCCGACCTTCACCACACCGCGCTCGATACGACCCGTTACCACCGTGCCGCGACCCGAGATCGAGAACACGTCTTCCACCGGCATCAGGAACGCACCGTCAATCGCGCGCTCCGGCGTCGGGATGTACGTGTCCAGCGCATCAGCCAGCGCCATGATCGCCACTTCGCCCAGCTCGCCCTTGTCGCCTTCCAGCGCCAGTTTGGCCGAACCCTTCACGATCGGCGTATCGTCGCCCGGGAAGTCATACTTGCTCAGCAGCTCGCGCACTTCCATTTCCACCAGTTCCAGCAACTCGGCGTCATCCACCATGTCGCACTTGTTCAGGAACACGATGATGTACGGCACGCCCACTTGGCGAGCCAGCAGGATGTGCTCGCGCGTTTGCGGCATCGGGCCGTCAGCGGCCGAACACACCAGGATCGCGCCGTCCATCTGCGCGGCACCCGTGATCATGTTCTTCACATAGTCAGCGTGACCCGGGCAATCCACGTGCGCATAGTGGCGATTCGCCGTCTCGTACTCGACATGCGCCGTGTTGATCGTGATACCGCGCGCCTTTTCTTCCGGCGCCGCGTCGATCTGGTCATACGCTTTTGCTTCGCCGCCGAACTTTGACGACAACACCGTTGCGATCGCTGCCGTCAGCGTCGTCTTGCCGTGGTCAACGTGACCGATTGTGCCGACGTTGACGTGCGGCTTGGTCCGTTCGAATTTACCTTTAGCCATGATTCTCTTCTTTCAATAATGGTTGAGCGGGGGACATCTGCCCGGGCGCCCCATATGGCGCGCCCGGGCTAAATGCGTTTGATCTGCCGCGACAAAATTACTTACCCTTGGCGCTGATGATAGCCTCAGCGACATTGCGCGGAGCTTCTGCGTAGTGCTTGAATTCCATCGTGTACGTTGCACGACCCTGGGTCAGCGAGCGCAGCGACGTCGAGTATCCGAACATTTCTGCCAGCGGGACTTCGGCGCGCACGATCTTGCCGCCACCCACCATGTCGTCCATGCCCTGCACGATACCGCGACGCGACGACAAGTCGCCCATCACGTTACCCATGAAGTCCTCAGGCGTTTCCACCTCGACAGCCATCATCGGCTCAAGCAGAACCGGGCTGGCGCGGCGCATACCTTCCTTGAAGCCCATCGAACCGGCCATCTTGAAGGCGTTCTCGTTCGAGTCCACATCGTGGTACGAGCCGAAGAACAGCGTCACCTTGACGTCGACCACCGGGTAACCCGCCAACACGCCGGCCTTCAGCGTTTCGGTAATACCCTTGTCGACAGCCGGAATGAATTCGCGCGGCACCACGCCACCCTTGATCGCGTCGACGAATTCGTAACCCTTGCCTTGTTCCTGCGGCTCGAGCTTGAGCACGACGTGACCGTACTGGCCGCGACCGCCCGACTGCTTGACGAACTTGCCTTCCACTTCTTCGCAGGTAGCGCGTATGGTTTCGCGGTAAGCCACTTGCGGCTTGCCGACAGTCGCTTCCACGCCAAACTCGCGACGCATCCGGTCGACCAGAATTTCCAGGTGGAGCTCGCCCATCCCCGAAATAATCGTCTGACCCGATTCTTCATCAGTCTGCACACGGAACGACGGATCTTCCTGGGCCAGGCGGTTCAGCGCCATACCCATTTTTTCCTGGTCGACCTTGGTCTTCGGCTCAACAGCCTGCGAAATCACCGGCTCCGGGAAAATCATCCGTTCCAGCACGATCGGGTGATCCGGGTCGCACAGCGTGTCGCCGGTGGTGGCTTCTTTCAAGCCGACGGCCGCGGCGATATCGCCCGCAAACACTTCCTTCAGTTCTTCACGCTGGTTCGCGTGCATCTGAAGAATCCGGCCCAAGCGTTCTTTCTTTTCTTTCACCGCGTTGTACACGGTGTCGCCCGAATTGATATTGCCCGAATACACGCGGAAGAAAATCAATTGGCCAACGAACGGGTCGGTCATGATCTTGAATGCGAGCGCCGAGAACTTCTCGTCGTCAGCCGCACGGCGTTCGATCTTGTCGCCATTTTCGGCTTCGCCCGTTACCGGGGGAATGTCCACCGGCGACGGCAGGAAATCGATCACGGCGTCGAGCATGCGCTGCACGCCCTTGTTCTTGAACGCAGTGCCGCACAACATCGGCTGGATTTCGCATGCGATCGTACGGTCGCGCAGACCCTTGACGATTTCCTCTTCCGACAGATCACCGTCTTCGAGGTACTTGTTCATGTACTCTTCGTTGGCTTCTGCCGCGGCCTCGACCATCTTTTCGCGCCATTCGTCGCAGGTTGCCTGCAACTCAGCCGGGATTTCGCTGTAGTCGAACTTGATGCCCTGGCTGGCCTCGTCCCAAATGATCGCTTTCATCTTCAGCAGATCGACGACGCCCGTGAACGACTCTTCGGCGCCGATCGGTACGACGACAGGAACCGGGTTCGCCTTCAGACGCATCTTCAACTGTTCGTAAACCTTGAAGAAATTCGCGCCGGTGCGGTCCATCTTGTTGACGAAGGCCAGACGCGGCACTTTGTACTTGTTGGCCTGACGCCAGACGGTTTCCGACTGTGGCTGAACGCCGCCCACAGCACAATAAACCATGCAGGCGCCATCGAGCACACGCATCGAGCGCTCGACTTCAATCGTGAAGTCGACGTGCCCAGGCGTATCGATGATGTTGATCCGGTGTTCCGGATAGTTGCCGGCCATGCCTTTCCAGAAGGCGGTCGTAGCAGCCGACGTAATGGTGATGCCGCGTTCCTGCTCTTGCTCCATCCAGTCCATCGTTGCAGCGCCGTCGTGAACCTCGCCAATCTTGTGGTTCACG
>Ga0265338_10005462_pt1 | contig 16589 bp, 19 predicted proteins | sample 42126metaG_FD_193579 | JGI IMG/M metagenome (GOLD analysis project Ga0265338, IMG submission 193579) | Rhizosphere microbial communities from Carex aquatilis grown in University of Washington, Seatle, WA, United States - 4-21-26 metaG | ecosystem: Host-associated > Plants > Roots > Rhizosphere... | reverse complement strand
CCCTGCCGAACCGAAGGCGACCGAGGCGACGACGCGCGGCGGGAAGGCCGCGACGGACGATGGTGAAACCATCCATGAACGTTCTGCAAGGTTGCAACGCGAGGGTAACCTTCCGAGAGAGGTGTCATCGTCTGAGAATCCCAAGGCAATACGTACCGATCTTCCGTGGCGTGGCATCGATCCATTCAGGACACCCGACCCGCATTTCCTTGTCACTGTTTATGGTGAACATCAACTCGGGAGCGCTCTAAGTAAGTACACACCGATAATCTATAGGCGCATTGCTGCGGAGCAAGGTGTACAGCCTGCTCGCACGAAGGCAGAGACCATCTCGCGCATCACGGCAAAGGTGACAAATGGTCGCTACAGCGCCAACTTCGGTGATAGCCAGTGATGGTCCTCGCGGCGACTGACAACGCCCGCCAAACACCAACGCAGGACACGCGGCGCATCACGGAGGATGACGCCGACTATCAGCGTCTCCACGCGCGCTACGCCCGCAAACTGCGCGGTAGCATCGCCACGTTGGTCCGTGGACTCCGCAGTGGCGACCAGAGCGCGGTGACGGCGTTCCTCCATCGTCACACCGACCTGATGCGCCAGGCGTACCTCGCGGCGCACGAAGAGGGACAACGCGACTACTGGCAATCCGTCTCGCTGAAGCAACCGCCCATCGCAGTGCCGAGTCCGCACCTCGTCGAGCGACGGTTGGCCTGGTATGCGCTGGGTAGTGTGCTGAAGATGGCGAGAGAGGCGCAGGACGCGCTCACGGCCTCACGACGCCCCATCACGCAGAGTGAGGCGTTGGACGCCCAGAATCGCATCGTAGCGCGTTTGGTGGTCATTGGGGACGTGGGTGGGGAGTCGAACCCCCTAGCGTTTCCGCCGGACTCTGCGGCACACAGCACGCGCCAGTTGCCTAGGACTGACAGCTTATTACCGCATCAGCATAGCCCTGCTAACCCACGCTCTCAGCAGTTTATCACGCTCGCCGGGCACGAGCCGGGCTATGAGCAGAACCGCAACAGTAAGGGCCAATGGGCGCCGGGTGACGGCGACGGTCACTCATCCGGCGGCGTGCGTGGTCGCGGTGACGCTGTACGCGAGGCGCTGACCCATGCCCATGAAGACGCCACAGGCGCCACAGGCGGCGGAGGCGGTCAAGCACATGAGTTGAAGAAGGGTTGGCGCTACTTCCTCCGCAGTACGCAGTCTCCCGAGGCCGATATCGCTCGCGATTGGGTTGGATGGATGGGTTCAGCGTATGCGAGCAAGGCTGATGCTATCCATTGGGCTATTCGAGAGTTTGAGCCGGAGCGCGATATTGAGCATGATTATCATCAATATTTGCGTGAGACGGGACAACACGACACGCGCGCCGAATGGCAGCGTGAAGATGGGGAATACCCTGACCACTTTATGCATCTGATCGCCGAGCGTGAAGGCATTGATGTCCGATATCATGAGCAAGCGCAGAAGTGGATGGTTGTTCATCATGCGGGTTTGGCTGGTTATACGCTTGATGCGACGAATTATGCTGACGCCGTGAAGGAGGCAGCGGGTTTCGCCGTTCCTCACGGCGGCGCGCACGCATGGCACGGGGATCAGACGGTGGGCAGCGTGCGCTATATCGGTCCATTGCCTAATCATCACGGATGGCATCTCTTCGCGGCGGAACACACGCAAGGCGAGGATGATACCACTAGTGGAGCCTTGGCCGAACGATCATTGTCGCAGGCTCAGGTCATACAGATCAATGGGCGTGTCCCGCTCTCGACGCCACAAGAACTGCACGGCAGTATAGCGTCGCGAGAAGCAGATGGGGCGCCCGTCGCGGTTGATGTGCTCAAACGAGGTCGGGCCGTACTCAGGTCGCAGGGTCACGGGGTAGTAATACATTCCGATCTGGATCACGTCAGTGCCTTCGGGAGCCTTGCTCTTGGTGCCCATCTTGAATCTCCTCTCGCCTCACGTCTACATGTTGATAATAGCATGTCGATGTCAGCATGTCAAGGGGCAAGTATCCAACTCGCTGGCACTCCCGATCCCCTCGCGCAGTGGCAGGCGTCCACGGGCAACCGCGCGGACCTCCAGGCGGCGATCGGGTGGTCGGGCATCCAGGATGGCTATCTGTTGGGTGGGCAGAACGATGGCGCGGCACCGTTCGCGCTGGTGTACTGGGAACTGGGCATTGTCAAGACGCAGCACTGCGACGACTGCCCGGCGATTGCCGCTGGCAGCCCGTACAACGCGCCTGGCTCAGGCGGCAACGAGTTGATGCAGACGCCGGGCGACGGGCGCACCGCGTGTGGCTCCAAGTGCAACTGCTCGCTGGCCTACAAGCCACTGGCGGAACGCGAATCCATCTACGTCGCGCAGCAGTGGCAGAACTACTACAACAGCGTGCGCGGCGGTGGCTCCGGGGTGGATTATGTGCCGTCCACGATCGAGGACTTCACGAAGCAGGGGCCGGATGTCGTGACGGGCAGCTTCAATCAGCAGATGCGTGACCAACTGCCGCAGGAGCCGCTGATCACGCCGCCACAGGTGCCGATTGAGGTCGCGCAGAAACGCGCGCTTGACCGGGTGCGCGGGGCTCGCGCGGCGTGGGACGAAGTGCGTGCGCAGTATCCCGATCTGCCGGAGTTCCCCTGGTACTACAGCGACGACGGCAGCCCAAACGCCGTGCCGATGCTGTACGGGAAGTTCTACGACTACGCGCAGGTCGCGGCGGCGCTCTCGCGACTGTGGGACGCGAACGCGGTCTGGCTCTCGCTCAACGTCGCAGGTGACGAGGCGCCGAGCGATGATGGCGGCGAGACGCAGTTTGCGGAAATCATGCTTGGCGGGCATCAGCCGGGGTATACCCAAGATCGTGACAAAGGCGGCCGTTGGGGGCCGGGTGATGGCGGCGCGCATGTCACGGCGGAGCGCGGCAGTCTCGGGCGGCTCTTCAAGGCGCTGGGGCGCGTAGCGACCACTGACCAGATTGGACGACTGGCTGGTGGGGGCAAAGGCGACACGGTGCATCTCACGCGGCACGGTGTGCTCGAAGTGCTGCACGGACACGACGGTTCGCGCTCCGAGGTGCGCGTTTTCCACATGGATGGCGAAGGTGGCGCGCACCTGTTGAACTGGCAGCATTTCGACGCTGAGGGGAAACGAGCGATTCCTGATGCGCGTGACCTCGCGCGCCAAGTCCGCGCCGCACGCGAACTGAACGTCGAGCACTTCACGGTCAAGACGGCCCATGAGGCGCACGACTGGGTCGCGTATACCAAACTGGGGTACGATGCGCCTACTGATGCCCATCTCGTGGAGGAGACGAAGTTGCGCGAACTCATCCCACCACTCACTACGCACCGTACGCTCCTCGAAATCGTTGCGACGCCCGAGGGCGCGAAGTGGTGGGACGAGAACGGCAACTCACCAAGCCTTTTCTTCGATACAGGGCGTGGCAGTCCGTCAGTGCGTGTGCTGAACACCGCGCTCGCCGCGTTGGGCGCGAAGGAGATAATGCCGTGAACGATAACGCACCCATGACACAGGACGAGTATCTTCGACGGTTGCAAGCGACCTCGGATGCGTGGCAACGCTCACCGGAGCGACGGTTGGCTGACCTCGCGCCGAACGATCCTGAAGCGATGCGCCTCCTGGACGCGACCGACGACGGAGTGGACGCGACCGACGACGGAGTGGACGCGACCGACGACGAATGAGGAAGGCGTGTTAAATGCCAACTGATCTGCAATACGCCGCGCCGACGGACGCTAATGGCAATGCGTTTGTCGGCGGCATCGATCCGGCGACGGGCCATCTCCACGCATTCGAGGGTGGTACGACGACAGCGATCACGGGTTCGCCAACTTCGGCCCGCGCGATAGTCAAAGAACTGCGGGGGAAGCAGTGAGCGGACGAGTTTGCGCTTATTGCGGACAACCCGTTGACGATGACGTGACACCAGATTTTGTGCTTGTGCATGAGAACCCAGAGACTGGTGACCGCACCATGCGCAATGTCTATTTTCACCCTCCGTGCCGTGCCGCTCATCGTCGCGAGAGCATGTTTGTCGATATGAAGTGTGAGCATGGATTCGGTGTTCCGCTTCCACGTGAGCAGCAGAAATGGCGCTGGCCTGGGGAGCATGATGGGGGCTAAGGATGACGACAGCAGTCCTCTCGCGGGAGATACACCTCAGCGACGGCGCGGCGGACGGAGGCGGCCGATGAGCGGATTACCCGCCACGTGGTGGCAAGACCTTGCGCCGATCAGTCTCGCAGAGAGCGAGACCGGCGCCGACGGACTCACACGCTCCTGGGTGATGTTGATGCCTGAGCGCACTTATGCCACCTCACGGTATGGCAAACTCAATTTCAGTGAACCTGAACTGCGCCAGTACAAGGCCAGCTTTGACGCCAAGGCGCGCGGCATTGAGATTGCGCTCGACGCTGACCATCAAGCGCCGAACCAGAATAAGACGCAGGCGTACGGTTGGCTTGAGCGTGTTGAACTCGGCGGCGATATCGGCAGGAAACCGGGTCTGTGGGGACTCGTGCGTTGGACGCCGTTAGGCCTCTCCGATGTGAAGAACCAGATCTACCGCTATATCTCGGCAGAGATTCAGCCAGGGAAGTGGAAGAACGAGGTCACGAACCAGACCCATTCACATGTGCTTTTTGGGGCTACGCTGACCAATCGCCCCGTGCTCAAAGACATCGAGCCGGTGACGTTAGCCGACGTGTCGACCGCCGCATGGGGTACTGTAGAGAAGACGAAGTTACCCAATGCGTGTTTCCTCGACCCGAAGAATCGACGGTTGCCGGTCTACGAGGGCGCGGGTCCAGTGGTCAACGGCAAGTATAGCAAACGCGGCAAGCTCAACATCAACGGGGTCAAGGCGGCGCTTGCGGCGATCCATGGGGCGCGCAGCGGCACGGCGATGACGGGGTTGCCGTCGGGCCTCGCCGGCAAATTGCAGGGCTGGCTCGACGACTATGCGGCGAGCGATGGTGGAAGTGACGGTGGTGACACCAAGGCGGCGGAAGTGGGGAGGGTGGGGGTGATGAGTACAGCAGGTACGGCGGATGACCAGGAGTTCGAGGACGACGAAGAGGAAAGCGGCGACGAACTGTTAGCCGACGATCCCGACCAGGATGGTGACGACGACTCGGCGGACTCCGGCGATGACTTCGACATCGCCAGCGACACGCACGGCGCGATGGACACCAGCGGCCACACGCACGGTCAGTATGGCAAGCACAGCCATAGCGACGACGGCGATCATAGTGACGCGCCGATGAAGGGTGGGAAAGGTTCGAAGCAGATGAGCGAGGGAAGGGTGACACTCGCCGAGCATCTGAAGCTCGTTGAGGAAGTGAAGCAGCTGCGGCGTGCCAACTATGAGAAGGACGTCTCAACGGTCCTTGGTGGTTGGGAAGCCGGGAAGCAGCAATTCAGCGAGTCGAAGGGTAAGCGCCCGAACGGTGAGGCGGCGAAGGGCATCGCGACGACCAAGCCGGTGCGCGTCGTGCTCTCACGGCCAGCGATGCAGCAGGCCAAGAAGGTCATGCTCGCGGAGTGGTTCGCTGATCTCGAAGAGGAGCAGCGCGCGGAGATCGGGCGTGCCATCGAACTCGCCGCCACGGGCGCGGTGGATCTCTCGGTGCGTGGTGGCGCCAACGACACGGAGCGCGTGAAGACGACGAAGCTCTCGGTCGTGCAGCCAAGTGGTGACGAGAAGAGTCGCACGCTGTCCGAGGTGGCCGCGGAACTCGCCGAAGCGGCGGGCGACGACTTCGAGGATCTGCGCGAGGTGCAGCAGCAGCGATCGCCCGAAGGCAACGAGGCGCGCCTCAAAGTCGAGAAGTATTACCGGCTCGCCGAGCGTCAGGTCGAACGCGGCGCGTAGTCGGTCGGTTCGGGCAAAGCAGGGAAACCAGTACAGTCACGTGTGGTGGTGGGGTGGAAGCAGGGGGTGGAGCAGTGGCATTAGTCAATCGGTCAGAGGGTGATGTCCGCAGTTACATCACGTCCTCGAACGTCTCGGCGATTACCTGGGGCGTCACCAACGGCATGATTTCGTACACCAGCGGCGGCATCGCGGCGGGAACGTTCGTCATGCTGGACACGTCGAGCGCGCTTTACAGCGACGTGTGCCAGGCGACCTCGGGTACGCTCGCCATCGGCGTCGCGCTCGACGAGCCTGCGGTAGGTCCTGGCGTCGGTATCCAGGTGCAGATCAGTGGGCGCGCGCGCTGCAAGGCGGCCAGCGCCATCAGTGTCGGCGATCGCGTGATGGTAGGCGACTCGACAGGTCGTGTGGCGACGGCCTCGGCAGCGGGCGCGACGTCGCTCTTCTTGGTCGGGCAGGCGCTCACAGCGGCGACGATCATCAACGACTTCGTCGAGGTCCAGTTGCAGATCGGCATCAGCCAGAACATCAGCAGTTAGGTCGTCGCGCGGGTTGGCTGGTGGGGTGGTGGGCGAATCGCCTAGCGGGATTAGAAAAGCCCCTTAGTTGCGTGACGGGTCCGACATCGCGCAGGCAGCCAGCCCTTCGGGGCAGCATGGGTTTGGGGTGGTGGGGTGCAGTGGGGTGGGGGAAAAGTAGGCCATGACAGCAATTGCGAGTCCGGTGGGGACGGTTGGGGATATTCATGTCTCACAACCGCTAACAGATTTCAGCCTCGGGTATCACCCGGTAGGGTTCATCGCAGAACAAGTGTTTCCGGTCGTGCCGGTGGTGAAGGAAAATGACGCCTTTTATCGCTGGGACAAGTATCAGGCGGCGCGTGTGGAGCGCACCGATGGCCTCGCCACGGTCGTGGCCGACGGCGCCATCGCCTCTGAGGAGATGTACGGCACAACGCTCGACACGTACAATTGTCAGATGCGCAAGCGCCGCGCACGCATCACGGATCGTGAGGTTGGCAACCAAGACCCAGCGCTCTCGCTCCAGCAGAGTCGCACGCGCCGCGCGCAGGACAAGGTGCTGCTGGACATGGAGATGGCCGTCGCCAACATCCTGCGCACCGACGCCAGCTACGCCGGCGACACGACGAACATCGTCACGAATTCGGGTGGCACGCAGTGGAATAACAGCGGCTTCGGTTCGCTGGGCACGGCGGGCACGGGCCACTCGCTGATCGTCGCGCAACTCCAGGCGGGCATTGCCGCCATCGAGAAGAACACGCTCGGCATGGTGCCGAACAAGATTATCCTGCCCTTCGCGGTCGCGCAAATCCTGGCGAACGATCCGGGCTGGGCCGACATGTTCAAGTACGTGAGCAATCTTGCGCAACTCCAGCAGGATTCGGCGCTTGGCCTCGTGCCACCGCGTATCCTCGGTATGGAGGTGCTGGTGCCGCGTGCGGCCTACGTGACGGCGGTTGAGGGCGAGAAGGGCTCGGCGACGGATGTATGGGGCAAGGATGTGATCCTGCTCTACTCGCCGGATCAGCCGCAGAAGGACGATCTGACCGCGGGCTTCATCTTTCGTAGTAGCTCGTTCCAGGTGCGGGTCTATCGCGAGGAGGCGCGTGAGGCGACGTTCTACGAGCCGCGCGTGGTACAGGCCGAGAAGGCCATCACCTTCGATGCGGCGTATCGCATCAAGGCCGCCATCGCGTAAGGCTCTCCAAGCGGTAGCGGTGTGGCGTTCGTTCGGCGGCCCTGGTCGTGTTTGTGGGTGCTCCTGCCCGTGGGGCATGGTCAGGGTTCGCCGCCTTTTCTGGTATGATCCCGTGTAGGTTCCCGCGTGAGGTGAAGCATATGTCCGACAACACGACGTGGCTGTGCGCCACTGACATCAATCACGACTCGGTGCTGTATCCACGGCTCTCGGAGTTCCCTGTCGAGAAGATCCGCGCGGCGGCGCCGGCTAAGGGGACGCAACGGGCGAAGCGCATGGGCTACGCTGACGACGCTGACATGCTGGCGATGCTGCAAAAGCAGGCGGCAGCGGACTTCGAGACGGAGCTGAAGACGCTGATCGACAGCGGTAGCCTGAAGACGCCCGAGGACATTCTGCCGAAGAGCGATATCGCGGCGCAGCTCCGCGCGGCCCAGGCGCGCATCGCCGAACTGGAGCAACTGAAGGCGCTCGAAGAGGCGGGTGTGCCAGAGGGGGTGCGCCGCTCTCGCGGCCGCAGCAGCACGCCAGTCGCTACGCCTACCCCAGCGGAGCCACCTTCGCCACCGCAGACGCCAGCACCTGTGGCGCCAGTGCCTGCAATCACAGAGTCGCCGAAGAACTAACCGGAGCGTACGCCCATGACGGTCACGACGAACTTGCCGCCCACCATCACGGACCCCGACGTCGACGCCGCCCAATCGTGGGTGGTCGCGGCGGTGGGCAGCGGCGCGTACGTTGGCTACTGCACGATCGCCGATGTGCAGCAGGAGTTCCTTGACCAGAATCAAATGCCGACGGCGACCGGCGCGAACACCATCGCGCGTCAGATCGTCAACGCGGCACTCGAAATTCAGAGTGTGATCAACCCGGTCATCGCCATGCCGTATCTTGGTACCGATGCACAGATTCTGGGGCGCTTGGGTGAGATGAACACGAAGCTTGCGGCGTCACTTGTCTACGGCCTTCAGTTCGGCGCGGCGGAACCCAACGCGAGCACGATCGCCACGGACCTGCGGTCCTACGTCTTTCAGCAACTTTCGAGCATCGTGCACGGTGAGGAACGGTGGGAGCCGGGCTTTGGCGATGCGACACCACGCGCGGACCAACCCGCGTACACCAAGGCCTCACTGGCGCTCGTCTCACCTGACTGCGGCGAACCCATCTTTCAGATGGACCGCTTGGGCTACAACAAGCCTGCGATTTAGGAGGTTCCCATGCCGATGACGGTGGCACAGATTCGCGCGATGGCGGCGAGCTATGCGCCGGTGCATGGCAAGTCGACGGCGAAGAAGGGCAAGAAGCAGCGGACGACGATGCCTACGGTGATTCGCGGCGCGCGCGCAGGCTTCACGCCTGACAAGGCGAGCAACCGCGACGTGTGGAGTCATCGAGACTTGGCACGATGAGTATGACTGAAGCGGAGTTGATAGAGACACTTGCGGCGCAAGAGCATGAATCATGGGCGCGGTGGCAGGCATACGTCCATTCGCTATGCGCAAAACAAGAGGATGGTTCTTTACTTATTCCAACTGCTCGCGTCACCTTTTGGGAGGCAGAGATAGCTACACCATATACGGACTTGCCAGACGAACTGAAGCAGTTCGATCGTGACGAGGTCGCGCACATCCTGCCCATCATTCGGCAGTTTGCGGGAGTTGAGTCATGAGCGGACCCGGCGCGAGTGGCGCGATCATCCTCACCTTCGACGTGGTTGGCGTCGAGACCATCGAGCGGAGCTTCGTCACGGCGGGCAAAGTCGTTGACGACTTGACGCCGGTGTGGGATGCGATCGCGACGGACCTCGCCGCCGATGTCGCACAGAACTTCGCCTCCGAGGGCGCGCTATTCGATTTCGGCTTCGGAGGATGGGATGCGCTCGCCGACTCGACGGTCAGGCAGCGCGAGCGTCTCGGCTATGGCGGTGAGGGGCCAATCGAACTGCGGACCGGCGAGTTGCGCGACAGCTTCCAACGCGGCGGCGTGGGCAATGTCACGGACTTGCAGCCGCTCGGCATGGTCTACGGTTCACTGGCGTTCCAGGCGGGTTGGCAGAACTGGGGCACGAATCGCATGCCACCACGTCCACTGTTGGGCATGACGCAGAACCGGCGTGCGCTGATCGTGCAAAAGGTCGGCGACTACATTCGGCAACGGGTCGCGGAGCAGTTCTAGGGAGCGGTGAAACGATGAGCGCAGATGATAAGACGGTGAAGAGCGGAGAATTGATTCTCACCAACGAGATGATTCAGCGTGGCATGGATGTAGTGGGCGCGACTGCAAACGGTGCACATCAACCGCACACGGTCTACCTCACACCCGCAGAAGCAGAACGTTGGGGACGCTATTACGAGCAGGGTGGCATCAAGGTCGTCACCAGAAAGCTGACGCCAACGACGCGACATGATGCGGCGAAGGAGACAGAGTAAGTGCCAGTCCTCGGCGGTCCTGCGGGCGCGGTGCGCTCGATGGTGGCGATGCTGAACGCGCACCTCAACACGGCGATCGACGCGGTGTGGAGCGACGCGGGCAACACCATGACCGACGGGGAGGCGACCATTGCCGTCACAAAGGTGTATCCGGTGCGCATCATCGCCCACGGACGCGCCAAGGTACCAAGCCAGTTCCCCGTGATCATGGTGCAGACGATGAGCGGAAGTTATCAGCCAGGTGAGGAGACAATTTACAACGACTTGGGGCATCGCCTGATGTTGACGTGGGCCTTCATCGCTGAAAGCGTGCAGTTGGCCGAGGAGTTGTGTGCGCGGTATCAGGCGGCGATCTTCTGGTGCATCGAGAAGAACAAGGAACTCGACGGTCTAATGCCGGGCTGCTACAACACGATGCCGGGTGACTATGCGATGAAGGCGCCGAAAGACATGGGGCGCATTATCCGGTTGGGGCAGATGGTGGTGACGGTGATGGCACTGGAGACCGCGCCGTACTAGGGGGTGGCGATTGCTCGATCCTATGGCGATGGCCGTACTTTTCGGGGTGCTTGGTGGCTTCATTGGCTCGGCTATCTTGATCGTTATCCTGCGTTCTGTGATCTTTCCCCGCTGGAAGCGAGAGGACAACGCACGGTTTCGGGCATGGGTTGAGGAAACGGAACGACAAACCAAGGAGACGCGGCAGCGGCATAGGTGACTTTTTGGGGCGGCGGAAACAGGTGGCGGGGTGGGGCGGAGGGGGTGACTCGTGGCGACTGGTGGGTTGACGAGTATACGCGACAACTTCGCGTATATGGGTTGGATTAAGCAGGCCGCATGGGGCACGGACCTGCAAGCGACCTCATTCTGGAAACTCGCGGACTCCGGCAAAGGCTCGAAGTTCACGCCGAAGAACACGTTGACCGACACGTTCGAGGGTGACACCAACATCTTCGAGAACCTCACGGTCAAAGAGGCCTCGATGCTGGACATCAGCATCAGCGAACGCGTGCAGCCCGTGACGGTCGGCTGCGGCATCCAGGCCATCTTCGGTTCAGGCAGCGATACGGTGACCGCTGCCTCGTATTCGAGCACGCTCGCGCTCTCTGCTTCAGCGGGTGCAACGACGGTGAAGCTCACCGCTGACCCAGGCAACATCGGCACACTGGTGGTGCTGATCGACGCCGGGACCGCGAGCGCAGAGGTGGTGGCACTCGACCTGACAACGCGCACAACGCCGAACTACACGGTGACGATCGCGGCGAGTGGCACACTGAAGTTGGCGCACAACAACGCTGCGACGATCGCCTCGAACACGCTGCATACGCTGACGCCGCAGAACGGCGCGTATGACCCGTACACCATCGAACTCGGTATCGGCTCCAGCGCCTACGGTGGCGTCTCGCGTGTCTTTCGCGGCGTCGATTGCGTCGGCGTCAAGTGGGGCTTGCAGAGCGGACCCGGCGGCAAGGCGTTGCTCGCGACGCACGACTGGTATGGCGGCCGCACGAAGAAGCTCTCGACCTGGGCCACGCCGAGCTACGAGGGCGGCAACGTCGCGGGTTCGGTGGCGGCCTCGCCGATGACGCACAACCAGGCGACCTGGACGATGAACTCGCTGACGACGGGTGAGGCGCTGACGATCAAGGATTTCCAAGTCAACGCCGCCCGCAACACCGCCGCCGATGATTTCCTCACCGAGTTGATCTACGCGACGTACTTTCAACCCGGCGGTCAGTTCACCATCTCCGGTCAGTTCGACATGCCGCTGACCTCATGGCGCGAGTTCGACTTTGCTATGTACGGCGTCTCGTCAGCGGCGGATAGCGCGGTAGACAGCTATATCGTCGGCTACATGCCGCTCTCGGTGGTGTGGCAGCCGGACGCGTTCCATAGCCTCACGGTGACGCTGCCGAACATCAAGTTCGCGGTGCCCAATCCGACGATCTTCGCCGGCGCGGGCAAGGCGCTTTCGCTGCCGGTGCAGTTCAAGACGAACAAGAATTCGTCGAGCAGTCCGATCACGATCGTCCTCGCCAATTCGCAGACGACGGCTTACTAGCCGCCTGCCTGCTCAGACATAATGCGTTGTACATAGTCGCGGAGTGACTGGGAGGGTATACGGCGGGATTTGCCTACCTTCACGGAAAACAGTTTGCCGCTATTGATGTCCAGATAGAGTCTACTGCGAGGCAGTCCCGCTACAGCGCAGGCTTCGGTCACGGATAGGAGCAACTTTTCGCTGACAGATACATCGCTTGGTTTAGTCACGTCACATCTCCTGGCTAAACGCTGTGCGGAATGCCGCAAGCCATATTCAAAGTAATTCTTCGATTATACGGCCATATGGCTGCAACGCCAACCTTTAGCGTTCTCGTAGTGCAACCCGCCGTACGTGGCCTAGTGGTGTGGACGCCGCCGGATAGTGGCATTTCCCTCCGGCCCCGGTGGCGTACTTCACCTTATGAAGGAGTTCCTGGGCGCACGTGCCCTCGAATAGTCTTCCCTGTAGCGCGTCCCTTTAGTACAAGCGTTCAGTGGGCAGGAGAGGAAACACCATGCCTGCCACGGTCACGATCACGATCAAATTGGAAGGGTTCACCATGTCCGAAATCACCGATGCCGCCGACAAGATCAACACGTTTGTCGCCGACGTGACGAGCCTCGTCACTATCGTGCAGGGCCTGCCAACCAGCACGACCGGAACCGTCCTCTCAGCGGAGGATGAGGCCGCGCTTTCGAGCGCCGTCGCCGCCGTCACCGGCGAAGATACCGCAGTCCAGGCCGAAGAGGCTGCGCTTTCGCCTGCGCCGACTGCGCCAAGTCCTGCGCCCGTCGATCCGACCATCGACCCAACGACCCTTCCGACGGTCTAGCGCCGCTCGGCATCCTTGTAGCGCATCCCGCAGAGCTACCACGACAGGAGCACTCTCGTATGGCAGGCTTGAACCTCAATGACTTGGTGCGAACGACGCACCCCATCACACTCGGCGGCCAGACCTGGCAGTTGAATGACGACTATCCCGCCAGCGTTGGCCTCGAAATCTTCATGCTGGTCTCAGTACCGATCGCGGTACGCTGGGCCGAAGCTTCGAAGGCACTCGGTGATAATCCGACCATCGAGCAGGTTGAGACTGCGCAGCGCGAGATGACGGCGAAGTACGAGGCGGCGCTCGCGCACGCGCTGGGTTTGCTCTTCCGTTGGAGTGGCTACCCTGACATGACGGATGAACACGCGGCGGAGACGTTCAACCCGGTGCAGCGGAAGATGATCCTCGACTATTTTTTTACCCTCCGTATGAACGCGTCCTCGCCGCCGCCGCACAATGGTACGACGACACCCAGCGACACGACGGAGACGAAGGAGAGGTAGACGACGACGAGGATGTGGACCCGGAGCCGCCGCTACCGACGACGCCACGGCGCATCCTCTTCTCCGTCGCGAAGCACTGGGAACAATCCTTTGAGGAGGTGCAACGCTGGAGTTGGCCGTTCTTCTGCGGCGCGTGGGCGGACATGATCGACCAGGTGCGACGCGACACGCTACGTGAACGGCGTATGAAGCGCAAGAGACGCGCTGAGGACGCGCTGAGGCGGGGGCATGAGGAAGGGCGGGCGATGCTGGACGCGGGCGGCTTCTAGGGCAACCTGACGCGCTACAGGGGCATGCGGGGTGATGAAGGGCTCGGCGGAATTTGTATAGCGCGCCGTCGAAGTCGCTGGCTGCCAGGGTGTACCTTCCTGGTTTCCCACCTCGAGAGTGGGCGAGACCAATATAACACACCTGGCATGTGGGGTGGTTGGGTGGTGGCGGGGGCGACAACGTGAGTGGAGCGGGCGGGGGCAGCGGCGATCTCACCATTGGCGTGGGCGCCAATACAGCAGGCTACCAGCAGGGCATGAACGCCGCGGCGCAGGCGACGAACTCGTTCGCCTCCGCGGTGAATCAGAATACCGCCCTGATGGTGCAGAATTTCGCCGCCCTCAATACCGCCTTCGCGCAATTCTCCAACTCCTGGCAGGCGATGAACACGGCCCAGCAGGGCTTTCAGGCGCAGACGCAGAACACCAGTTCCGCCATCAACAATAATCTCATCGGCGGCTTCACAGGGTTTGCGTTCTCGGTCAATCAGGTGATCCAGTTCCTCGGCAACATGAAGGACGTGCTTGGTGGCGTGACCGACATGGCGCTACAACTGCCGTCGCTGATCATGTCGATTCCGATGAACTTCCTCAGCCAGAACCTCGGCATGCCAAGCAGCCCTGGTGCCGCCCTCGACGCTGGGCTGAACGAGAGTTGGCAGCTCAACGTCAACACGCAGAAGAACATGGGGGCCTGGCGCTACCTCTACGGTAACGGTGGCAACGAGGCGCTGAACGCGCCGGATCCCGTCTCACAGCAGTTGATGAACTGGACGAGTACCGAGTCTTACAACCTGCCGTACACCCGGCAGGATATGGTGGGCGCGATCACGGCGATGGGTCGCATGGGCATGAGTGCCAGCGACGTCGAGAAGTTCCTGCCGACGGTGGCCGACCTTGGCGTGCTCAACCCCGACCGCAACCTGACGCAGGCCGCGTTCGCCATCCAGGGCGCGCAAAACGGCTATATGCGCATGTTGCGCTACGACTACGGCATCAACCCGAAGGACTTGGCGCCGTTCGGCCTCGACATCACCGGCCAGGATACGGTGACGAACCCGCAAGACCTCTTGCCGGCATTGCAGAAGTACGAACAAGCGCGCGGACTGTCCGGTTCGGCGAAGTACGCGGCGACGGAAACATGGTGGGGGTCGTGGTCCTCCTTCCAAGACCGCATGCAGAACTTCCTGCTCCAAGCAGGAGGCACCGACCTCAGTGGCACGGTGCAACCGGGGAGCCTCTTTGGCAACATGCAGCAGGGGCTTGAGTCAGTAACGAACTGGATGGATGACCCGAAGCATCTCAGCACGATCACCAAATTCGCCAACACGATACAGTACGATCTCGGTGGTGGGGCAAAGATTGCCGGAAACGCGCTGCTTGGATTGTTCCAAGGAATGCAGCAAGGCGGTGTAGGAACAGTCCTTTTTGACGATTTGAACAATTTCGGTGCGTGGATTAACTCACCGCAGACGGCGTCGGCGTTGCGGAATATCGGCGCGACGATTGGGCAATTTGCAGGTTCAATCTTGCAGACAGGTGGTCAGTCGCTGGAAGGCTTTATTTCCGGCTTTACTGGCGGCCCTGCGTTGGATGCAATCAAGACCGATCTGCTGGGCATCGGCGCGTGGTTCAGTGACCCACAGCATAAGGCGGATGTCGCGGAGTTCTTCACTGAACTCGGCAGCACGGCAAGCGACGCGGGTGGGTTCATCGCCAACGTAGCACAGGCCCTCGGGGGTTTGGCCTCGACGACGACGACGGCGGTCGACAATCTGATGACGACTGGCTTCGCTGGGATGATTCAGCAATGGATGTTGCAATCTGAGGATCTGAAAACGCTCCAATACGACGTGATGCAGAACCCGTATGCTCCCAATCTCTCGCTGGCAGATGCAAAGCTGGAGGTGCTCGAAGAGCAAGAAATACTCTCACGGCAAGGCTATTCAGGCGACGCGCTCCAGCAACAACTCCAGGCATGGCTCGATCAGGAGAAAGAGATCGAGAATATCATGCTCAATCCGCAGGCGCGGCAGGCGGCGGTGACGGCGGGGCAGACCGGCAAGGTCAAACAAACCGAGGAGGCGCGCCAGCAGGCGGCGCAGGCAAAGATCGACGCCGCGCAGGCGGGAGCACCAGCCGTGCTCCAGGGCAAGGGCGCGCTGCCGCCGAATGCTACGCCGACGGCGGCAGCTATCACCGCGCAAGGCGCGACCGATGCGAACATGTACGTGAACGCCTTCCATCAGCAGCTTCAGGCGAGTAACGTCGGCAGTACGCTCGTGAACACGCTGGCGCAGCAGTTCACGGTGGGGTTGCAGAACAATAGCGGCGCCTTCGCCAATGCGATGACGAACGCCATGACCAACATCGCGCAGCAGGTGGTGACGAGCGTCCTGCAACAGATGGCTGTGACGACGAACCAAGTCGCGCGCCGGCCAGGCGGCAAGACCGGCGCGCTTGCCCCAGGAGTGAGTTGAACTATGGTGATGACCAAGGTAGGGGCAGCGGCGCCATCGGGTTCGCAGGCGACCACGACATTCCAACTCGGCACGTACAACCCCATCACGGATACGTTCACGCAGCTGCTTGACCTGAACGACGGGGTGACGTATTTCCTCAAGCCAGGCAAGGGTGGCGGCGCGAATCCGAAGTTCGACCAGAAGAGCACCGCGATCCGTGCCGATAACGTGCGCGCGCACGGTTCCAACGTGGTCAAGGATCACCTCGACAACATCACCTGCACGGCCGTGTTTACGATCAAAAGCACCACACCGCAGGCGGTCTCGGATGCCTGGAATGCCGTCGTCAAGATCGTCAAGGGGCAGCAAGGGGCGCAGAACAACGGCGCACTCTGCCTGCGCTTCGCATGGCCGCAGTCCTCAGCC
>Ga0265338_10005460_pt1 | contig 16589 bp, 17 predicted proteins | sample 42126metaG_FD_193579 | JGI IMG/M metagenome (GOLD analysis project Ga0265338, IMG submission 193579) | Rhizosphere microbial communities from Carex aquatilis grown in University of Washington, Seatle, WA, United States - 4-21-26 metaG | ecosystem: Host-associated > Plants > Roots > Rhizosphere... | reverse complement strand
TTTCCTTTCAGTTTCTCTCATCACTGACTGACGCGTTGCCGCATCAGTCAGTCTCGACTCGCCAGGTTAAGCCGCTTTAGGCAACGCCGGCTCTTTCAACACGACGGTGACGCCGTTGATCGGTTTCGCCACCGCCCGGCGAACTGCGCCCACCGCCGTCGAACCCACTTGGCCGGCCGCTTTCAGCGCGCCGTCGGCTGCTGCCGCGGCGGCGTCTTCGGCACTGACTCCCATTTTTTTTGCGCCTTCGATAGCCCCCGCGACCAACCCGCTGGTCGCGGCCTCCAGATCACCGCCCAGCGCGGCCGTGTCACGGACCGCTACCTGAGAGGTGTGACTAATGGTATCCAAAACCGCCTTGCCGGTTTCCTCGGTCCCGCGGAGCACCCCGAGCATAATACCCTTGGCAGCGTGTCCCAAGTCGGCTCCTACTTCCATTGCACCACGGATTGCACCGCTGGCAACGCCGGCGATTGCGTCCGTCGCTGACGTGCCGACTTTGCCCGTATCCTGGATGGTCGCGGAGAGGAGTTCAGCGACCGTATCCACGGTTGTCTGCACGACGTTGCCCGTCCCCCTGATCGCGGCCACGATCTTGTCCTTCACTGTATCAATAATTCCCGGATGTTTCGTATTCATGGTTGGTTTCCTTTTTGTTTCGGTTTGACCTGTTCAAGCCGCAGAGAGGTGATTTGAATGATTGCTTTCATCGTCCATCGCCCCTTGCCGCAACAGGCCAAGGTTCTCAGGAGAACCGATGACCTTCGTCGAATTTTGGGTGGTTTCACGATCGCCGGCTCCAAAATGGTTGTCATGCAACACCACGACCTGGGATTTGCCCATGCGGACCTCGATGAGTCTCACGACCGAGTGCCGGCATTCCTCCCGCAATCGATTCAACCGGTTACGGTAGACCAGCAAGAGGACGGCAAAGCCGACCAGGCAAATCAGCGATGCCAGACCAAAATCGCACAATACAGTGACGACCAGTTGCGATTGGTTGTAGGGAAAGTTCTCCTCCAAAATCGCCGTGTAGCCCAGCCCGACGATGGCCGCGAGCGTAAACAGCGCCGCTGCCAATGCCACGCGTTGCAAACAGCGCTCGTCACGTTGAACCCCCGCGATCTTTTTCTCCAGGTCGCGGTGTTCTTCAGTATCATCATAAACGATGATGCGCCTCAAAAACTCCGTATCTTTTTGATGCTCGCTCATTTTATTGAATGGTATCAAACAAACGGGCGGCGGCGAACCGCGCCGATAGTCATGGTTCTCAAACAATCGCCACGCAGTAAAAGAATACAATCGGAGCCGGATAACGTGTAGGCCGGGGTTAACCGTGGGGTATTTCCCCCGTGCTTACGGTTCTTTGCAGACATTGGTTCGCTCCAACTCGATTTATCCTGCCGAGATAATGCGCGTGCTGAAGCCGCTTTCCTCTTTTCGTGAATTTGCCACCCGGTGTTTCCCCCATGGATGACGCCAGCCATCCAGAGCATATTTGGATGAGTGCGGACCAAACAGGCGCTCCCCCAAAGGCGAGGTTTGGACATTTGAACACGAATGTTAACACAAAGCGTTACCCGAATTTAACGTGAAAAAATATCACGCAACCATCATGGTCGTTGAGGACGATCTCAACGACCAGGTTCTGATCGAGCAGGCGTTCCGAAGAATCGGCGTAACGGACCCGATTCAAATCGTGGGCAGTGGCAGCGAAGGCATCGCTTATATGATGGGAGAAGGAAAATACTCCGACCGCCAAAAGTATGCCTATCCCACCTTTATTATGACTGACTTAAAAATGCCCAATGGCGATGGTTTTGCGGTGCTTGAATTTCTGAAAGGCAACCCGCAGTGGAAAGTGATTCCCACAATTGTCCTGTCCGGTTCCGCCGATCTCGACGATATAAAAAAATCCTATATGTTGGGGGCCAGTTCCTACCACGTGAAACCACAAAGCCACGAGGCGCTCCGGAACCAATTGAGGGTAATCAACGACTACTGGATGACGTGCCAGGTGCCCGAGGTGGATAGCACCGGAAAGCAACTGCCCACTGACGGCGCGGGAAAACTGGGCGAGAGATTTGAGCAAGACGAAGATTCCGCCGGCGCCAAGCCCGAAAAGCAATGACTTCCCTCCTCCACAAATCGTCTTGGCCGAGCTCCTGCTTTCTTCAATAGAAATCCGCCAGGCATCCGCCAAGCTCGAGGAGGCAATATAGTGATACAAAGAAAAGGGCGATGGCGATGAATCTCCAACAGTCCCGAGACGCTTCGCACTTATGCAACGAGTTTTTGCATTGGCGCCGCGCCGTCTCGCTCACTTCCCGGTATTCAAGCTCGCTCATTTTCCACCGCTGGTTTCCGATGCCTGACCAAAAGCCGGTTCCTGCGAGAGGAACCGGCGGGCATTCCGTGAGGCTCAAATTCTGCCGGTTAACACCAGGATCAGCAAAATGACCACGACCAGGCCGAGACCGCCGCTGGGGCCGTAACCCCAACTTTTGCTGTGCGGCCACGTGGGGAAAGCGCCGACCAACAGGAGAATGAGCACGATGAGTAAAATGGGTCCGATAGACATAATTTTTCTTTCGATGAATTGATTGGTGATGGGGCGATTTCAGTTGTCGCTTTTCAACGGGAGATCGATGGCGTCCGCGCGATGGGCAGCTTCCTGTGAACTGGCAACCTCCAGGACGGAGTTTCTTCCTCCGAAAGGGTTGCCAACGGTTTCCTTGGCCGACGGGTCTGGGATCCATTCGCCGTCCACGACGAGACAATATTCGTAGCTGCCGGGCATCAAGCCGGCTTCTTTCCACCAGTGGCCGGCGCCGGAGGAACGCATGGGTTTGGAGGTGGGGTCCCAGTCGTTGAAAGTTCCCGCAATGCAAACGGTGACCGCCGTAGGATGCGAGAATGCAAACTGAACCGGTATGAGTTGGGGCTCAATGGTCTGAGCGTTATCATGATTTTTGTTGTGTTTCATAATTGAGATTGTCTCCGGTTCTGTATCAGGCCGCCTTTACGGACCGCCCCGGCGCGACTCGTGATGACCTTGGTTTCAAGACCAGCGTCATTTTGAAATGGAGAACGCTTTTGCAGGGGACCGTCTTCCCGGTTTCCTCGTCCCGCGAGCCGCGGCAGTGTTTCACACCGATTATCGACTTCTGGAGTCCCGTAACGGCCGCCCGCAGATCATCGCTCAAGTCGAAGCCGCCACCCTGGCACAAGGAACTGGGGCAATTAAAGTGAAGCATGGACTTGGCGGTCTCCAGGTTTGCCCGATAGAGAATACCCTGCCCCCAGGAGACAATTTCGCGGTCGAAATAAAGAAGATTCATCTTCAGGGCCTTTAATCGCGGATACTTAACCGCCAGGCTGGCTGATTTCTCAACCTGCTCGTATGTTTTTCGGCGGGAGTCCTTCCGCAATTCAGATTTTGAAAAGGGCCGGCTGCGAGAATTTGGCTCCAGCGCAAGCATTGCCCCGGTTCCCTCGTCATTGAGTGTTTTCATAATCATATTGGGCTTTCTGCGGTCATACGATTAGCGTATCGCCCGTCGACGCGCACGACGGCATCGCCAGCCGGATGGTTGTAGGATTCCGCTTCCACGAGACGCTGAGAAACGGCGTAGCGGGTCAAGATTGCCACCTGATGGATATTCAACTTGTCCATCAAAGACTGCCGATGCTTTTCCACGGTTTTGACGCTGATACAGAGCAGCACGGCCATTTGTTTGTTCGAATACCCTTCGGCGATTAATTGCACGACGTCCTTTTGGCGATCGGTTAATGCCGGCGTGGCGGTTGTCTGGCTTTCGCGGATTTTCCACCGTCGCAACAAACACCCGGCGATCGGCGGGCTGAAAAAAGCGTTTCCGTTCCTGGCCTCGCGGATCGCCTGCAATAATTCCTCGGAAGCAGTTTCTTTCATCACATAGCCCGAGGCCCCTGCGTCCAGAGCCTGTTGCACGTGCTGATCATCACTGTAACTGCTGAGAACGAGCACTTTGACGGAGGGCGTTTCCAAGGTGATCCTACGCGTCGCTTCAATCCCGTTTAACAGCGGCATGGCAAGATCCATCAGCACCACGTTGGGCATAAGCCTCGCCACTTCCGCCACCGCTTGATGGCCATTGGACGCTTCCCCGACGACCTTGATACTCTCATCCGCTTGCAGCAACAGCCGCAGTCCTTCGCGGAAAATGGCATGATCATCGGCGAGAAAAACGGTTATTTGTTCCATGATTGTGTCTTTGCTTCGCGCGGCCATTCCTCTCGCCGTGCCCCGTTAACGGGTTGGTGTTTTGGGGCAAAATCCATCGTGGTGGACCGAACGAGGCTCACCACGCCTTCCATCGGAGATTCCGGCGAAGACTCGTGCGGCAGCGTATTGTGCGTCAGCCAGAAATCCCTAATGGCTTTGACCATGTCATGAAGCTTGGTTGCTTCCGAAGGCTTGGTCAGAAAACCATTGGCGCCCAACCGGTAGGCGGTGACAATGTCTGCGTCCTCTCCGGACGCCGTCAGCATCAGGACGGTCAAGGCCGTTCCGGGTTTTTGGCGGATCCATTTGAGGACGTCCAACCCCATCACGTACGGCAATTTCAAGTCCAGCAGCACCAGGCACGGGAACGGAAATTTTTCGCGATCGGCGAACTTCCCCGCGCCTTGCAAGTAATCGATGGCCTGCTGCCCGTCAGTGGCGACCTGAACCGGGTTCGCCACCCCCGCTTTTGTCATGGCGTGCTGAAAAAGGAAAACGTCGTTGGGATCATCTTCAACCTGGAGGATTGTTTTCATAAACTTTTGCTTTCTTTAGTTGAACCCAAAAATTGCTGCCCATGCCCAGACGCGAATCGAAGCCGACCTTTGCGCCCATCCGTTCGCCGGCCTTGCGGACGATCGTGAGACCGATCCCGGTCCCCTCGTACTCGGTGACGGGGTGGATCCGCTCGAACAATCGGAAAATCCGCGTGTGGTTCTCCGGGGCAATGCCGATGCCATTGTCTCTAAACCACAAGCGCACCGAATCACCCCCCTTCCCTTCTGCCGAAATCTCAATCCTGGGCTCGGTTCCCGATCGTACAAATTTCACGCCGTTGCTCAACAGGTTGGAGACGACCTGGCCTAAAAGAGCCTCGTTTCCGACGACCTTCGGCAAGGTTCCGGCAATGTGGATTTCGGGTTTGATCGGCCGCCCGTTCGGGAGCGTCTCGACAATATCGCGCACCAGTCGGTCCAGATCCACGGTCTCCATCGGCAACTTGGAATGCAGCACTCGGGTGTAACTCAAGACATCCTGAATGAGTTGGTCGAGCCGGACGGCCGAGCGCATTATCTGGTGAAGATAATTGGTTCCTTTCTCATCCAACTTGCCGGCATATTCATCCACCAAAAAAGACGCATAGCTTTGCATCGCCCGCAATGGCGCGCGCATGTCATGCGATACACTGTAGGAGAACCCTTCGAGTTCACCAATCGTGTCACGAAGTTCACCGGTGCGGTCGGAGACCACCTGCTCCAATTCGAGAGCATGCCGGCCGATTTCATTTTTGGCGTCCAACAAAGTCTGCTCATCCCGCTTACGCTCGGTGATATTCGTAAACAGGATCGCGACTTTGCGTTCGTCCATCGGGCCGACCTGGAAAGCATAGACATCGAACCAGCGATTTCCCTGGGCTTTCGATTCCTCCACAAAGCGCACTGGCATGCCGGACAGCGCGACGGCCCCAAGAATTTTAAGCCAACTCTTTTCCAAACCCGGCACCAACTCCCGCATTCGTTTCCCGGTCGCATTCCGCGGGCCGCCCTGCCGCTCAAAACTTGGATTCACCTCCAGAAACCGGTAATCCGCCGGCTGCCCCTGTTTGTCGAAGATCATTTCGACGATGCAAAAACCCTGATCCATCGAGATAAACAAATTGCGATAGCGCAACTCCGATTCGCGCAACGCGTTTTCCGATCGTTTGCGTTCGGTGATATCGTAAAAGGAATTGATCGCGCCCGTGATGGCTCCCTGTTCGTTCTTGAGCGCGACAATATTGGCGATGCAGGTTATTTTCGAGCCATCGCGCCGCTCGATGACGACTTCCGCGTCCCGCGCCCCGGGTATCTCCCCGCTCAACACCCGGGCCATCGGGCACTGGTTATGCGGCATGGACGTGCCATTGGTATGATAAAGTTTGAGCGACCCGCAAAAGCGATCGCTGGGATTTCCCTGTTTTGGCCGGCGGCCCCATAATCGCGCCGCGCGCCCGTTGAATTCCTCGATTATTCCCGAGGCATTGCAGGAATAGACCGCGACCGGGCCCATATGGAAAAGCGCGCGAAAGCGTTCTTCGCTCGCCCGCAACGCCGTCTCAATATGTTTCCGTTCGGTGATGTCCCGGACATTGCACTGGATGACTTTTCGCCCGTCCTCATCATAGAGATTGCTGACGAATTCGACTTCGTGCCGCCGGCCTTTTTTGGTTTGGAGCGGCAGGTCCTCGTACCGAATGAAATGTTTTTTTCGCAGCTCCCGAAAAGCGGCCCGGCTGGCCTTTTCATCCTTGAGCAGGCCGATTTCCCAAAGCTCCAAGCCCAACAATTCACCATGTCGGTAACCCAATAGTTCCGACATGAACGGATTGGCGTCCGTGATCTTGCGGCTGGCAGGGTCGAGAATCAAAATGCCGTCCCGGGCTGCTTCAAAAAGCCGCCGGTAGCGGATTTCCGAAGTCCGGATGGCTGCCTGGGTTTCGCGCCGACCTGTGATATCTTCAATGAACAGCAGAATTTTTTGAAGATGGTCCACCTGTCGGCCACTCAAAAGCATCGTGCGCCGTCCAATGCCCTTAAACTCATGCGTGACCTCAAAATCTTTGAAAAAACTTTTCCGCGGCAACACCTTCTCCAACAATGTGCGCAATTTGGGAATATCCCATTGGCCATTGCCGAGTTCGTATATCCGTCGATTCAATGTCTGGCGCCGGGAGACCTTGAAACACTTGCAGAACGAGGCATTGGCGGTGAGCACGTGAAGCTCCTCGTCCAGAACCAGAAGGGGCGGAACGGCTTCAATAATGGCTTCGGCATAATCACGCGAAGCGAGCAATTGTTTCTGCAGCAGGAAAGCTTCTTCGAGCTTTGTTTGTTCACTGCGGCGAATGCTGTGCCCATTGGCTTGCGGGCCGGGTTTAACCCTGCCGGATGGTACTTTTAGATTCATGCTTTTCCAGTCGCCCCACTTGTCACGTAGTAAGCAATTCCGCGTAACACGAAAAAGTTCACTTTCATTGCCAGCCGCAAAACCCATTTGGCATTGCGTTCACCATGGGCGTTGTAAAAGCTCGCGACCAGGCCGCCAAAAGTCAGTGCTGTCTTTGCCGTCGCGGTTTTCATCAGTCCAAAGAATAGGTCGTAAAGAGGAGGGTGGATATTATGGGGTTGACCGTGGGGTAAATCCCCCACCCCCTGAGCATTCCCGGTTCGGGAACTTCAATTGTGCGCAACCGGGCCGGAAATGATGCCGGCGTCCGCCGTTTTTATAATGTCAAACAATTGTCCGGTCCGGGTGAGGTCGAGCATTTGCTGCACCGACGAAGCAGGATTCATCAGGCGCGCCACACCGTTGGGTCGCTGGGTCAGGTTACGGACCGCGATCAATGCCCCGAGCCCGGCGCAATCGATGAACGTTGTTTCCGACAAATCGATTTCAATATCCGCCTGCCCGTGCCAGGCGGCGCAAGCCGCTTTCCGAAACTGATTGCAGTTGGCGGCGGTCATCTCCTCATATCCCGCGACCTTCAAAACTTTTTCTAAAGCTTCGACGCCGTCCTGCCGAACGTCGCGGACCGCGGCGGGTTTGGCCTCGGAAATTTCATTGCCCGCCGCGAGGGAAAGACTGCCCAGCATTGTGCCCCCTAAAACGTATGCGCTGGCCGAGCCTCCTATTTGGGGAATTAGATTATTTTTCATGGTCAATAATAGGCCGGAAAGCACGCGCTGGTTATGGCGTGAGTACCCGGGGGGTGTTCCCCCTTGACGTATATCACGGAAGTCGGGGCGATTTCTTCCCGCTCACCCATCGGGTAAATCCCCCCGTATCGGTCCCGGTTCCTTCTCGCATACTTCGGTGGGACAAAGAAACATGGGTATCGGGCATTCCATAACAAAGCAAAGTAACACTGGGCCAACGACTGAACAGGCGCTTCGCGCGTCCGAATTAAGTTATCGCCGGTTGTTCGAGACGGCGCAGGATGGCATTCTCATTCTGGATGCCGATACCGGACGCATTAACGACGTCAACCCGTTCCTGATTAAATTGCTGGGCTTTTCCCACGGCGAAATGGTCGGCAAAACTGTCGCGGAATTGAGTCCGTTCAAGGACATCGTCTCCAATCAAACCATGTTGGAGCGGGTGCAAAAGCATGGCTATGTCCGCTACGAGGATTTGCCCTTGGAAACCGCCGATGGCCGCAAAATCGCGGTGGAGTTCGTCAGTAATGTCTATGACGTTGGTGACAAAAAAGTAATCCAATGCAACATCCGCGACATTACGGCGCGGAAGCGGACGGAGGAATCGCTGCGCCTGCTCAGCTCGGCCGTGGAACAGTCCAAAGAGTCGGTCATGATCACCGACGCGGAACTCGATTTGCCTGGACCGAGAATTGTCTTCGTCAATCCCGCTTTCACGCAGATGACAGGTTACTCCTCGGAAGAGGTGGTCGGAAAAACACCCCGGATTTTACAGGGATTGCGCACCAACAAAGCGGTGTTGCGCCAGTTGCGCCTGGACCTGGAACAAGGCAAGGCGTTTGCCGCCGAAACCGTTAATTATCGCAAGGACGGAACGGCGTTTGACCTCTCGTGGCAGGTTGTGCCCCTTCGCAATGCGGGCGGAAAGATCACGCATTTTGTGGCCACCCAGCGCGATGTCACCGAGCACAATAAGCTCGAGATGCAATTCCGGCAGGCCCAAAAAATGGAGGTCGTCGGCCAACTGGCTGGCGGCATCGCGCATGATTTCAACAATATCCTGACGGTGATTCAAATGCAGTGCGACATGTTGAAAACGGACCCCAATCCTTCCGCGATGGAATTGGAATATGCGGAGGAGATTGGCGCGACCACCCGCCGCGCCGCGGCGCTCACCCGCCAATTGCTTCTGTTCAGCCGCAAGGAAACGTTGCAGGCGCGTGACCTTGATTTGAGCCAGTCCATCAACGACATGACCAAAATGCTGCGGCGCATTCTCGGCGAGACCATAAAAATGGAATTCAAATTCGCCGCGCAACCGCTGTTCATCCACGCCGACCCGGGCATGATGGACCAGGTGCTCATGAATTTGGCGGTGAACTCCCGCGACGCGATGCCTCAAGGCGGCCGCCTCATCATTGATACGTCCGCCGTGGACTTTGATGATTCAATTCCGGCGCATTTAATCCAGACCCGCCCCGGTCCCTTCGTCTGTTTAAGCGTCAGTGACACGGGTTGCGGCATCCTGCCGGAAAACCTGCCAAGAGTTTTTGAACCTTTCTTTACCACCAAGAACGCTGACAAGGGCACGGGACTGGGATTGGCAACCGTTTTCAGCATCGTCCAACAACACCACGGCTGGGTCAACGCCTACAGCGAAGTCGGTCACGGCACCACCATCCGCATCTACCTGCCGCGTTTGGCCGGAATGTCCGGGCAAAAATTACAGCAACCCGAATTGCCCGCCTTGCGCGGCGGTGAAGAAACGATCCTGCTCGTGGAAGATGATGCTTCCCTGCGCGCGGCGGCCCAGAAATCCCTGTCACAATCCGGCTACCGCGTGTTTGCGGCGATGAACGGAACGGAAGCCCTAAAAATTTGGAATTTGAATCGTGATAAAATCCTCCTGTTGCTCACCGACCTGGTGCTCCCCGGCGGCATGACCGGAAGGGAATTGGCCGAACGTCTCTTGAAGGAAAATCCCAAACTGAAAGTGATCTATGCCAGTGGTCACAGCGCGGAAGTCGCCGCCGGCGATCTGGCCCTGATTGAAGGTCTCAATTTTCTCAGCAAACCGTTTCAATCCTTCAAACTCTCGCAGACTGTCGGTCGGGCCCTGGATGCCGCCACTAATTAAGCTCCGGCTTTCTAATTTCCCGCCGGACCCGCCTCCTCCCGCGAATGATGGAGTGTTTCTCAAAAGCTTTTTCTAAAAGGTGGCGACATCCGTTGCTGCCGGGATGTCGTGGCAAACCCGCAGGTTCGCCCCACCTCTCGGAAATTTATTTTGAGAAACGATATAACACCAATTAGCGCACGATGATTTCCGGCGGGCGCACTTCGATTACCGGAGGCGCCACGACAACCTCCTCATGATGTTCATAATGTTCGTGCCGTCCTTCGCGATATTCCCCGTGTCTCCTGCCATCGGAAACAAGACAACCGCTGGTGGCGATCAAACTGATGGCGCTGGTGAGTAGAAAGAGTTTCTTCATGCCGCAATGTTAGAGGCCGCGCGGCGACCCCAACACGGGGGGATTGCCCCGGGGGTGGATAGGCAAAGTGCCCGGCCGAACTCTCACTCAGCTTTGGGCTGGGCCGGCTTCATCTTGGAGAGCGCTTCGACGATCGATTTTTGCACGCCCGGATTAAAAAGGTTCCCCAAATGCCCGCCTTGCGGGAACACGGTCAATTGCTCCGGCGCAAAAGTGGTTCGCAACCAGGCAAGGTCCTCGTCAGCGAGCAGAAAATCGTTTTGATTAACGATGACGCGGATATTTGGGTTGGCCCGCAGAGCGGCTCCATAGCTCCGCAAGTCGTCCGCTTTTTCCATGGTCTCCGCCGTTTGCGAAGTAATGCCCTGTTTTTTGTAATACGGGATCGCGAATTTCTCAAAATAATCCTGATACGAATAGCGCAGAATTTCCTGATACACCTGCTCCCGCCGGTAGTTCCAGATCGCATGCTGCAGCACCCCCTGGTTCACCCGCCGCTGGCTGCTGAAAATGACGTCCCGTAAAATGAGCCGGAAATTCAATCCGATGAGAAACTTGGATTCGGTGGCGTCGAAGGGCAGCGAGGTTTGCGGCGTGAGCGTGCTCTTGCTCAAGGCTGCCACTTTCAAAAACGTGTTCTCGATGTCGCCAGTGCGTTCGGCAGCCGGCCATTCCAGCGGTGCGCGATAAAACTCGTCCAGCTTGGAAATCCCCTGCGCCATGCGAACGGGTGTGTTGAGGGCGACGTAACGATCGAATTTAATCAACGGCGGGTGACTGGTCGCGCCCAAGCCCGGCGCAGGCGCATTGGTTTTCTCCGTGGCGGCAACGAAGAGCGATTCAAACGCGCCCATGGAATATCCCAGCAACGCTTTTTCGCCGAGTCGATCCGGGTACAACGCGCGCAAACGGGAATCAATGATCGTCAATGCCACATGGACATCGTGGCCGTCCACTGGCAGATACGCCGGCATGGCCGCGGTTGACGCGTGTTCCATGAATTCAGAATTGAACGCGCTGCTGATGCAGACGGCGGAGAATCCGTTTTTGTAAACCAACTCCGCCAGCGCCACGGCGGTTTGCGCAAGCCGATGGGATCCCAGCCCTGGCATGATGTAAACCACCGGTGCATTTCCCGGCTGCAACCAAAATGTGAATTTCAATTTCCTACCCGTGGCCGGAATCAGGACCGACCGTGTCTTGCCGTGCCCCAGAAATTCCGGGTCTTTGTAAGTGAAGAAAACGGATTCAAGCGTTTCCAGCGAAGCCTCGTCCGGTTTTCCTTTGACCTCGAAATCAACGACGCGGTTCGCTCGCGCGAAAGTCCAGGCGTATTGAATTTCCGAATAGGGGTCCATCTCCGCCTGACTGAAACGCACGTATTCACGGACGCTGTCGGAGAGATCATTATACATCACTGCATAGGTGAAATAAGTGTAGGGCCCGAGATAGGTCAGCGGATTGTTGGCTTCGATCCGATAGGGCGCGATGTAAATCAGCGGGTTCGCCGCAGTGTCGGCCGCGAAGCCGAGTGTGTCGCGTTCATTACTCGGTCCCAAAATCGGCAGCATCAGGTAGCAGTTGGGTTTCCAGCCCCATTTGCCGAAAGTCTGGCCAAAATCCGCGTCCGATTTCGGAATCTCCCATTTGGTCGCCACATCGAAAAACCCGGCGATCCCGACGGTGGTATTGCCAAGGAACCGATAGGACTCGTCGCGGGCGCCGGTCCATTTTCCCTGGAGCAAATTATTGATCAGCCGGCCGGGGTAAGTGAGGTTTCTCCCAAAATTTCCAATTCCCGTCCGGACCGGTTTCACGACCACAAACCGATAAACCTTGCTCGTCGGCTTGACGACGTCGGTCATGACCGCCTTGTTGAATCCCCACACCACCCGGTTCAATGGTTCGGCCGGGTCGGGAACGGACTTGGGGAGGGCAAAAGTCTCGGCGGGCGGCTTCGTTGAGCCAGCGAGAGGCGCCTGCCCATGCGCGAACGATGCGAGCCACAACGACAGAATTGCCATCGCGGTCGGAAGTTTCCGGCCCGTTTGGGATCGCCGTTTCGGCCGTGAGGTAGAGATGCTTTGAATCGAGTTCGACACCGAGGTTTTTGCCGGCTGGTTTTGCGAGGTATTGATTGAATTAAAGTAAGCGGGGCGCACCGTTTCCGCCTATCGGGGATTTCCCCTATGGTTCATGGATCGCCGCAAACTGACGGCATCGATCACTTCCGATTCCAAACGGACATCAAACCTTCCACGGGTCCACCGGCGGTCGGTTCGACTGGTGCTCCCGCGACTCATCGCCGCCGACTTCACCCAGCACATAGTGAACCGTCCGCAACAACTCGTCGAGCGTGAACGGTTTCGGCAAGGTGGCGGCCAATCGCAGTTCGGTTTCCTCGGCATGCGATACCCCCGAAGCCAGGATGACCCGCACCGGCATACAGGCCTCATTTAATTTCTTAATCAACTCCAAGCCGCTGAGGTTCGGCATGCTGTTGTCGGTAATCAGAAGATCAAAGCGATTGGCGTTAAGCGCCTCCCAGCCCTTGGCGCCATCAACGGCCGTGTTCACGTGGTAACCCGAGCCCGTCAAGGCTTCGGCATTGAAGCGGCGAATGTCATCATCGTCTTCCACGACGAGGATGCGACGGCGCGACACTTTGTTTTCCCAGCCTTCCGGTATAATCGTCGGCTTTTCCAGGTGCACAGATGATTTTTCTTCCATAGATATTTCCCTTTTATTGAGTTCCCGCTTCCATCGCCGGTGAGAATAGGTCAACAAACCGTCGTTGTTAAGGTGGGGGCTGGCCGTGGGGTGTTTCCCCGATAAGAGTCTGTTTGAAGATTCTGGGGGATGGTACTGCGGCGAGGGCTGCTGGTGGGTTAGTTGATCGTCACACGAACGCTGCTCTCGATAATCCCTTCCGCAATGGCGTAACGCGTCAACCCGGCAACATCGTGAATGTTCAACTTGCTCATCAGGTGCTGGCGATGCTTATCCACCGTCTTGAAGCTCACGCCGAGTTCCGAGGCGACCTGTTTGTTGGCCTTTCCCTCGGCGATCAGTTGCAAGACCTCCATCTCGCGCGAACTCAGGCAATTATTTTTCTTTTTGAGAATTCCATTCCGGCTCGGTGAGTTCTGGCCGCGAGCCTTGACCCGCTTGGAAACCGAGGCGCTGAAGAACGTTTCTCCTCCATGAATCTTGCGAATGGCCGTGGCCAGCTCGTGTGAGGAGGTTTGCTTCACCAGAAACCCGGATGCGCCGAGCACCGCCACCTGGTCCACGTAAGCATCGTCACTGTGCGCGGAAAGAATTAGCACCTTCGTCTCGGGGAAATCCTTGCGAATCTGCCGCGTGGCTTCCAAACCGTTGAGCAGCGGCATGGCGATGTCCATGACGACCACTGAAGGACGAAGTTTTCGCGTCAGTTGCACCGCCTGGCGGCCGGTTTCGGCTTCGCCCACAATTTCAAGGTCGCTTTCGTGTTCCAACAACGACCGAAAACCCTCGCGCACAATCTGATGATCTTCCGCTAGCAGCACAGTGATTCGTTTCATAATTTTATAAAAGTGTAGCGTGGTTGCCTGTGACCAGCGCCTTCTGGCCGCCCGCGGTGGGGACCCCGCCGTCCACGAACGGAATTTGCGCGAGGACGCACGTGCCTTTGCCCGGCGCGGACGTGACGGTGAACTTGCCGCCAACCATGTCCAGCCGTTCCCGCATGCCGAGTAATCCCAGGCGCTTGTTCTTTTTCGAATGCATGGTGTATTCCGCGGGAAAACCCTTGCCGTCGTCTTTTATGGTCATGCAGACCGCGCCATCCAGCTTCCGGATCTTCACCGCCACCCGGCTCGCGCGAGCATGGCGGCTTACGTTATTGAGCGCTTCCTGGGCCACGCGAAAGAGCACGGTTCGTCTTTCGCTGGTCAGTTGATCCACCGCGGCAAAGGCTGACAGACTGACCTGCATGCCCGTCTGTTTCCGGAAACTTTTCAAAAACGTATGCAGCGCGGGAATCAGTCCGAGGTCGTCCAATACCGTGGGGCGCAATTCACGGGCGAAGCGGTGCACAATGTTCACGGAGTGCTCCACGAGCCGTTGTGTGCGGGCGATATTTTGATCGAGGCCCTTCGTGTTCGCGGCGGCCTCTTTTTTTAATTTTGCCAGCCGGACATTGATGCCCGTCAGCGTCTGGGCGATGACATCGTGCAATTCACGGCTTATCTTTTTGCGCTCGTCCTCCTGCGCCGAGAGAATCTGGCGCGATAACCGCCGCAATTCCTCCTGCAAGTGATCGGATTGTTTCAGCAAATGCGAATAATGCCGCTCGCTGTCTTTGAGTCTTTTCTCCACCGCCTTGCGCTGGAGGATTTCCAGGCTCAATTCCATGTTGGAAGCCGCCAGTTCCACCGTGCGCTGGCTCAAGGTCTCGACGACCGTTTTCAGGCGAGCGGTTGCGTCCCCCGCCCCGGGATAGGTGTCCTCGATCGGTGTGGTCACCGTGGCGAAAAATATTCCCGCCTGCCTGACGAGCGCCGCGCGATTGCGAGGCAGGCTGCCTGGCAAAACCTGCATGACCAGCACCCGCTCGTGGAGCTTGGCCAGGTCTAGCGTTTGCAGACCGGCCGCCATGGCCTGGCTGCCCAGCCCTCGCGCTGAGTCCAAGCTCGCCTGCGGCCCGTCCTTCAAGTGCCGCCGCAACGCTGCCTGATAACGTCGTGACAAGTTGAAAATCTTACGTTTCATGCGCCCCGGTATTCACGGGCCACCCGCCTCACCGACTTGGCTGATTTTAACACCAATCGCTGCGTGGTGGCGATCTCATTTTTGAGGCCGTGCGTGTTCACCCGCGCCTCGCGTTTCAGGGAAAGCAGCCGGGCATTGATGCCCAATAACGTCTGCGCAATTTCATTCTGAAGTTCCCGACTCATTTTCTTGCGCTCGTTCTCCTGCGCCGCCAGCACCTGGTGCGTCAGTTCCCGCAAGCGTGCCTGCAAGTGCAGTGAATCCTTCAAAAGTTTGCTGTAATGCACGCCGCTTTTCTTGAGCGCCGCTTCCACGCTTTTGCGCCGGATAATGCCGCGTTGCAACCGCCGGTTGGTGGAGGCCAACTTCGCCGTGCGCCCGTCCAGCGTTTCGGTCAGGCGATTCAAATCCAGTTTGCTCTGCCGCGCCGTGCGATGCGTTTCCACAATCGGGATGATGGCTTCCGTAAAGAAAATTTCCGCCTGCCTGGTTGACCGAGGTTTGCCATCGGATTGTCCCAGCGAGGCAAAAGCGCGCTCGTGCATCCGGGCCAGTTCCAAAGTCTCCAAACCCAGGGCGACCGCGTGCCGCCCCAAATTCAAAGCGGGGTGCAGGCTCGCGCGCATTCCGCCTCGGAGATGCTTTCGCAATGCGTTTGCATACCGTTGCGACAATGCAAATAATTTACGTTTCATGATATGGAAGGCCGCACAGCGCTGTTCGGCGCTGCATTGATTGTCGCTCCGCCTTCAAGCCAACCGACAACCCAAACAACTATCAGACCTTTGGTGCGAACTGTCGATAAGGGAAGTCCCCAACGCGGTCGTCTGAAAAGACGGCAAGGATAATCGACCAAAGAATCAGTACCCCTAATGGCCCCCTAACCTATTTCAGCGCGAGCAACGAATAGGTGTCACCGAGTGACGGAATATTGCCTCTGCTCCATCGCCAGGATGAGTCTAACCTGAATCGGTCGCTACGACCAAAATAAGGTTCAGCGACCAATTTCCTGAATTGGTTGATGTTCTTTCTCCCTTTGTTAACACCGCGGTATCAGTCTTTTAGCAGCCTCAATTAGGTAGTTTTACGGATGGAGAACCGTGACGAATCGACCGATTATAGCCGATGATAAGTAATTTTTATCCTGCGGGGGAGATCAGGAAATTTGAAAGATCGCCTTGAAAATACGTTACTCGAAGCTCTGCGCCAAGCGAAATTGCCTGGGCGGCGTGCTTTGGGTGGTCGTCACGGGGCTACTTGTCCCCTTTTCTTCCCGGGCGGCGTCCAATCCCTCCATCACGACGCAGCCAACTAATCAGGTGGTCGCGCCGGGTGGCACGGTAAGTTTGAGTGTTTCAGCAGCCGGTACGGCGCCGT
>Ga0265338_10005459_pt1 | contig 16591 bp, 25 predicted proteins | sample 42126metaG_FD_193579 | JGI IMG/M metagenome (GOLD analysis project Ga0265338, IMG submission 193579) | Rhizosphere microbial communities from Carex aquatilis grown in University of Washington, Seatle, WA, United States - 4-21-26 metaG | ecosystem: Host-associated > Plants > Roots > Rhizosphere... | reverse complement strand
CGAAGCCCAACGAGCAGGCTCCCGAGACGCCGACGACGGACATGCCGGTGGTCGAGCCGCAGGTCGAGCCGGCAGCGGTCGAGCCGACCCCGCCGCCGACGGCGGAGGCTCCCGAGACGAGCCCGGCACCCGAGCAGACCCCGGCACCCGAGACGACCGAGGGTGAGAAGTAGATGCTGCTGCCCAAGAAGACGAAGTACCGCAAGGTCCATCGCGGCCGCCGTCGCGGCGAGGCGAAGGGCCAGACCACCGTGCAGTTCGGCGACTACGGGCTGAAGGCGATGGAGGCCGGCTGGATCAGCAACCGGCAGATCGAGGCCGCCCGTATCGCGATGACGCGCAAGATCAAGCGCGGCGGCAAGGTCTGGATCAACGTCTTCCCGGACAAGAGCGTCACGAAGAAGCCCGCCGAGACCCGCATGGGCTCGGGCAAGGGCTCGCCGGAGGGCTGGGTCTGCGTGATCAAGCCCGGGCGCGTGATGTTCGAGCTGGCCGGCGTGCCGGAGCCGCTCGCGAAGGAAGCGCTTCGCCTCGCGGGCTCGAAGCTCTCGGTGCAGTGCAAGATCGTGCAGAGAGAGGCTGAGCTGTTTTGACCAGGCCGAGCGAACTTCGCGATTTGACGGACGACGAGCTCGACCACCGGCTGTCGGAGCGGCGGCAGGAGCTGTTCAACCTGCGCTTCCAGTCGGTCACCGGCTCGCTCGAGAACAACGCGCGGCTGAAGCTGACGAAGCGCGAGATCGCGCGGATCCTCACGGTCGTGACCGAGCGTGAGGCCGCGAAGGCGAATGGAAGCTAGAGAGATGGCTGACAAGAAGAACACAGAGAACGAGACACCCGAGACCGAGACGCCCGAGGCCGTCGAGGCTGAGGCACCCGAGGCTGAGGCCGAGGTGACCGAGGCAGAGGTCGTGGCCGAGGAAGCCCCCGCCGAGGAAGCCCCCGCCGAGGAAGCACCCGTCGAGGAGGCTCCCGTCGCCGACGAGGCTCCCGCAGAGGAGACCGCCGCCGAGGCCCCCGCCGAGGACGCAGCTGCCGAGGAGGCTCCCGCCGAGGAGCCGGCGGCCGCGCCTGCTCCGGCGGCGGAAGCGGCTCCGGCGGCGGAAGCGGCGCCCGCGCCGCAGTCCCAGCCGAAGAAGAAGAAGAAGCGGCTCCCGCGCGCGCTGCGTCCGCAGAAGACGCGCCCGCGCCGCGCCGCCTCGACCGGAGAGCGAAAGCCGATCGTCCGCGAGGCGAAGCCCGAGCACGACCGCGGCCGCCGCCAGGAACGGCGCGGCGTCGTCGTCTCGAGCGCGATGGACAAGACGATCGTCGTCAAGGTCGACGTGATCAAGGCGCATCCGAAGTACAAGAAGGTCGTCCGGCGCTCCGTGAAGTTCCACGCCCACGACGAGCAGAACTCGGCGAACGTGGGCGACGTCGTCCGCATCGTCGAGACGCGCCCGCTGTCGGCGACGAAGCACTGGCGCCTTGCCGAGATCGTCGAGGTCGCGAAATGATCCAGCAGGAATCTCGCCTCAAGGTGGCCGACAACACGGGCGCCCGCGAGCTGCTGTGCATCCGCGTGATGGGCGGCCACCACCGCCGCTACGCACGCGTCGGCGACATCATCGTCGGCACGGTCAAGACGGCCACCCCGCAGGGCGCAGTGAAGAAGGGCGAGGTCGTCCGCGCGGTCGTCGTGCGCACGAAGAAGCCATTCGGCCGCGACGACGGAACGACGATCGCGTTCGACGAGAACGCGGCCGTGATCATCGACGCCCAGCGCAATCCGCGCGGCACCCGCATCTTCGGGCCGGTCGCGCGCGAGCTGCGCGAGAAGAACTTCATGAAGATCGTCTCGCTCGCACCGGAGGTGCTCTAGATGTCGCAAACGCTGAAGGTCAAGAAGGGCGACGTCGTGCACATCCTGCGCGGCAAGGACCGTGGCAAGGAAGGCCGCGTCATCGAGATGATGCCGAAGGACGGCCGGCTTCTCATCGAGAACCTCAATCTCGTCAAGCGCCACCGGCGCCCGCGTCCGATTCAGAACGCGAGCCGGATGGGCGGTCCGCAGATCATCCCGGGCGGGATCTTCGAGCAGCCGGCGCCGGTGAACGTGTCGAACGTGATGGTCGTCTGCCCGACGTGCAAGAAGCCGACCCGCGTCGCCACCGTGTCGAAGACGGTCAAGGACAAGACGGTCCGCATCCGCGTCTGCAAGAACGCGGGCTGCGGCCAGGAGATCGACAAGTAATGGCCGTCGCCGAGACATATTCGCCGCGCCTCAAGGACCAGTACGAGAGCGAGATCCGGCCCCAGCTCCTGGAGGAGCTCGGGTTGAGCTCCGTCATGCAGGTGCCGAAGCTCGAGAAGATCACGCTGAACATGGGCGTCGGCGAGGCGAAGACCGACGCGAAGCAGCTCGACGCCGCCATGGACGAGCTGACGATCATCGCCGGCCAGCGCCCGCAGGTGCGCAAGGCGCGCAAGTCGGTCGCCCAGTTCAAGATCCGCGAGGGGATGCCCATCGGCGCGAAGGTGACGCTGCGCGGCGCCCGCATGTACGAGTTCCTCGACCGGCTCGTCTCGATCGCGCTCCCGCGCATCCGCGACTTCCGCGGGCTCAACCCGGGCTCGTTCGACGGTCGCGGCAACTACTCGCTCGGCATCCGCGAGCAGATCATCTTCCCGGAGATCAACTACGACGACATCCAGCAGGTTCGAGGCCTCGACGTGACGATCACGACCAGCGCCGAGACCGACGACCACGCTCGCGCGCTGCTTCAGGCCTTCGGCCTGCCGTTCAGCGCCGAGGCTCAGAGGAGGGACTAACACCACGTGGCGAAGACATCACTCGTCGTCAAGCAGAAGCGGCCGCAGAAGTACAAGGTGCGCGCCTACACGCGGTGCAACCGGTGCGGCCGGCCGCGTGCGGTCTTCAAGAAGTTCGGCCTTTGCCGGATCTGCCTGCGCGATCTTGCGCACCAGGGCGTCATCCCCGGCATGACGAAATCCAGTTGGTAGGAGAGACGCAGTGCTGACCGATCCGATCGCAGACATGCTCACCCGCATCCGCAACGCCAACAAGGCGCTGAAAGAGCAGGCGACCATGCCGACCTCGAAGATGAAGGTGGAGATCGCCCGCCTCCTGAAGGAGGAGGGCTACATCCGGGACTACCACGTCGAGAAGGGCGAGTCCTTCGATACCCTGGTCGTCGACCTCAAGTTCGGCAGGAACCGCGAGCGGGTGATCCTCGGCCTGAAGCGCGTCTCCAAGCCCGGACGGCGGGTCTACGCGCGGAAGGACCGTCTGCCGCGCCCGCCGCTCGGTGTGGCGATCCTGTCCACGTCGACCGGCCTGATCACCGCACGGACCGCGCAGGAGCGCGGCGTCGGCGGCGAGGTGTTGTGCTTCATCTGGTGATCCCATGAGTCGAATCGGAAAAAGACCCATCGAAGTCCCCTCCGGCGTCAACGTGACGATCGAGCCGGGACGCGTCAGCGTGTCCGGGCCGCTCGGCTCGTTGCAGCAGGTGGTGCCGCAGCGGATGAACATCGCGCACGAGGACGACACAGTCGTCGTCACGCGGCCGACCGAGCGCGGCGAGGATCGCGCGCTGCACGGCCTGACGCGGACGCTCGTCGCCAACATGGTCGAGGGTGTGACGAAGGGCTTCGAGAAGAAGCTCGAGATCCAGGGCGTCGGCTACCGCGCCGCGCTCAAGGGCAACGACCTGGAGCTCAGCGTCGGCTATTCCCACACGGTGATCATCAAGCCGCGCACCGGCATCTCGTTCGAGGTGCCCGTGCCCACGCAGATCGTCGTCAAGGGCACCGACAAGCAGCAGGTCGGCCAGACGGCCGCGGAGATTCGCAAGGTTCGCCCGCCCGAGCCGTACAAGGGCAAGGGCATCCGCTACGAGGGCGAGTACGTGCGCAGGAAGGTGGGCAAACGTGCCTAGCCTCACCGTGCGCGAGGCGCGCCTGCGCCGGCACCGCCGCGTCCGCGGCAAGGTCAAGGGAACGGCGGAGCGTCCGCGCCTCGTCGTGTTCCGCTCGAACCGCGGCGTCGAGGCGCAGCTCGTCGACGACCTGACCGGCCGCACGGTCGCGTCGGCGTCGTGGCTCGCGCTGAAGAAGTCGTTCAAGGGCGACAAGACCGCGCAGGCGGCCGAGGTGGGCAAGCTCCTCGCCGCGAGCGCGAAGAAGACCGGCATCGAGACGTGCGTGTTCGACCGCGCGGGCTACCTCTACCACGGACGTGTCAAGGCGCTGGCAGACGGCGCCCGCGAGGGGGGACTGAGTTTCTGATGGCTGTCGATTTCACCGAGACCCGCGAGCTGAAGGAGCGCGTGGTCGAGATCAACCGCGTCGCCAAGGTGGTCAAGGGCGGGCGGCGCTTCTCGTTCACGGCGCTCGTCGTCGTGGGCGACGAGGTCGACCGCGTCGGCGTCGGCTACGGCAAGGCGCGCGAGGTCCCGCTCGCGATCACGAAGGCCGTCGAGGACGCGAAGAAGAACATGTTCACCGTGCCGAAGCACGGCTCGACGATCACGCACGAGGTGCTCGGCCGCTTCGACGCCGCGCGCGTTCTGCTGCGCCCGGCCAGCGAGGGCACCGGCGTCATCGCCGGTGGCGGCGTCCGCGCCGTGCTCGAGCTCGGCGGCGTCCGCAACGTGCTCGCGAAGAGCCTCGGCACGACGAATCCGATCAACATGGCGAAGGCGACCGTCGTCGCGCTCCGCTCGCTGCGCCGGCCCGAGGACGTCGCGAAGATCCGCGGCAAGCAGATCAGCGAGGTGCTCCCGCTGCCGACGCTCACGCGGGAGGAGAAGGCGGAGCTGGCCGCGACGAGGAAGGCCGCTGCGGAGGCTGCTGTCGTCGAGACCGCTGTCGTGGAGGACGCGGTCGTCGAGGCTCCGGCGGTGGAAGAGGCTGCGGTGGAAGAGGCTGCGGCGCCGGTCGTCGAGGAGCCTGCCGTCGAGGAAGCACCCGCTGAGGAAGCCCCCGCCGCCGAGGCGCCCGCAGAGCCCGCCGCCGAGGCCAAGCCGAAGCGCCGCGGCGTCCGCCGGAAGAAGACGGAGGAATAGCGTCGTGGCACGGGTCAAGATCACCCAGGTCAGGAGTCAGATCGGCCAGAGCGGCCGCCATCGCGGCACGCTGCGCGCGCTCGGTCTCGGCAAGATCGGCCGGAGCGTCGAGCACGACGAGAGTCCGGTGCTCGCAGGCATGCTGCGGAAGGTCCGCCATCTCGTGAGGATCGAGAACGCGTAATGCCCGAGAAGACCCTCAATCTCTCGAATCTCCAGCCGGCGCAGCAGCGGGTCGACCGCAAGCGCGTCGGGCGCGGCCCCGGCTCCGGCAAGGGCAAGTACTCCGGCCGCGGCATCAAGGGCCAGAAGTCCCGCTCGGGCTCGCACAAGATGCGCGCCGGGTTCGAGGGCGGCCAGATGCCGATCTATATGCGGATCGGCAAGCTGCGCGGCTCCACGTCGAGGGACGCGATGCCGGTCGGGCCGTTCCGCACCTCCACGGTGCCGGTGAACGTCCGCGACCTCGTCCGCTTCGAGGCAGGGGACGAGGTGACGCCGGAGACGCTGGTCGCCAAGCGGCTGATCAAGAACACGAAGACGGACGTGAAGCTGCTCGGCGTCGGAGAGGTGACGATGAAGCTCACCGTCCGCGTCCACGGGATCTCGGCGACCGCGCGCGAGAAGATCGAAGCCGCCGGCGGCACCGTCGAGTTGCTGCGCGAGCCGAAGGAAAAGAAGAAGAAGCAGAAGCACCGCAAGGCAAAGCCGCCGACGCCGGCGACCGAGGAGGCGACGAAGGCCGCGGAGGAGTCCGCGGAGCCTGCCGCCGAGACCTCGGAGCCTGCAGACCCGGAGGCATAACCGGTGCTCTCCTGGCTGGCGAACGCGTGGCGCGTCCCCGAGCTGCGCAAGCGCGTGCTCTTCACCGCCTCCGTGCTCGCCGTCTACCGGCTCGGCTCCTGGATCCCTGCGCCGGGTATCGACCAGGCGGCGATCGCGAGCTACTTCAGCGGCGCCGGCGGCTCGATCCTGACGCTGCTCAACCTCTTCTCCGGCTCGGCGCTGTCACGCTTCTCGCTCTTCGCGCTCGGGATCATGCCGTACGTCACGGCGTCGATCATCATCCAGCTCCTCACCGTCGTCATCCCGAAGCTCGAGCAGCTGCAGAAGGAGGGCGAGGCCGGGTACGCCAAGATCACGCAGTACACGCGCTACCTGACCGTCGTGCTCGCCGCAGCGCAGTCCCTCGGCTACGCGTTCCTGTTCAAGCGGCAGGGCGCGCTACCGAACGTGAACGCCGGCAAGATGGTGATCATCGTCCTCACGCTCACCGGCGGCTGCGTGCTGCTGATGTGGATGGGCGAGATGATCACGAAGCGCGGCATCGGCAACGGCATCTCGCTGCTGATCTTCGCGTCGATCCTCGCGTACGCCCCGGCCGGAATCAGCGCGTGGCTCCACGGCGGCACGCTGGAGCGGCTGTTCTTCCCGATCATCGCCATCGGCATCGTCGTCGCCGTCGTCTTCGTGCAGGAGGGGCAGCGGCGGATCCCGGTGCAGTACGCGCGGCGCCAGCTCGGCAACCGCCAGACCGGCGGCGGCTCGACCTACATGCCGCTGCGCGTGAACATGGCCGGCGTCATCCCGGTCATCTTCGCCGCCGCGATCATGGCGCTGCCGCCGACCATCGCCGAGTTCATCCCGTCGTGGACGGGCTTCGTCAACCGGAACTTCCTGCCCTCGAGCTGGTGGTACCTGTTCGTCGAGGCGCTCCTGATCATCGTCTTCACGTACTTCTACACCTCGGTCCAGTTCAACCCGGTCGACCAGGCGGACAACCTCCGGAAGTACGGCGGCTACATCCCCGGCATCCGGCCCGGCCCGCCGACGGCGGCGTACCTCGACCGCGTGCTGCAGCGCCTGACGCTGTTCGGCGCGCTGTTCCTCGCGACGATCGCGGTCGCCCCGAGCGTCTTCATCCGCTACTTCGGCTTCTCGCAGGCGACGTCGCGCGCGCTCGGCGGCACCTCGGTGCTGATCGTCGTCGGCGTCGCGCTCGACACGATGCGCCAGATGGAGTCGCAGATGATGATGCGGCACTACGAAGGCTTCCTCAGGTAGCGGCGGCGCCCGGGTGTTGACCAACCAGTGCTGAACATCCTGATCCTCGGCCCGCAGGGCTCCGGGAAGGGAACCCAGGCGAAGCGCCTCGCCGGGACCTACGGGCTCGCCCACATCGCGACGGGCGACATGATCCGGGAGATGAAGGAGCGGCCGACCGAGCTCGGCGCCGAGCTGAAGGAGGTCTACGACCGCGGCGACCTCGTCTCCGACGACCTGATGATCCGGCTGATCCGCGATCGGCTCGATCGCGGCGACACGCTGCCGGGCTTCGTGCTCGACGGGTTCCCGCGGACGATGGCGCAGGCGGAGGCGCTCGACGAGTTGCTTCAGGAGCTCGGGCGAGGCGTCGACGTCGTGCTCGAGTTCCAGGTGGCCGACCGGCAGGAGCTCCGCGACCGGATGCTCAAGCGTGCGGCCGAGGAGAACCGCTCCGACGACACGCCCGAGGCGATCGAGCGCAGGCTCGAGCTGTACGAGCGCGAGACCGCGCCGCTGGTCGAGTGGTACCGCACGACCCGCGGCAACGTCGTCGGCATCCACGCCGACCGGACGATCGACGAGGTCTTCCACGAGATCACCGAGGCGCTCGACTCCGTGGAGGCGAGAACATGATCATCCGCAAGTCCCCGCAGGAGATCGAGGGCATGGCGAAGGCCGGCGTCCTCGTCGCCGAGACGCTCGCCCTCTGCGCCGAGCACCTCGAGCCGGGCATCTCGATGCTCGAGCTCGACCGCATCGCCGAGGAGCACATCGTCGCGCACGGCGGCGTGCCGACCTCGAAGGGCTACAAGGGCTTTCCGGCCGCGCTCTGCATCTCACCGAACTCGATGGTCGTCCACGGCATCCCGAACGAGTACACGGCCAAGGAGGGCGACCTGATCTCGGTCGACCTCGGCGTCACTCTCGACGGCCTCGTCGCCGACAGCGCGGTCACCCTCGGCGTCGGCGAGATCGACCCGGAGGCGCAGCGGCTGCTCGACGTCTGCCAGGAGGCGCTCGCCGCCGGCATCGAGCAGGCCCAGGTGGGCAACCGCCTCTCCGACATCTCCCACGCCGTCCAGTCGGTCGTCGAGGAGGCCGGCTTCGCGGTCGTCCGGGCCCTGGTCGGCCACGGCGTCGGCCGCTCGTACCACGAGGACCCGCAGATCCCGAACTACGGCCCTCCCGGCCGCGGGCCGCTTCTGCAGGAGGGCATGACGCTCGCGATCGAGCCGATGATCACCGCCGGCGCGCCGGACGTCTACGTTCACGACGACGAGTGGTCGATCTCCTCGGTCGACGAGTCCCTCGCCGCCCACTTCGAGCACACCGTCGCGCTCACGGCCGACGGGCCCCGGATCCTCACGAAATGGCTGGAAGCGTCGGCGGCCAAGCCGCCGACGCCCGGCCGCGAGGCGGGATCGCCTCCGGCGACCCCGGGGGCCGGAGCCGCTTTGCTACGATGATCGCCCGCCGCGCACCGGCTTTGCCGTGCGCGCAAGTACGTCTGAACCCGAAAGGAAATGCCGACAAAGGAAGAGAAGATCGAGGTTGAGGGCGAGGTCGTCGAGGCGCTCCCGAGCACGATGTTCCGGGTGCAGCTCGACACCGGCCACTCCGTTCTCGCGACCATCTCCGGGAAGATGCGCAAGCACTACATCCGCATCCTCCCCGGCGACAAGGTCAAGGTGGAGCTGAGCCCCTACGACCTGAACCGCGGTCGAATCACCTACAGGCACCGGTAAACACCATGAAAGTCCGTCCTTCCGTCAAGCCCATGTGCGAGCGCTGCCGCGTGATCAAGCGCGACGGCGTCGTCATGGTCATCTGCACCAATCCTCGCCACAAGCAGAGGCAGGGCTAGTGGCGCGCATCGCCGGAGTCAACCTCCCGAACCAGAAGCGGCTCGAGATCGGGCTGACCTACATCTACGGGATCGGCCAGCCGACGGCGCGCAAGGTCGCGACGGATCTCGGCCTGTCGCCCGACACGAAGATCAAGGACCTCACCGACGACGAGGTCACGAAGCTCCGCAGCTACATCGACGAGAACCTCGAGGTCGAGGGCGACCTCCGCCGCGACCGCCAGCAGGCGATCAAGCGTCTCTCCGAGATCGGTGCGTACCGCGGGCTCCGCCACCGGCGCGGCCTCCCGGTCAACGGCCAGCGGACGAAGACGAACGCGCGGACCCGGAAGGGCCCGAAGAAGACCGTCGGTCGCGGGAAGAAGGGCAAGTAAGTGGCGCCTCCCCGTCGTCAGGCGACCAGGGGTCGCACGCGCCGCCGCGTCCGCAAGAACATTGCGATCGGCCAGGCGCACATCAAGACGAGCTTCAACAACACGATCGTCGCCCTGACCGACAAGGAGGGCAACGTGATCGCGTGGGAGTCCGCCGGCTCCGCCGGGTTCAAGGGCTCGCGCAAGTCGACGCCGTTCGCTGCGCAGGTCACCGCCGACGCCTGTGCCCGCAAGGGCATGGAGCACGGGCTCCAGAAGGTCGAGGTCTTCGTGAAAGGCCCCGGCTCCGGCCGCGAGACGGCGATCCGCTCGCTCCAGGCCGCTGGGCTCGAGATCCTGTCCGTCAAGGACGTCACACCGCAGGCCCACAACGGCGTGCGGCAGCGGAAGCGGAGGCGCGTCTAATGGCTCGCGATCTCGGTCCGAAGTGCCGCATCTGCCGCCGCGAGGGTATGAAGCTCTTCCTCAAGGGCGAGCGCTGCCTGACGGAGAAGTGCGCGATCGAGCGCCGCTCGTATCCGCCGGGCGAGCACGGCCGCGGCCGCATCAAGCAGAGCGAGTACCTGACGCAGCTGCGCGAGAAGCAGAAGGCCCGCCGCTACTACGGCCTGCTCGAGAAGCAGTTCCGCACGTATTACGAGAAGGCGTCGCGCCGCTCCGGCGTCACCGGCGAGGAGCTGCTGCGGATGCTCGAGACGCGGCTCGACAACGTCGTCTACCGCCTTGGGTTCGCCGTGTCGCGCGCGCAGTCGCGGCAGCTCGTCCGCCACGGCCACTTCCACGTGAACGGCCGTCGCGTGAACATCCCGAGCTATCAGGTACGGCCGAACGACATCGTCACCGTCTCACCGAACTCCTCGGCGCAGCAGGTGATCCGGGACGCCACCGACCTCGTGTCGACGGTCGCCCCGTGGCTGCAGGCCGACCACGACGGGCTCACGGGCAAAGTGCTGAAGCAGCCCGAGCGCGGCGAGATCGACACGCCGGTGCAGGAGTCCCTCATCGTCGAGCTCTATTCGAAGTAGGAAAGGAATCCCTTTGGCAACACGCGCTATGGACTTCCAGATGCCGAAGATCGTCCACGAAGAGGTGGACGACCACCAGGGCGTCTTCGTCATCGAGCCGCTCGACCGCGGCTTCGGTCACACGTTCGGCAACTCGCTGCGCCGCGTGCTGCTCTCCTCGCTGGAGGGCGCCGCGGTCACCTCGGTCAAGGTCGAGGGCACGGCGCACGAGTTCACGACGCTGCCGGGCGTCCGCGAGGACGTCACCGACATCGTCCTCAACCTCAAGAACCTCGTCTCGCGTCTGCACGGCGATTCGCCCGAGGTCGAGGTGCACATCGCCCGGAAGGGTCCGGGTGCGGTCACGGCCGGTGACATCGAGGCGCCCGCGGAGCTCGAGATCCTCAACCCGGAACTCGAGATCGCGAACCTCTCCGACCGTGGGCGGCTCGAGTTGACCCTGACGATCGGGCGCGGCCGCGGCTACGTGCCGGCCGAGCTCAACCGAGGCCCGCAGCACACGATCGGCGTGATCCCGATCGACTCGATCTTCTCGCCGGTGCGGCGCGTCGCGTACGCGGTCGAGGCCGCACGCGTCGGGCAGCGGACGGACTACGACAGGCTCTCGCTCGACATCACGACCGACGGCTCGGTCGAGCCGAAGGACGCGCTGGCCGAGGCGGCCGAGATCCTCATCCGGCAGCTGGCGATCTTCACGGACATCGAGAAGATCGAGGGCTTCGGCGAGACGGCTGCCGTCGCAGGCGAGGGCATCGGCCCGGAGGCCGCGCTCGCGCACGGGATGGAGAACTTCCCGATCGAGGAGCTCGAGCTGGGCGTCCGCTCGTACAACTGCCTCAAGCGGGTCGGCATCGAGACGATCGGCGACCTCGTGATGAAGACGGAGAACGAGCTCGCCGCCATCCCGAACTTCGGCAAGAAGTCGATCGAAGAGGTCAAGGAGACGCTGCAGCAGCACGGTCTCAGCCTCCGCGGCGACAACGGCGGAGGCCTGGAATAGCGCCATGCGCCATGCGAGTAGAGGCAAGAAGCTCGGGCGGGATTCCGCGCACCGGAAGGCGCTGTACGCGAATCTGACCTGCTCCCTGCTGGAGCACGAGCGGATCAAGACGACCGAGGCGAAGGCGAAGGCCGTGAAGCCGATCGCCGAGCAGATGATCACGCTCGGCAGGCGGGGGGACCTCCACGCGCGCAGACAGGCGCTCGCCTTCCTGCGCTCGCAGGAGATCGTGCACAAGCTCTTCTCCGAGGTCGGCCCCCGCATGGCCGACCGCCCCGGCGGCTACTCGCGGATCATCAAGATCGGGCACCGGCCCGGCGACGCCGCCGAGATGGTCTATCTCGAGCTCGTCGACTACACGCCCTAAGAGCCGACCGAGCCGCTCCCGAGGGCTGCGCCGAGGCCGGCGCTGATGGTGACGATGATCACGCCGCCGAGGGTAACGAGCCCGAGCGCGCGGATGAAGCTGTCCTCGAAGTAGCGCCAGCGAAGGAAGGCGAGAACGACCAGCTCGATCGCGACGACGACGCACGCCACGATCAGGGCGATCTCGAACGTGGGGATGAGGAACGGCAGCGTGTGAACGATGCCGCCAAGGAAGGTACCGGCCCCGGTGATCGAGCCACGCATGAGCGGATTGCCGCGGCCGGTCAGCTCGCCCGTGTCCGACAGGCCCTCGGAGAAGCCCATGCTCACCGCGGCGCCGAGCGCCGTCACGAGGCCGGCGATGAAGGCGAAGCGCGGATCGTGTGTCGCAAGGGCGATGCCGAAGATCGGCGCCAGCGTCGACAGTGACCCGTCGATGAGCCCGACCATGGCAGGCTGCACACGCTGAAGGAGATAGGTGTGCTCGTCCGACATCGATTAGAGTGTATCATCCAATGTGCAAAGAGCTAGAGCATAAGGCACACCTGACAAGCGATGTCAGGAGCGCCTGACGTGCGCCTCAGACTGACGATCGAGTACGACGGCACGCCTTTCCGCGGGTGGGCCGCCCAGCCGGGGCTGCCGACGGTCGAAGGCGCACTCCGCGACGCGCTCGGCGCGACATTCGCGTCGTTCGACGGACTCGCCGTCGCCGGCCGCACCGACGCGGGCGTGCACGCGCTCGGCCAGGTCGCGTCCGTCGACGTGACCGGCGGGCCGCCGGTCGAGCGCGCGGCCGAGGCGTTGAACACGCGGCTGCCCGACGAGATCTCGGTGCTCGCCGCCGAGCCGGCCGCGCCGGACTTCCACGCACGCCATTCGGCCCGCTCCCGCAGCTACCGCTACCGGATCCTCAACCGGCGGATGCCGTCGCCGTTCGAGACGCGGCGGAGCTGGTGGATCCCGCGCGCGCTCGACGACGCAGCGCTCGCCACGGCTGCGGCGTTGCTCCCCGGCGAGCACGACTTCCGCGCCTTCACGCCGACGGAGACACAGCACGAGGTGTTCGTCCGCGTTGTCGAGCGCGCCGAGTGGATTCGTCGCGGCGACCATCTCGACTTCGAGATCACCGCCGGCAGCTACCTCCGGCACATGGTCCGCAGCCTCGTCGGAACGATGCTCGAGATCGGCCCGGAGGAGATCGCGCCACTGCTCGACGGTCGCGACCGCTCGGACGCAGGCGCGACCGCGCCGCCATGGGGGCTGTACCTCGTGGCGGTTGCCTACGATGGATCGCCGTGATCCGCTTTCCCGTCGTTCTGTTCGATCTCGACGGCACCGTCGTCGACTCCGCCGCGATCATCCTCGCGTCGATGCGGCACGCGACCCGTGAGGTGCTCGGCCGCGAATATGGCGACGAAGAGCTGATGCGGACGGTCGGCGGCCCCGGCCTCGACGCGCAGATGGCGGCGCTCGCACCAGACCGGGTGGACGAGCTCGTGCGCGTGTACCGCGCCCACAACGAGCCGCTCCACGACGAGCTCGAGGCATGCCCCGGGATGGCCGGCGCACTCGTCCGCCTCGCCTCGGAAGGCCGCAGGCTCGGCATCGTCACGGCGAAGCGCCGCTCGACCGCCGAGCTCGCGTTCGAGCGCGTGCCGCTGGGGCACCTGTTCGAGACGATCGTCGGCGGTGACGATACCGAGCGCCACAAGCCCGATCCCCAGCCGCTGCTGCTCGCGGCCGAGCGGATGGGCGTCGACCCGGCGGAGGTTGCGTACGTCGGCGACTCGCCGTTCGACATCCGCGCCGCGAAGGCCGCCGGGATGTACGCCATCGGCGTCACGTGGGGCCGCATCCACGACCGCGGGCTGCTGGAGGCGGAGGCGCCCGACGCGCTCGTCGACTCGCCGGAGGAGCTGCTTGAGCAGCTCTGATCCGGCGGCGCGCGCGGCCGAGCTGCGCGACCTGCTGAACCGCGCGTCGATCGCGTACCACGTCGACGACGCGCCGGTGATGGACGACGCCGCGTACGACACGCTCTACGACGAGCTCGTCGCAATCGAGACCGAGCACCCGGAGCTCGTGACTCCGGACTCGCCGACGCAGCGCGTGGGCGCGCCGCTGTCCGACAGGTTCCAGAAGGTGCGGCACCTGTCGCCGATGGGATCGCTCGACAAGGTGACGACCGACGAGGCGATCGTGAAGTGGGCCGACGACGTGCGCAAGCGCCTCGGTACGGACGAACCAATCGCGTTCGTGCTCGAGCCGAAGATCGACGGCTCGGCGATCAACCTCGTCTACGAGAACGGCGTCTTCGTCCGCGGCGCGACACGCGGTGACGGCATCCAGGGCGAGGACGTGACGCCGAACCTCCGCACGATCAAGTCGATCCCGTTGCGGATGAACGGCGACGCGCCGCCGCTCGTCGAGGTGCGCGGCGAGGTGTACATGCCGCTCTCAGGCTTCCGCGCCATGAACGAACGTCTCGCCGGCGAGGGGAAAGCGACGGCTCCGAACCCGCGCAACGCATCCGCCGGCTCGCTGCGGCAGAAGGACTCGGGCATCACCGCGCAGCGGCCGCTGTCGCTCTGGGCCTACGGCACCGGCGTCCGCGAGGGGCTAGAGGTCCCGACGCACTGGGAGATGTTGCAGTGGCTGCGCGCCCGCGGCTTCCCGACGAACCCGTACGCCCAGCGGGTCGAGTCGGTCGACGAGGTCGCCGAAGCCTGTCGCGCCTGGGAGGTGCGGCGGGCCGAGCTCGACTACGAGATCGACGGAATCGTGATCAAGGTGGACTCGTTCGACCAGCAGGCGCGGCTCGGCGCGCTGCACGAGCGGCCGCGATGGGCTCGCGCGTTCAAGTGGGCGCCGATGACCGCGAAGACGCGGCTGAACCGGATCGCCATCCGCGTCGGCCGCACCGGTGCACTCAACCCGTGGGCGATGCTCGAGCCGGTCGAGGTCGGCGGCGTCACCATCTCGCGCGCGACCCTCCACAACGAAGAGGACATCAACCGCAAGGACATACGCGAGGGCGACGACGTCATCGTCCAGCGCGCCGGCGACGTGATCCCGCAGATCGTCGGGCCGGCCGGAAGGCATCGCCCGGGGACGAAGCCGTTTGCGATGCCGACGCACTGCCCGTTGTGCGGCACGGAGGTGGTCAAGCCCGAGGGCGAGGTTATGCACCGCTGCCCCAATCGCGCGTGTCCGTCGCGCGGGCTCGAGTCGCTGAACAACTGGGTGATGGCGGCCGCCGACATCGACGGAGTGGGGGAGCAGACGGTGCGCCGCCTCTGGGATCTCGGTCTCGTCCGCTCGATCCCCGAGCTGTATCGACTGACGCCGGAGCAGCTGATGGAGCTCGACGGTTTCGGCGAGATCTCTGCACGGAACGCGGTCGAGGCGATCGCCGCGTCGAAGGAGGTTCCGTTCTCGCGCGTCCTCTTCGGACTGAACATCCCCGACGTCGGCTGGGTGACGGGGCAGACGCTCGCGCGCCACTTCGGCGACATCGACGGGCTGATGAACGCGACCCAGGAGGAGCTGCAGGAGGTGGAGGGGATCGGCCCGGAGCGTGCGGAGGCGCTCGCGGAATGGTTCCGCGACGACGACAACCGCCGCCTCGTCGGCGAGCTCCGCGACCTCGGGCTTCGGTTCGTCATCGGCGAGGAGGAGCGCCCGAAGGAAGGCCCGCTGACCGGCAACGCCTACGTGATCACAGGCACGCTCGAGCGCTACACACGCGAGCAGGCGAAGGCGGCCCTCGAGGCGCGCGGCGCCAAGGTGTCCGACTCCGTCTCGTCGAAGACGACCGGTGTGGTGGTCGGCGAGGAGCCGGGCGCCTCGAAGCTCAAGAAGGCGGAGAAGGCCGGTGTGCCGCTTCTGACGGAGGCCGACCTGGTCGCCCTGCTCGAGGACTGATCGCTGGTCTTCTCAGTGCGACCGGGCTAGGACCGTCGCGAAACGGTCCTGGGCCACCCGGGCCCAGGAGTAGGCCACGGGCCAGCCGTTCTCGAGCACGGAGAAGGCGTAGCGGTCGCCGACGAACCCGGAGAGCGCCGACGCGTTGTCGGTCGTCCCGGTCTTCGCGCGCACGACGCCGCTCGCGGCGGTGTGCCGCATCCGGTAGGCGAGCGTGCCGCTCCGGCCCGCGACCGGCAGCGCGGCGAGCAGCTCGGGTCGTACTCCCGGGTCGTTCCACATCACCGAGAGGAGCGACGCGAGCGCACCGGCTGTCATGCGGTCGAGCAGCGAGAGCCCGGAGCCGTCGACGATCCGGACGCCCTGCATCGGCACGTGCGCCTGCGTGAGGAGGCCGGTGACGACGCCGACTCCCGCGGCCGTCGTGCCCCGGTCGGTCTGCACCGCTCCCAGCTCCTTCACGAGCATCTCGGCGGTGAAGTTGTCGCTCTCGTGATCCATGAAGTCGACGATCGCGCCGAGCGTCGGCGAGTCGATCGAGCCGATGATGGTCGCCGTCGGCGCGACCGCCCCGAGCACCGCGCCGCCCGCGATGCGGACGCCGACGCGCACGAGCGCCTTCCGGAAGAGCTGCGCCGCCGCGAGCGCAGGGTTGTGCGACGTCCACCGGCCGACGCGGCCGCGGTCGACGATCAATGCCGAGAGCGGCGGCGACTCCTCGATGTAGAACGCGGCCTTCCATCCCGGCGAGGTGCGCTGCGCGTCGAACCACGTCTCGTCGCCGACCACCCGTCCCGCCACGCGCGTGATGCCCACCGCGCGAACCTGCCTGGCGAGCGACGCGAGGCCGGCCGAGGAGAGCGTCGGGTCGCCGTACCCCTTCAGCACGATGTTCCCCGTCCAGAGCGTCCCGACCT
>Ga0265338_10005458_pt1 | contig 16591 bp, 14 predicted proteins | sample 42126metaG_FD_193579 | JGI IMG/M metagenome (GOLD analysis project Ga0265338, IMG submission 193579) | Rhizosphere microbial communities from Carex aquatilis grown in University of Washington, Seatle, WA, United States - 4-21-26 metaG | ecosystem: Host-associated > Plants > Roots > Rhizosphere... | reverse complement strand
GTTGTTCGCCTTGATTTCCTTTTTCATCTCGGCCTCGATGGCCAGGAAATCTTCGGGCGAAATACGGTGCTTCAGGTCCACGTCGTAATAAAAGCCGTTCTCGACCGGCGGGCCGGCGGCGAATTGGGCGTCCGGCCAGAGGCGCAGAATGGCCGTTGCGAGCACGTGCGCGGCCGAATGTCGGACACGCTCCAGCTCGGTCATCTTGGCGCGGTCATCGAGCGTCTTGCGTTCTTTCGGCTCCGGTTGTTCAGCGGACATGGAAAAAGCTTAACCACAAAGGCGCAAAAGGACGAGGGAGAAAAGTTGGCGGAAAGAACATCGAACATTCAACATTCAACTTCGAACATCCAATGAAATCGCATCGGCCGGCCCCTTCGATGTTGGGAGTTGAGCGTTGAATGTTGAATGTTTTATTCCAGGCTTTACCGGGCGCTTTTCCAAATGGCCAGCAACGCGCCGAACCCGCACAGCAACAGCCCGCTCGCGGCCACCGCGCCGCCGTGGACAACCTGCGGCAGGAATTGCAGCGTCACCGCGCCGGCCGCCGGGCCGATGCAGTTGCCGACGCCGATGGCGGCCTCGTGAATGCCGCCGTGGTCACCCCTGGCTTCGCCTGCGTCCATCGAATAGAACAGCGACGAGTAGTAAATCAGCCCGATGGCGCCGCCGAAGAAAACCTGCGCCGCAATCAACACCGCGAGGTTCGGCACGGTGAGGATCGCGGCAAACGAAACAATGAGCAGGGCGAACGCCGCCACCAGCCAGCGGAACCGGTAATGCCAGCCGGTCCAATACCAGAGCGTCAGAAACGTTCCGAACCGCACGAAGCCCCACAGCGAACAGGCAAAGCCGGCGACCATTGGCGAGAGATGAAAACGCGTGGCCAGGCCCGGCAGCTCGGGGATTAACGTATTGATGGCGATGTAGGCGAACGGGTTGGCGATCCAGGCCATGCGCAGGAACGCCTGCGCCTTCGCCCGCGAAGGCCGGTTGGGGTCGGGCACGGACGCCGGCGCGGGTTCGGCGTGGGTGGCCGGCGCTGTGCCGGTCACGCGCTTTTCCAGCCAGCACACCGCCGCCAGTTGCGTCAGGCACAGGACCAGTGGCACGTAAAAAATCACCTTGAACCCGAACGCTTCCACCAGCGTGCCGCCGCCGAACAGGGCGAGGGCGTTCGTGGAAGCCCAGACGACGTTGTAGGTGCCGACCGCGCGCGGCAGGGTGACGGCGTTTCCGCCCTCGCTGACCAGCGCCTCGATGGTCGGCCACAGAAAGCACATGCCGACGTTGAGCAGGCCGGTGGCGACCATCACGCCGGCCGCCGAGTGGAGCTGCGAGCCGGCGGCCAGGGCCACGCTCATCACGCTGAAACCAATTTTGAGCGCGGTGAAATAACCGTGGCGCTGCGCGAACCGTCCGGCCTGCCAGGCGGAGATGGTATAAATCAAGCCGTTCAGCGCGGCAAAGGCGAGGTTGCCCTTGTTGCCAAAGCCAAACTCGTCCCGCATCAAAAAATAAACGTAATAGGAATAAAGGGACGTCGAAAAGGAACTCAGCCCTTCAAACGTGAAATAAACGGCCTTCACCCCGTATCCCCGGTCAGTAGTCATATAATCCGCTATCGCGCGCATAGCCGCCGCTGCTGCCGCCGGTCTCCCCACCCATGAAATCGCCGAGCACGTCGCCCAGGTCAGCCTCGATCTGCTCCGGATCTTCACCGGCTTCGAGCCGTTTAATGGCCACGTCCAATTCCTTGGGCACGGAACCCGGCGGCATCAGGTCTTTCATCTTTTTCATCATCCGCGCCATGTGCCGGGGATTGTTCTCGTCCAGATGCTCCATGTCGCGTTCGAGTTCCATCATGGCGCGCTCGACTCGCGGATCATTCAGGTCCGGCATCGGCGGTTCGCCGGATTCAGAATCGGTTTTGGCGGTGGGTTCGGCGAGCTTGCGCGACAGCGCAAACCGGCTGACCTGCTTGGTCATTTTTTTGCTGCCGCACTTGGGACAAACCGGGAGGTGGTCGGGATTGACGCGTCGGGCGAGAAAGTTGTAAATCCTCCGGCACTGCGGACAGGCAAATTCGTAAATCGGCATCGGATTTACGATTTACGATTTACGAATGGCGCGCCACAAAAAAATTAAGAGCCGTGAAAACCCACCGGCTCTTAAATCGCAAATCGAAAACGGATTTATTTCATCCGGTCGAAGCTTTTCTGGAGAATCTGCCAGTCTTTCAGGCCGGTGACCTTGCTTTGATACGACTTGATGATCTCGGCTTCCTTCGCGTTCTTGGTCGGCTTCAGGTTTTTATAAAAGATGCCGAAATAACCCGGGAAATCCGCCCCGGCCAGCTTGTAGGCGGACAATTCGTCGGTCACGTCATGATCCTTCGGGACTTCCCGGAACACACCGCCTTTGCGCGGGTTCGCGGCGTCAAACGCGCCTTCGTAAAATTCCACGCATTCGCTCAGGCATTCGATGAAGCCGAAGCCGTCGTGGTCCATCGCGGCCTCCATCATCGCCAGCACGTGGTTCGGATTCGTGGACGTGGTGCGCGCGACAAACGTGGCCCCGGCGGAAATCGCCTGCTTCATCGGGTTGATGGGATAATCCACCGCGCCCCACTGGTCGGTCTTGCTTTTGAAGCCGAGCGGCGACGTGGGCGAGGTCTGTTTCTTGGTCAGGCCATAAACCCAGTTGTCCATGACCACGTAGGTCATCTTGATGTTTTTGCGCGCGGTATGATTGAAATGGTTGCCGCCGATGGAAAATGCGTCGCCGTCGCCGCCGAAAACGAACACATGCAGGTCCGGCCGGGAAAGGGAAACGCCCGTGGCAAATGGCAGCGCGCGCCCATGAATGTAATGCACGCCGTGCGCCTGCACGAAATAGGGGAACCGGCTGGAGCAGCCGATGCCCGCGACAGTCGTGATGTTCTCGTGCCACATTTTGCGCTTCTCAATGAGCTTGAAGTAAAGCGCGAGCACCGAGAAATCGCCGCAACCGGGGCACCACGTCGGGTGATCGGCAGCGATCTCTTTTTTCGTCAGACCCTTGCGCTCAGTACCGGGCACCGGCGGCGCCGCGGCAATACCGCTTTGCGGGACGCGCTCGGGTATTTCAACAATGGCTTCACTCATAAATTCAAATCATTCTCCCGGATAAAAGGTTAGACCGCTTTCCTGGCTTCGCCGTTCGAGGATAACTTCGAATTCACGGCCGCGAGAATTTCCTTCACCTTCCACGTCAGACCGTCGGTCTTGCTGATGCTGCGAATGCGCGGATCGCCATAACGCCCGCGCAACAGCGTCGCCAGCTGGGCCTGGCCATAAAGGCCTTCATCGTTCATCTCAATCACCAGGACGTGATGAAACCCGGAAAAGATGTCGTCGAGGCCGTTGGGCAGCGGATTAAGATGGCGCAGGTGCAGCGACGAAACGCTGTCGCCTGCCGCCCGGGCGCGATCCACGGCTTCGCAAATGGGTCCTCGGGTCGAGCCCCAGCCGACCAGCAGCACGTTGCCTTCGGGCGGCCCGTAAATTTTCGGCACCGGCAGCGTGGCGGCCAGCGCCTGAAGTTTCCGGCGGCGCTTGGCGGTCATTTGCATGTGCAATTTCGGCGAAGCGGTCGGATGCCCCATTTCATCGTGTTCCAGGCCGGTGGCAATCGGATATTTGCCGCTGTTGACGCGCGTGCCGGGCACGACGCGCGGCACGATGCCGTCCGGGGTGGACAAATCGTAGGGCTTGAAATCGGCGACGGGCGAAAGGTCAGGAGTAATGTTCTGGCAGACTTTTTCCAGGTCCGGCTCCAGAAAGGCCTCGATGCGCGTGGCAATCGCCTGGTCGCTCACGATCAAAACCGGCACGTTGTATTTGCGCGCAATGTTGACGGCTTCAATGGCCGTATAAAAGCAGTCCTCGACGTTTGCCGGAGCAATCACCACGCGCGGCGCGTCGCCGTGTCCGCCGAAGCAGGCGATATAAAGATCGGATTGTTCCACGCTGGTCGGCATGCCGGTGGACGGCCCACCGCGTTGCACGTCCACAATAATCAGCGGCATCTCGGCCATCACCGCCCAACTGATGCCTTCGCTTTTCAGGGAAATGCCCGGACCGCTTGAACCGGTCACCGCCAGACGACCCGCGTAGCTGGCGCCCAAGGCCATCGAGATGGAGGCGATTTCATCCTCGCATTGGACAAACATGCCGCCGTATTTCGGCAGTTCCCGTCGCAACAGTTCCATGATGTCGGACCAGGGCGTAATGGGATAGCCGGCGCCGAAACGGACGCCCGCGGCGATGAGGCCGTGGCCCAGCGCCTCGTTGCCGTTCATCACGACCTGCTGGCCGTCGCGCTTCTGGCTTTCCGAGAACCGGAACGTCTCCAGCAAATTGCTGACGTTATGGGAATAGCCGCCATGAAACGCCGCCAGCGCGTTTTTGACAATGCTCTCGTCCTTCCCGCCGAAGCGTTCGGCGATGAGTTTTTCGAGCCGCGTCACATTCAGGTCGAACATCCGGGCGATGAGCCCCAGGGCGTAAATGTTTTTCCCCTTGTCCTTGGCCGTGCCGCCGATGGCTTCGATGGTGAGCGACGAAATGGGGATGCCCACATGATGATAATCCTTCTGCCATTCCGGCTTCGGCTCGACGTGATCGGTGTCGTAAAGCACAATCCCATTCTTCTTGAGCGAACCGATGTGGTCCTCGTACGAATGTTGATAGAAGGCCAGCAGCACGTCGGCATCATCCCCCGCGCTCAGCACCTCGCCGGAACCGATCCGGACCTGGAAAATCGAAGGGCCGCCCGAAATCGTGGACGGAATGGTCATGAAGGTCATGACCTCCTGTTCGCTGCGGCCGGCGAGTCGCGCCAGAAATCCGCCGATGGCCTGGATGCCATCCTGCGAATTGCCGGCGATGCGGATCACCGCTTCGTTGATGCTGGATACCTTTGGTGCGCCGCCCGGAGACGCCGCGGTTGCCATTGTGTCACTCATGAAACCTCAATTTATATCGTGCAAGGTGGGCTGGATCACGGAAGGCGAATCAACACGACACCATTGCCATGACACATTAAGCATGCGAAGCGAGCGTGTCAAATTCTAATCGTGTGTATATGTTCTTTTCGACGAAGAGCTTGTGCCCATTTTTGAGGCTGCCTTTGGAATAACAAAAAATGTAAATTAGTTAATATTATATCCTTGGCCGGGCAACGGAAGGTTTCTATTGCCGTCACCGGTTGCTTGCGGGGGGAGCACCGTGTCGCTAGCGTTCATAACCGCATGATGCTCCAGGATCAATACGACGACGCGATGTTCGATTTCAGCCGTGGCGACTTCGACGGCGCCATCGCCAAGCTCCGGGCGGTGCTGGCCGTGGACCCGACGCACTTCGACGCGCAACTGGCGCTGGGCATGGCGCATTATCGCCAGGGCGACTATGCCGCCGCCATCGCCGAGGGCCACAAGGCCGAGCAGCTTCGCCCGCGCGAACAGCTCGTGCACACGAATCTTTCGTTGTTTTACATGAAGGCCGGAGACAAACCAACGGCCGAGCACCATGGTCTCCAGGCGAAGATTGAATCGTGGCGCGCCGATGCCGCCAAAGCCGGCGAACCGGATCCGAAAACCGGAGACGACCCCGAATTGCAGATCGCCCGACCCCAGCCGCCGCCGATCAAATTTCCGAGCCAGCCGTGGAAGAAGAAAAAATAAGTGGGAGGGACGGCATGTCGCTGTTCCCAAAATCAAATCAGGGTCGCCGGCACGGCAACCCTGCCGAATTAAAATATGAAGACTGCCTATGAACTGGCGATGGAGCGTTTGAACAAGGACGCGCCGGCAAAAAAACTGAGCCCGGCGCAGAAACAGGAACTGGCCGGACTGGATTCGAAATACGCCACAAAAATCGCCGAGCGGGAAATCGCGTTAAAAGATGAAATCGCCCGGGCCGGCGCCGCCGGCGAGTCCGAGCAACTCGAGAAACTGCAGGGGCAACTGGTCGCCGAGCGCAGGAAACTTCAAGCCGAGTTGGAGGAGAAAAAGGAACGGGTGCGGCAGGGGGCCCGGTAAAACCACCCGAGGCCTGGCGGACCGTGACTGGGAGCACCGCACCAAACGAGAACGCAGCCCGCCTTCGCGCCTGGCGCTGCGGCGCTGCGGTTTTCGCTCCACGAAAAATGGTGCGCGCGAGAGGACTTGAACCTCCAACCCTTGCGGGACCAGATCCTAAGTCTGGCGCGTCTGCCAATTCCGCCACGCGCGCGTGTCAATGACCAACCACTTGAAAAGAAATCCGGTTGGAATTTGACGTTGTGCCACTTTGCTGGCGTGCAAACCGATGCAACGCCCAGCCCGGCCGCCCAGCGGGCCGGCCGCAATGAACGGCCTGTTTCCTATCGGATTCAGGCTGGGGCAACGTAGCACAAGGTTTTGGATGGCCGCAAGCGGGCAATCCGGGGACTGTGGCAGCGCGGTTCTGGCAGCCGTAATTCGACCGCGTTCCCTGAAGCGGTGGTGTCGGCCAAACAAAATGGGATCAAACCGAGATGTCTATGGCGACAGTCGTCTGAAAATATCAACTTTTGACTTTGCCGGTTTTGTGCTACCCTTGTCGGCATGGAGGTCGTAGGGGTTAATGCAAAATTATCGGGACCGGGCAAAACCGCTTTGATTGTCCGGCCTGGACTCACACCGGCAATTTTTGCCGAAATCGAAAAGCTTTCGGTGACGCCGTTATTAAGTGCTCTTTCGTTCCGGAATATTGATGGATGCCTGGTTTTTTACTGTTCCAGTTTTCCTGAACGTATTCGAACGAACATTCTGGAAATGCTGAATCGCGCGGAAGAAAACGCTTACGAATTGCAGAGAAAAGCACTGGATCAAATCAGGATGGGGCAGGGCAACCGTGTTCGTCTCTGATGCCCGCTCAGAAGCGGTGCGGTTCGCCAGTTAGTGATGTGCATTGATCTATTTAGACGTCCGAATGGCTTCGCACAAAATCAATTTACACTGGACATTTTTTGATTTTCGGCGCGTTATTGGACTGGACACCATGAATTTCCTGCTAAAATCTTTGGTTTTCTCGTTACGTTTTGGTTTTAGCGGACATTCATTAGCAAGGTCGGAGAAGATTTCTGAATCGAACACAATCGTTCCGACATCTCATTTGCGAATGGTTCAATGAGTCATCGAAACAACCCCTTAATTCCCATGAAAAAACTTTTTATCATCCTTCCCCTATGTGCCGTGGCGGGCTGCCTATTGTGCTCAGGTTGTTCAAAATCCAAAAATAAGGCGAACCAATCCGGGAACACCGCCGATTCCACCACGGCCGGCGCCGCGTCCGAGAGTCCCGTGGCAATGAAAATAAAATGGACGGTCGGCAAGGCCTTTCCCATGCACATGGAAATGAAGCAAACCACCAAAACGGATGTGCCCAATCAGCCGCAGCCCGTGGTCCAAGTAATCAATATCAATCAGGATTTTGATTTTTCCGCGCTCAAGCAACTGGACAATGGCGGTTGGGAACTGGAACTGAAATTTGACAGCGAAACGATGGACATCTCTCAAGGCGACCGCAGCGTCATGAGTTTCAATTCTGCCCACAGTCCGGATCAGGATGGCAACAATCCAGTCGCGCCGATAATGCGCGGGATGATTGGGGCGCGTATTCAATATTTTACCGACGCCAATGGCAAAGTTGAAAGAGTGGAAGGGGTGAACGAATTGAAGAATCGCATTACCGCGAGCGGACAGCAGAACCAGGCCATGCTCAACCAGATGATCAGCGAGGACTCCTTCAAGCAATATGGCTCATTCGCCGATGCCATGCCCAACCACGCGGTAGCGATTGGCGATAGTTGGACGATGGAAAAAGACGTGACCACCTTCATCGGCGTTTTGGGGTTGGACATTAAATTTACGTTGGAGAATTGGGAGCCGCATGACGGCCGCCCATGCGCGCATGTGGCAGAGGAGGGCAAGATGTCGACCAAAAGCATTTCCACGGCCACCGGCATGGCCGTTGAAATTACGAAAGGGAAAATCACCGGCGAATATTGGTATGATCCAACACAGGGCATGATTGTGGAAGCGGATAACGATCAGAATATGGCGCTGAAAATCACCACCCGGGCCCAGACCATGACCTCACAATTCAGCCAAACAGTGCGGGTTACGCTGTTGGCCGGGCAATGACGTTTGGAATCATGCAAACGACTGCCAAAAAATGAAAAGTGCTGGCGGCGATGGTAGTGGGTCAGGACCGAATTCCCGGCGGGCGTTCACCCTTATGGAGTTACTCGTCGTCATTGCCATCATCGCGATTCTAGCGGCATTGTTGTTGCCGGTCCTGTCCAAGGCCAAGGAAAGAGCCCTGCGGATCAGTTGCTTGAACAATCAAAGGCAGCTCGATCTGGGCTGGCAAATCCGTGCGGACGATCAGCGCGGCGTGCTGGCGCTCAATGACGTGGATTTCCGTTTAGGGACCGTCGCGGAAAGCACGTCCAATTCGTGGGTCACCGGCAATGCGGATTTGGACACGAACACCACGACCCTTACCGGCGGTTCGATTTTTCCGTATGTGAAGAATATCCAATGCTACCGGTGTCCGGCCAACCACGACGTGGTTTTGGCCACGAGCGTTCCGATGTTACGCAACTATTCGTTGAGTGGTTACATGAGCGGGCCGCCCGACGACACGAATTACGGGGTCATGCCGGTGACCCAGGTGAGTCAAATCCGGCGTCCGTCCCGGTCGCTCACGTTTCTGGAAGAAGACTTTTCGACGATTGACGACGGGCATTTTCTGTATTCAACCACGATCAACAACTGGTTGAATATTCCGACCTGGGCGCATCAAAATGGGGCGACAGTATCGTTTGCCGACGGGCACGGGGAATACTGGAAATGGCGGGGTCCGCGCCCCACCAGCACCTGGTTTGACGGCGGCGCTCCCACCGACCCGTTGGCGCTGGCGGACATCGCGCGCCTGCAACAGACGGCCGTGAGCTCAAATTGATTTCCCGCTTTTGAATCAAGTTAATCCGCCACGCGTTCGATTGGCCATAAATTGCGCCTCGGGCCAAGGAATCTCAAGCCCGCTTTTGCCGGAGGGACTGGCCGGATGGGCCGCGAACCAACGCACGATTGCGTCCGTCCAGGGGTTCGTTTAGGTTCGCACCATGTCATTTGGAAATCGTTTCTGGTTCGGCGTATTCGCCGTTTGGCTCGGGGTCGCGCTGAGCGGCTGCCTGCCGTCGGATCAGAATCAGTCGGACGAGGAAAAGGAGCCGCATTTTGTCCTGGGCAAAAGCCGCATCAACGCGATGGACTATCAGGGCGCGGTCGAAGCCTTCGAGGAATCCTTGGAGGTAAATCCCCATTCGTCGGCGGCCCATTTTGAACTCGGCTGGCTTTACGACGAAAAGGAATCCGATCCGGCCGCGGCGATCTTTCACTATCAACAATACCTGAAGTTGTGTCCGACTGCCGGCAACACCGAGGTCATCAAGCAACGCATTGAAAGTTGCAAACAAGAACTGGCCGCCGATGTGCTGCCGTTGCCGAGCACGCCCGCCGCGCAAGCGCAAATCACCCAGTTGGTCGAACAAAACCAGCAGTTGCAGGACGAAGTCAACAAATGGCGGGCGTATTTCGCGAGCCAGCAGACGGCAAAAGAACAGGCTCCCACCGCGTCGCCACCCGTAAATCCCGTTTCACCGCAACCGGTCCATAATGCCTCCACCACGGCGGGAGGTCCGGTTCCTGATCATCCGGTGAATTCGATCCCGGCAAAACCAATTTTGGGCACCCACACGGTCGCCGCCGGCGAAACCGCCGTCCGCATCGCCCGCCGGTACGGCATTACCCTGGACGCCTTGCTGGCGGCCAATCCGGGTTTGGAACCGCGGCGGATGCACGTTGGCCAGATCTTGAACATACCTGCCTCGTAAATCGCCGCATGATCCCGCGCCTCACTTTTCTGCTCATCACCGCCTTTTGGGTGGCGATGAACGTGCTGTTATGGCGCGCGGTATACGATTCGCACGGGGTCGGGGTTCGCGTGCCCGTGGCGCTGGTCTGGCAGAAAATCTTAACCGCACCCGATATATCCTCGTTGAATATCCTCGAGGACGGCCAGCGGACCGGTTTCTGTGAATTCTCCACCAGTGTGGAACAGGAAATGGCCACGCTGGACGAAGGCAAACCGGTGCCGCAGGGCCTCAATACCCGCGCGGGGTATCAGGTTCGATTCAACGGGAATACGGGACTCGGCGATTTTACCAACCGGCTTACGTTTAACGGCCTGCTCGAATTTTCGCGAACGCGCGAATGGCGTAAATTGGAACTGAAGGTGTCTTCGCATTTTGCCACAATCGAAATTCATTCCCTGGCCGACGAACAAAGTGTCCATCTAAAAATCACCGCAGACGGTGTCAGCACCGAAAATGTGTTCGCCTTTGACGATTTGAAAAATCCGAATGCCTTATGGCGCGCATTCGCCGGGAATTTGGGCGGCGAATGGGCCGCCGGATTGGATTGGCCGGTGGTGCCCGAAACGCCCGGCATGCTCATCCAGGACATTCATTGGGAGGCGCATCTTGACCGTCTAGCCCTTCGCGGGGAGGCCGTGCCGGTGTATCGGTTGGAAACGCATGTGCTGGACCATCCCATCATCATTTATGTCAGCATGGTCGGTGAACTGCTACGCGTCGAACTGCCCGGCGGTGCGACCGCGGTGTTTGACCAATTTGGCAACCCTTGAGCCCACGCCGTGATTGAACTCATCCATCTCGTCAAAAAATTCGGCGACCTCGTCGCGGTCAACGACGTGACCCTGACCATCCCGCGCGGGGAATTTTTTGCGGTGCTCGGACCCAACGCCGCCGGCAAGACGACGACGCTGAAGATTCTCGCCGGGTTGATGAAGCCGAGTGCCGGCGGCGTTCGCGTTTGCGGTTTTGACGCGCAGGCCGAACCGATGGAAGCGCGCCGGCGCCTGGCCTATGTGCCGGATTTTCCCTTCCTCTACGACAAACTCACGGCCTGGGAATTCTTTCGCTTTATCGGACAATTGTTTGGCATGACCGACACCCAAATTGAAACCGGCGCGAAGGAATTGATCGCTCGTTTTCATCTGGCCGACTTCGCCCATCTCCCGCTGGAAAGCCTTTCGCACGGCACCCGCCAGCGCGTGGCCATTGTGTCCGCCCTGTTGCACGAGCCGGAAGTCTTTGTGATCGATGAACCCATGGTGGGTCTCGATCCGCAACACGCCCGCGTCGTGAAGGATGTGTTCAAGGAACGATCGCGCGCGGGAATGACCGTGTTGATGTCCACGCACGAACTTAGCGTGGCCGAGGAAATGGCCGACCGCATCGGCATCATCAACCATGGGAAATTGATTGCCGTCGGTACCCGCGAAGAACTCCGCAAGTTGAGTGGCACGTCCGGCCCGCTGGAAGAGGTTTTTTTAGCACTGACGGCAGAAGTGAAATGATGTGCCATTAAAACCATTGCCCTTTGAACGTAGATTCTTAAAATGAGCCAAGTTGGCACGCCATCATGGATGGAGAATTGTCAACTTTTGTTCAATATCTATGGCCAAATCCAGCTTTTTAGACAAAGTCTTGGGCCGCATCGGGCGACTGGACGCGGAAGGCCTGCAAACGGTGGTCAAGCGCCTGGCGCGCGAACGCAGTTTTCTTGAAACCCTCTTCAACACCATTGAAGACGGTGTGCTGGTGGTGGATGAGCAAGGCCGGATTATTTATTTCAATCAAGCGGTCACGCGCCTGCTTGGTTTGCAGCCGGGAGCCGAAGGCCAGCACGTCAAGCGCTACCTGCCGGAAATCGAGTGGGAAAATATTCTACGTTTTGACAGTGAAGGCGGCGCACGCGTCGCGCGACACGAGTTTGAAGTGAATTATCCGCGGCCGCGCTTTTTACGCCTCTACGCCGCGCCGCTCGATGGCCAGGCGGCCGGCAGTTCCGGCGTCGCGCTCATTTTGCATGATGCGACCGAAACGCGTCAGCAAACCTTCGAGGCCATCGAGAGCGAACGGGTTCAAGCGCTCACGTTGCTCGCGGCCAGCGTCGCGCATGAAATCGGGAATCCGCTCAACGCACTGCACATTCACATGCAGCTGATGGAACGTGAATTGAAGAAAGCCGGTCGCGAGCCGAAGGTCGAAGGCCAGGGGCCCGAAACGCGCCCGGCCGCTTCCGGTTCCCGGCCTCCGGGGCCCGACCTGCAACGCCTGGAACAATACCTCGAGGTGGCCAAAGGGGAAATCAACCGCCTCGATTACATCGTCACCCAATTTTTGCAGGCGATCCGCCCCGTGTCGCCACAATTAAAACTGGTTTCCTTGAACGGGGTGGTGGAGACAACGCTGGATTTGCTTAAACCGGAGTTGGACAACCGGGGATTGAACGTTCGGACAAAAATGGCGCCACGGTTGCCGGCGGCGCCGGCGGACGCGACGCAGATGAAGCAGGTGCTGGTGAATCTGGTCAAGAACGCGATGCAGGCGATGTCCAAGGGCGGGACGCTGACGTTGCAGACCGGCGAAGGTGCGGCCGGGGTGTGGGTCAGCGTGGCCGACACCGGCAGCGGCATTCCTCAAGAACAGATCAACCGCATTTTTGAGCCGTTTTTTACGACCAAGAAGCGGGGCACGGGATTGGGGTTGATGATTGTGCAACGCATCGTGCGCGCCCACGGCGGCAAGATCGAGCTGGAGAGCCACGCTGGTCGCGGAACCACCTTCCGCATCTGGCTGCCGCTGCACGAGCCGGGGCCGCGATTGCTTGAGGAAAAAACCGAGGCGACGGTTGAACCATGATGACGGAAAAACCGACCTTGTTGATTGTGGACGACGAGAAGCCGACGCGTGACGGTTTGCGCGCCGCCCTCGAGGATCGTTACGATGTCTATGTGGCGGAGGATGTAAAGGCGGCGACGGAATTGCTCGAACGTGAAAACTTTGACGTGTTGCTCACGGATTTCCGGCTGCCCGGCGAGGACGGCATGAAATTGATATCACGCGCCAAGTCGCTCGCCCGGCCGCCGATCTGCATTTTGATGACGGCTTACGGCTCGGAAGAAGTGGCGGTGGACGCCATGAAGCGCGGCGCGGACGATTATATTTCCAAGGGCCGCCTGCAAATTGATGAACTGGAAATGCGCATTGCCCGGGCCGTGCGCCGGCAGGGTCTGGAGACGGAAAATGTTGCGTTGCGCCGGCAGCTCGACAACAAATTCGGTCTGGAAAACGTTGTCGGTGAATCGCCGGCCATGAAGGAGATTTTTGAAATCGTTCAGCAGGTTGCGCCCTCACGCGCCACGGTCCTGCTGACCGGCGAGAGCGGCACGGGCAAGGAGCTGATTGCCCGGGCGATTCACCAACTCAGTCCCCGCGCCCGGCAGCCGCTGGTGATCGTCAACTGCGCGGCGCTGGCGCCCACGCTGCTGGAAAGCGAATTGTTCGGCCACGAAAAAGGCGCGTTCACCGGTGCGCATGAACGGCGCATCGGCCGTTTCGAACAGGCCCAAGGGGGCACGTTGTTTCTGGACGAAATCGGTGAAATTGACGCGACCCTCCAGGTGAAGTTGCTGCGTTTTCTGGGGGAACGGACGTTTGAACGGGTCGGGTCGAACAAGACCTTGACGGCGGATTTACGGCTGGTCGCCGCGACGAACAAAAATCTGGAGGAACTGGTCAAGACCGGCGGTTTCCGCGAGGATTTGTTTTTCCGGCTGCGGGTGGTGGAAATCCACCTGCCGCCGCTGCGCGCCCGGCCGGTCGACATTCCGCTGCTGGCACAGCGGTTTTTGCGCGAATTTGCGCAGGAGAACGGCAAGGCCGTGAACGAGTTTACGGCGGATGCCCTGGAACGGCTGATGCATTACGCGTGGCCTGGCAATGTGCGCGAGCTGCGCACGGCCATCGAGCACGCGGTGGTATTGTGCCGGGGTGAAAAGATTACGGCACGAGATCTGCCCCGCCAGCTTTGCGCCGGTGAACGCGGCGCCCCGGCCGGGCGCCCCGGCGAGGCGCCATTATTTGCGCGAAATGATTTGACAGTAAAAGAGGCCGAGAAACAATTGATCATTCATGCTTTGAAAGAGACAAATGGCAATCGCACATTGGCCGCCAAAAAGGTCGGCATGAGCCGGCGGACATTTCACCGCAAATTGCACACCTATCATCTGGAGGAATTTTAATATGCCGTTCTTGCAAGACTGGATTCACAAGCTCGAAGAAGGGGTTTGGGCGCGATATGTCAAAATCGCCGCCTTTTGCGTCGCGATTCTATTCCTGGTGCTCACCTATGATTTCCGGGCGTACCGCAATTTTGCCACGCCGGAAGCGATGGACTCGGCGCAAGTGGCGCGCAACCTCGCGGAAGGCAACGGCTATACCACGCTGTTCATCCGTCCCTTCAGCCTGTACCTCGTGCAAAGCCATAGCCAGGCCCAGGCGGCGGATGCGCTGGCGAGTGCCGACACCGATTTCGCGGAAATCAAAACCGCACACCCGGACATTGCCAATCCGCCGGTGTATCCGCTCGTATTGGCCGGCTTGATGAAAGTGCTGCCGTTCCAATACACGCCGGACCTGCGCACCGCCTTTTGGAGTGACAATGGGAATTTCTCGCGCTTTGAGCCGGATTTTCTGATTGCGTCGTTCAATGAAGCACTTTTGCTGGTGGTGGTGGTGTTGACGTTCTTTCTGGCTCAAAAATTGTTCGACACCAGTGTCGCCTGGCTTTCTGCATTTTTGGTGCTGGGATGTGAACTGTTGTGGCGGTTCAGCGTCTCCGGGCTGTCCACGATGTTATTGATGATCATTTTCATCGGGCTGACGTGGTGCCTCCTGTGGATTGAAGAAGCAGCGGGGGATCCGCAGCCACGGTTCCGCCGGCTGCTGGGGCTCTCCATCGCGGCCGGCGTGGTGGTGGGTGCGGGCGCGCTCACACGATACGCTTTCGGCTGGGTCATCATTCCGGTGGCGGTGTATCTCATTCTTTTTAGCGGCCCCAGAAGGGTGTTGCACGCGCTGGTGGCGTTGGGCGCCTTCGCCCTGGTGTTGGCACCCTGGGTCATTCGCAATTTTACCATCAGCGGTACTCCGTTCGGCACGGCGGGTTTTGCGGTGGTTGAGGGGACCACTGCCTTTCCCGGATTTCAACTGGAACGCTCGATTCATCCCGATCTTTCATCCGCGCTGGGATTGGCGTTGTACACGCATAAATTTCTGATCAATCTGCACTCCATCCTGCAAGACGCGTTGCCCAAACTGGGCGGCAGTTGGGTGAGCATGTTGTTTCTGGCCGGTCTGCTGCTGGACTTTCGCAGCCCGCTGGTGCGGCGGATGCGCTATTTTTTACTGATGTGTCTGGGGATTTTGGTCGTGGTGCAGGCTTTGGGCCGGACCCAACTCTCGGAGGAATCACCCGAGATCAATTCTGAAAATCTTTTGGTGCTCCTGGTGCCGCTGGTGTTCGTCTATGGCGTGAGTTTGTTTCTTATCTTGCTCGAGCAAATGGCGTTGCCGCTCCGGGAATTGCGTTATGTGGTCAAAACCGTCTTCGTCGTCTTATGCTGTGCGCCGATGTTTTTTGCGCTCCTGCCACCCAAGACTGTCCCCGTGGTTTATCCGCCGTACTATCCGCCTGAAATCCAGAGAATCGCCGGCTGGATGAAGCCAAGCGAGTTGATGATGAGCGACGTGCCGTGGGCGATGGCGTGGTATGGCCAGCGCCAATGTGTCTGGTTGACCATGAATTACCAGGACGATTTCTTTGCCATTAATGATTATCTGAAGCCAGTGCAGGCACTTTACCTCACGCCCGAAACGACGGACGCCAAATTTGCGTTCGACTGGATACGGCTCGACGAGCACACCTGGGGCAGCTTTGTTTTGCAAGTGGCAGCGCAGGGTAAAATTCCAGCCACCTTCCCTTTAACCCACGCACCCACCGGTCTTTTTCCTGAACGCCTGTTCCTGACCGATGCGGATCGCTGGAAACTGCAGAAATAAATTCCCCACACCGTTCGGGAGCTTACGCGGCGGCGCGCCGTAGCCGGTCGGCAATCGCCGACCATGCCGGCGCTTCCGGCGGCGCTTCCACCACGATCCATTCCGCGCCCGCGTCGTCACAGCGATGTAATTCCGCGTAAATGGCCCGCGCAAAGGCCTCGGCATCGTGTGGAATTACGCTCACCTGGGCGAAGCTTTCGCCCGAAGGAATTTTTGTGTGGGCGATGACGAAACAGGTGGCGGGGTGAGGGTTGAACGTGGAGAGTTGATGACGCAAATCGGCGTCGTCATGCCAACGCAGCACGACCAGTTTTGCTTTCGGCGAATAATGTTTTTCCAGCAGTCCCGGACTACGCAGCGTGGCGGCCGGGCTCTGGATTTTGGACTTTGGAGTTTGGACCTCACCGCAAACGGCAGCAAGCGACTGGCCGTGAATCATGCCCGGGCGCAAAATTTCCGGCGGCGAAACCGTCAAATCCAGCACGGTGGATTCGATGCCCACCTGTGACTGACCGCCGTCAACAATCAG
>Ga0265338_10005457_pt1 | contig 16594 bp, 20 predicted proteins | sample 42126metaG_FD_193579 | JGI IMG/M metagenome (GOLD analysis project Ga0265338, IMG submission 193579) | Rhizosphere microbial communities from Carex aquatilis grown in University of Washington, Seatle, WA, United States - 4-21-26 metaG | ecosystem: Host-associated > Plants > Roots > Rhizosphere... | reverse complement strand
GGCGTTTGCGGCAACCTCAAGTGCCGGGGCGGCTGCGGTGGGCGCCGAGGCTGCGGCTACCACGGGGTTGACGGGTGCGCTGGTCGCGAACACGGCGGCGATGGAGGCTAACAACGCGGCCCGGGTCGCGTCGTTGACTACCTTCGGTGCTCTGTCGCGTGGCGTGTCGACCGCCGAGACAGGACTTGTCGGGGTGGCGGGCGCTGAGGCTCGAGCGGGCGAACAGGCCGGAGTCGCGGCTGCGAGCGCTGGCCGTCTGACGGGGTTCCTGACCAGGCTTGCGGCGTTTGGGATCATCACGATCGGCATCGAACTCCTGGTGAACAAGGGAGCGGTTGACAAGGCTGTGAGCGGGTTCCTTGACCAGCATGGTTTGCCTGGTGGGACGAACGAGTTGCAGAGCGTGCAGCAGTTGAAGGCGCTCGCCGAGAGCCGCGGCGGCATCTACCAGCAGCTATTGGACAAGCTGCAGAAGCAGGCGCAGGACGGCAACAAGAAGATCGCCGTTGCGCTTGCACAGGGTGGCGTCGACCTGATCCCGGCTAAGGAAGACACGAAGCTCGCCGACTCGCTCCGTGGAAGCGTCCAGAACGCAGCCGACGCTGTCAAGACAGCCGGACACGACACACTCACACCCGCAGGCAAAAGCCTGATCCAGTCGCTCGTGGACGGAATCAAGTCCGACCAGTCCGATATCAACGACCTGAAAACCCAGATGGCCGACGCGATCACCCAGGGCGAACAAGCACTCGTGCAGGCCGTCGACCAGGCGAAACAGAACCTCAACACCATCGGATCAACCCTTGCGTCCGACATCGGCCAGATCATCGACAAGCCGATCACCGACGCCCAGCAACGGCTCACGGACGCCCAAAACAAGTTGAGCCTGTCGAGCGCCAAAACGAACCTGCGCACCCTCGGCGAAGAAGTCCTGTTGCCCGGCGGGAAACGCCTCAGCCAAGATCCCACCAAAGCCATCCGCGAACTGGAGCAGTTGCAGAAAACCGCGCACGGTAGCCCCGGCTTGCAAACGTTCATCGACCAATACCGGGCCGCCGCGCTCGGCGTCGACAGCGCAGAACTTCAGGTACAGCAGGGCGCCGCCGACAAACGCAAAACGGCGGCCAGCCGCCGGATCGCCGACCTCACCGACGAGTTCAACAAAGGCCAGATCACCGCCCGACAGTTGAACGTCGCGATCACCCGCGAACTCGTCAAAGACGGCGCCAGCTACAAGACAGCCGGATCCGAGCTCGGCGTTGCGTTCGCCGACGGATTCCAGGCGCAGGTAACAGGTTTGGCGAAGCAGGTGGCGGCGATCGTCGGCGGCCCGCAACGACCAGGCACCGGTTTGGCACCGTCAATCGTCAGGCCGCTCGAGACGTTGCAGCAGACGCAGAAGACGTTGGCGGGGATCGCGTCGCAGGAACGGTCGAAGCAGCTGGACGAGACGAAGAAGCAGACCGACCTGTTGAAGAAGATCCACGGTTCACAAGCGGCCGCGTCGTTCACCGACTCGCTCACACGCAACCCAGGTGACGCGACGAAGAAGGGTCAGAAGCTCGCAGGGGTTGGGGGAGGATAGACCGTGCCGAACGTTGAATGGGATGTCGTCCAGACGATCGTGTCGCCGTACGCGACCCTCAACCTGAACACGGTGCTTCCGTTGGGCGGCCGCAACTACGGGTTTATCTACATGGTGCGGCCGGACGGCTACAAGATCGTGCCGGCGAAGTTCCGGCTGGTGCAGGATTCGGTGTCGCAGGCGGACGGTTCCTCGTTGCAGCAGCCGCTGATCGACGGGATGGTCGCTACTCTGCGGATCGAATACTGGACGGATCTCCGCGACGCGGCCGGCGACCGCAAGCCCGCCTGCGGCGAAGACGTCAGGTTGATGAACGAGACACTGTCCGGGGTGTTGAACTCGCTCCGCGTGTGGACAGCCGACCCGAACAACAACCAGCGGTACATGTGGCTGCCGACCGGCACGGGCGGCGTGCATCGCATGTTGACGAACGTGCTGTTGGTGGCGTGGCCTGAGCCTGCGCAGGATCCGCCGATCGTGTCGCAGACGTTCTCGCTCGGCACACCTCTGCCCTATGCGATCAGCGAGAACGAGACGACCACCGACATCGCGGCTGGCGGGTCGGCAACGATCACCAACCCTGGCAACGCCTCGGTATATCCGGTGTTCACCATCGACGGGCCGACAAGCTCCTGCACGATCACGAACACCACCACCGGCGCTGCGATCATCTACGACGCCTCAAGGCCAGGGGCCAACCCGATCGCCGCAGGCCACTTCGTCGAAATCGACTCGTTCCAGGGAACCGTCATCCTGGACGGCAGCGTGAACGACGAGTACATCGCGGCGATCGACCCGACCAGCGTCTTCTTCCCGCTCGCCCCCGGTGCCCAAACGATCTCCGTCACGGGTGCTGACATTCACATTCGCTGGAACCCAGCGTACGTCTGATGCCGTCCTGGTTCACCGGCTGGCCGACCCGATTCGTCGTCACCGACCTTTACGGTGTCACCACCACCTGGCTTGACAAGCTGACGTTGGGCGCGTCGCTTTCGGTCGGGTTGAATCTGCCGTTCACAGGCACAGTGTCGGTCAGGCCGAACGATCCGCGCGTCAACGATCTGTTCACCGACGGCTACCCGAAGCTGGCGCAGTCGAACCGGCTGGTCTACATCTTTTTCGACGAGAACCCGCCTGGCGGGTGGGTGTGCCGTCTCGCCGGTGTGTTCATGTCGCCGGAGGATCAGGCTGACGCGGATGTGCCGACCACCCATTTCGCGTTCTGGGATCCTTGGCAGTTCCTGAACGGTACCCCTGTTTTCAACGCCGCCGGCCACCCTCCCGGCCCGAATGGTTACTCGTTCTACGGCATCCCCGGAGGAACCATCGCAGCCACCGTTCTCGCCAACGCCATCACCTCCCAGCCGCCGTTGAACGCCAACCAGGGCGGCAACGGCTACTTCGTCGACGCCGGCCCAGGCTATGGCGGAACCACGTTCTGGGGCGGCGTGATCGAAAGCACCCCGCCGATCGACTACACCGTCCAGCAAGGCCAAACCGTCGGCCAAGTCTGGACAGACCTCCTCTCCGCAGGCACCAACCCGTCCGGCGGACCCGGCGGCGTCGACATCGTCCTCACCGCCATCTACGACCCCGTCAACCGGCCCGGCTACACCCACGAACTATCGATCTACAACCTCGCCGGAATCGACCGCCCATACACGCCGATGTCATGGGGAACACTCAACCGCACCTCAATCACCGCCGACCGGCAACACGACGCCACACCAGGGTCGTTCGTCAACGTCGCGAAAGGCTACGCAGGCCAAGGCGGACCAGGCAACACACCCGTCGTGAACGCACCATCCGTCAACGACTTCCTCTACTACTGGACGCAACAATGGTTCCCGAACCAGCCCGACGCCGTCGCCGTCCAAGCGATCATGCACCAGATGATCGTCCTCAACAAACAAGGCAAGCGCACATTCACTCTCAACCCTGACCCGTTGCGGGCCAGGCAGCCGTTCGTCGGCTACAACATCGGCGACCGAATCCCCGTCAACGCCCCGAAAAGCCTACGCGTCGTCTCCGCCGGCTACCAGCGCGTCCAAACAATCCCGCTCGAGGTCAACCCCGACGGCGTCACCCGCGTAAACAACTTGCTCACATCACCCGACTACCGCGACGCGCTCCCCACACCACCCCCGCCACCCCCGCCACCCCCGCCAGAAACCGGCTGCGGCGATCTCCCCACTCTGTTCAACGGCGACCTTTCAACCGGAGACTTCTCGCAGTGGAACGGGTTTGACATCACCGGGTGCGCCGACGGAACCATCACGATCGACAACACGATCACACCGCCCGGATACGGGTTCTCCGCGCTCGTGGTTGTCCCTCCGTGTCTGGGCGATCTGAGCCGTGCGGAGCTCGAAGGGTTCTCGATTCCGTACGGGTCGCACTGTTTCGTCAACTTTCAGTTCTACATCGACTCGTCCACTCCGTTCGGGGCGGACGCTCGGTTTGAGATCGCGCAGTGGCATGCGTTCGTGGACAACTGCTACACGGGCGGACTGAGAATCCAGGATGACGGGTCGGCCCGGTTCGCGTTCTGCGGTGGCCGTGTGACCGATCCGACAGGCGGCTGCCAGTTCGGCGGCGGCCCGCCGGCACCGTCGAACCCGTACAGCAAAGCATGGGTGGTCGGCACCCCCTCACTGGATACGTGGCATAACGTCTACATGGATGTCGTATATGACGGCGATCCGACCGTCGGACGCGTCAACGTGTTTATGGACGGCGTGGAGGTGATCCCACTGACCTACATGGCGACGATGTCAACAGGACCTACGGGGTCGACGCCGCGAGCGTTCCGGATGCGGCAAGGCATCTACCGGACAGACCCGTTCGATGGAACGTCGACGGTGTATGTGGGTGCGATGCTTGTCTGTGACGGTGGATGATGACTGGTGGCCGCGTCGACCAGACGAACGAACCCGGCGTCCTCGTCGACCTGCACAAGCGGGTTCGGAAGCTCGAGGACGGCGATGGCTCTTGGCCGTGGGTTGTTGTCGGCACCTATCCGACCGACCCGGGGACGACTCCGGATTCGCCACCGTTCCAGAACGGATGGTCGAGCGTTGGGTATCCGTATCCTCCCGTGTCGTTCAAGCGGTGGCTGAACTTCGTCGTGTTGCGGGGCGCGTTCACGGGTGGCCCTGACAACTCGGTTGTGTTCACGCTGCCGCAGGAGTATTGGCCTACTGATGTTGAGGTGTTGGCCCCAGGGCAGCTGTCGGACTTCTCAGGGATCTTCAAGTCGTGGGTTAACACTGACGGGACGGTCAACTATGTAACCGCGGCGGTGGTCTGATGCCTGTCTACCCGACATTCGTTGAAGTGGTGGCCAACAATGGCGCGTTCGACCCGTTAGGACTGTCAGGTCCGATCACGCTCACGATCCCTAGCGGACACGCGATCCCCGAATGGGTAGTGGGCGGAGCGACAAACGAGGGCCTCGTCTTGATGATCGTCACGACGCCTTACCAGTTCGGCGGTAATCTCGGCCCGCTGCGGGCGTCCATCGTGGCTACCGACTGCTCCGACGATGCCCCGGATCCCGGAGGCACCGGAGAACCGGGAAACGCTTATCTCGCTAGCGACGTCAGTTTGGGCTATCAATGCACAACTGATCCCGGTGGTTGGCTGATCGACGACGCCAGCCCTCCGTTTGCGTCGTTCAACAACGGCATGCTGTTCACGGCGATCTCAATCACGCCGTTTTGGGGACTCCCGGACGGGACAACGGTAACGATCAACGTCGATACTTCCACGGGTCCTCTCTACTACTACAGCGCATATCTGCTCCGCTACGCGGATGTGGGAGCGAACTTTCTCCGCAACATTGCTGCTTCGCGGAATGGATCCACCGCCCTCACCCCAACAGTCCCGGACTGTGGAGAGATACCGCATTATGACGATGCAGGTAATGGGTACGGGGAGTGGCTGTATTTCTCGGCGATGGTCGGCGGGATCACGAACGACACCTTGGACGGCTTCACGTCAGTTGTGTCGTCGGGAGACTCGCTTACCGATGCGTCGGGGCTTTGGACGCAGATCGGTTATGACGCGGTTGATGGTGCGGTGGACAGCGCAGGGCTGATCTACAAAATCTGGCAGCGCCATATCGACGGGACAGAGGACAGCCAGGCGATGGCCCAGTTTGTTGAGAGTGCGTTCGTTCCTCCGACGACGAATGATCAGCCGGCCTCGATGACGGTCGGGTGGGGGATAGCGTCTCCTCCGCAGCCGGTTGTTGCCGCCCCGGTGTTCAATCACCGATTCCGGGCGGGTGACTAATGACATTCGGGGTTGAAAACGATATGGTTTTCCAGGTGGGCGAGCCCTACTGGATCGTCGTCCGAAGCACCGTGAACCTTCCCGGTCTCCCTCGCGACCATGTAGCCACCGTCGACGCCACACTGCCGCAGATCAGGCAGCGGCTCCAGTCCGGCTACCTGGTCCCGATGCCCGCCCACATGCAACCCGATTCTGGCGAACAGGAAACGGATGACTAGTTCCGTTGGGGTGCATCCCGTTGCGCTATTCGCGCGCATCATCAACCCGGGCGACCACGGCCCCGACGTGAAAGCCGTCAAGCGCGCGCTAAAGGCAGCCGGGTTCGGCTACGGCATCGTCATCTCGCAGCTGATGGGCGGCGCGGCCGTGAAGCAGCTGAAAGCGTTTCAGACGCACGAACGTCTGCCCGACGACGGCGTCTACGGCCCCGAGTCACATCACAAGCTGCTGCCGTGGTTCGACGCTTACGGCGCGTCGCTGATGCAGAAAGAGCTTGACCTGATCCACAAGGCTGCCGACCCGCGAAACCGATTCCTGCAGGTGGCCGATTGGACGGTCGCGCATAAGGCGCTGTTCTTCTACACGATGGGACCGGCCCGGGAATCGTTCCGGCACGCGACTCCGTTCCAGACCCGCGTCGAGATGGGCTGTGACTGCTCTCAGCACTGGATCGGCTGCGGCAAGTGGGCGAAACTCACCCACCCGATCTTCGACACGGACGCCGCCACGGGCGCGATCCTCGGCCTTCCCCATACCGACGCGGCACATGCGCAACCCGGCGACGGTGTCGTGTTCGTTGGCCCGCGCGAACCGGCAGGCCATCACATCACGCTGTTGCGCGAGAAGCTGCCGAACGGCGATTGGCGGGTCGTGAACATGGGCGGTCACGGCGACCCGTCCTACTCCACCCTGTCGGCACAGTTTCAGTGGCAGCGGTGGTTCGGCGCGCCAACGATGATGTACGTGATCCTGCCCGCATGATCGTCCTCGCGGCTACCCCAGATTGGTCAGGCACCATCCCTACCTGGCTACTCGTCCTCATCACCCTCGCAGTCATGTGGCGCGTCACACGCGGCGGAGGAGGATCAGCCGTCAGCGAACTGTCGAAAGCCAACGAGATCCTCGACAAGAAGAACCATGACCTCGGCGCCGAAGTCCGCGACCTCCGCATCGAAAACGAAGGCTTGAAAGCACGCACCGACTTCGCCGTCGCGCTTGCAGAAGGGCTGAAGCCGGTCATCGACTGGACAGCCCTGCACGAGCAGCGCGCGTTGGAACGCCACGAGGCGAGCGTGCATGCGCTCGAGGCGATCCGCGATCGGATGCTCGCAATCGACGGCGCCAACTCCGACTAATGAGCGACGGAGAACTGTCGGCCGGGCCGGGCGTTGACGCGCAAGGGCGCCCCGTTGTCGACCCGACCCAGAACGTCCGCGAACTCGTCGTCGCAGCCATCGAACGGCAAGACGACCTGCGCATCCTGGACTCACAATGGCGCGACAAAATGAGCGCACGCGACCTCGAACACGCACGGGAGATGCGGGCCGCGGAGGCGGCACGTATCGACGCGATCCGGGCCGTCGATGTCGAGAACGTGCGGCAGCGCGCCGTAGAAGCCGAGCAGCGCGCGTCCACGCTCGCCAACACTGTCGCCGCGACCGCCTCGGCGTTCGACGCGAAGCTGGTGACGGAACTCGACCCGCTCAAGAAGGACATCGCCGACCTGCGCCGCGTCCAGTACGAGGGGGTCGGTCAGAAGACGCAGGTGGTCGAGACGCGCGGCCAGATCGGAACAGTGCAGGCCGCACTCGCGCTCGGCATAGCGTTGTTGGCCGCCACCGGCATCTACCTAGGAGCTCGCCACTCTGTCGTCGTGACACCTACCCCCGCCGTCACGGTTACTGTTCCAGCAACCACGGCCCCATGAATGGAGTGTTGATGCCGACCTGGCTGCTTGTCGCGATCGTCGCCGTCCTCGCCGTCCTCGTCTACGTCGTCCTCATCCGCGGCCACTAGAAAGGTGCTGCCATGACCGCCTTCCAAGAACTGTTCACCATCTCAAACGCCACCAAAGCCCAGATCCTCGCCGCCATCAACGCCGTGCTCGGCCTGCTGATCGCGTTCCACGTCGTGTTCACCCAAGAACAAATGGGCGCCATCGACGTCGCCATCAACGCCATCGCATCCCTCATCGTCGGCCTCACCTTCCAACTCTCCGCCATGCGGAAAACCAAAGCCGAAGCCGCCCCAAAGAAACCACGCCCAAGAAAACCGGCCGTCAAGAAACCGACAGCATGACCATCCGCCTCGGCAAACTGCCCGCCACCCACGACCGGCGCGACCTCCAATTCGCCAACTACCGCACCACCCCCAAACTGCCGTCCGCCCCGATCGGGTACGGCCACAAGAACCTCGTCCGCAACCCCTGGGGCATGCTTGGCAACGACGAATGGGGCGACTGCGCCATCGCCGGCCCAGCCCACGAACACATGCTCACCAGCGCCACCGCCGGACAGCAGGTCACGTTCCCGACCAGCAACATCCTCCACGCGTACAGCAACATCACCGGGTTCGACCCGAACGCCGGCCCGTCCGGCAACAACCCCACCGACCAAGGCGCCAGCGTACGGCAGGTGTTGAAGTACCGGCAGAAGCACGGCCTCACCGACAGCGCCGGCCGCGTCCACAAGATCGGCGCCTACGTCGCGCTCGAGCCCGGCAACTGGACAGAACTCCTCGAAGCTCTCTACCTGTTCGAGACTGTCGGGTTCGGGTTCCAGTTCCCGAGCTCGGCGATGACCCAGTTCAACGCCCACAAACCGTGGACGGTCGTCAAAGGCGCCACCATCGAAGGTGGCCACTACGTCCCAAGCATCGGCCGACCCGCCTCGCTCTCCAACGAATGCGTCACCTGGGGAATCACCCAAGTCTTCAACCGAGCGTTCTATGCCAAGTTCTGCGACGAAGCATGGGGGATCCTGTCGCCGGAAATGCTGACCGCCGGAAAGTCGCTGGAGGGGTTCAACCTTGCACAGTTGCAGGCCGACTTGGCCGTGATCTAACACGAAGGAGAAGCTGTGACTGCCCGCCCGACACAGCCCGTCAAGATCAGCTGGGACAAAGACCCCGGCGCGACCGCAGGCTACGACCTCTACCGGAACGGCGCCAAGGTGTCGACGGCGGGGGCGAAAGCTACGTCTACGACGGCGACGTTGGCGACCGGCGACCTGTTTGAAGTCGTCGGAAAGCCGTCCGGGCTGCGGCAGCAGGTGACGGTGTCATGGCATAGCGTTGACGTGCAACCTGTTCCGCCGCCGCCGCCGCCTCCGTCGGACTGGGTCGGGCCGCCTGCCGGAGCCGTTCTCGTGAACGACTGGCCGACAGTCGCGTCATGGGCAGGCGGATGGACGACCGGCGATAACACCGGTGCTGCGCCGCCGAAGCCGATCGACACGAGCGGCGGAACCAAGTACGTTATCCAGGCTCAGACGTACGGCAAGCATCGCACCGAACTCGACCAGGGCGGCAGCGCCACAACAGGCGCGGGCGCAGTCGCGTACGGAGCCTACGTCTACTACCGCGGCATTCTGACTATCGACCCGTCCTCCGACCTGGCCGCGATTCCCGAGTCGCAGGGCGGCGTGAACGTGCTGCAACTGCACCCGTTCACCGACCCGGCCGCAGGCGAGCTCCTGCGTCTCTACCGTGCGCCAGGCAAGCCTCTGATGTTGCAGATGCTCGTGCAGGGCGGCCAACTTATCGGCACCGGTTACAGCCAACAGGTGACCGCAAACGTTGAGCCGCCGGTTCCCGCCAAGCTCTACCGGGTTGAGATGGAGTACGTCTACCGTGGTGACGCGAAGGCGGTCTCCCGTGTCTGGGTCAACGGCGTAAAGCTCGACTTCGGGCAGGGAACCGATAACCTTCCGTGCGCTTCGCTGGAAGGCGGAGGCCGCCCGGGTAGGTTCCGGAACGGCATCTACGGCGAGTGCGGCGGACTGATGATCTACTGGCAGGGTTCGCAGATGTGGAAGGTGCCGTGACTCGCGGCCCCGGCTACTGGATCGTCCGTGGGTTTCTGTGGATTCTCGTGCGGTTGGGGTTCAAAACGCAGCCGTAACCACTCTTGACACATGCCCCGATCGGTGTAAGATGGGGTTATGTCCAGTTCTAAAGAGGCGCTGAAGTTCTACCTGCCCGACCAGGACGTGTTCTGGTTGCGGACACTGGCGTCTAACGAGCGGCGCACGATCACCGCGCTCCTCGAGGAGGCCGTGGAACTTCTGCGCGCCTCCCGCGACAGCCAGAAGCACAGCCGGAAAGCCTGAAACCCGCGGGCCGGGGTGCCCCATCCAAGACATCCCCGACCCGCCCAGAAAGGATAACCGTGAGCACAACCGAAACGCCTGTCCAGCAGGAAGGCCGCTCGTCCGTCGAAATCGCGCAGACCGCCAAAGGCGATCCGATCGTCAAGGTCAAGGTCTACGTCGACCCGGCCTCCTTCATCTACGACGCCGACCAAGCGGCAGAGAAGGCGTTGGCGCTGTTCAATGATCTCCGTGGGAAGGTGAAGTGATGAGCGAGATCGCCACTGTCAACCATCAGTCCGAACTGATCGGAGGACTGCGCAGCGACGTGTTCAAGCAACAGATCGCCGTTGCGCTCCCCGAAGGCATCACGCCCGACAGGTTCGTCCGCATCGCCATCACCGCCGTCCAACAGAACCCCGACCTTGCCGGGCCGAACGTCGACCGCGACAGCGTGATCCGATCGTTCATCCAGTCCGCACAGGTCGGCCTTTTCCCGGACGGACATGAGTCCGCGATCGTCCTGTTCGGCAACAAGGCGACGTTCATGCCGATGATCGCCGGCTACCGCAAGATCGCGGCCGAGCACGGCTGGACGATCCAGACCAGGGTCATCTACCAGAACGACGAGTTCGAGCATGAGTACGGGCTGGCGGAGAACATCGTCCACCGTCCGACCCCAATCGGGGCCGACCGCGGAGCGATGGTTGGTGTTTACGCGATTGCGAAGCACAAGGACGGTAGGCGCGAGTTCGTGATCATGTCCGATGACCAGATCGCAAAGATCCGTTCTGTTGCGCGGTCGAAGAACATCTGGGATCAGTGGCCGGACGCGATGGCCGAGAAGACGGTGGGCCGTCAGATGTTCAAACGGCTGCCGTTGGATCCCGCCGATCGTCAGCGTGTGGCGGCTGTGATCGCGGCGGAGGAGTTCGAGCCGGGTGAGGCCCGCGACATGCTGTACGGCCCGTCCGGTGCGAAACCGTACGAGGTGCGCGAGATCGAAGCCGCCCCTGTCGCTTCCGATTCCGTTCCCTCATCTGAGGTGGCAAAACCGGAAGAGGCGCCTGTTCTCGAGCCGCCGGCGGTCGATGACGAAGCTCGCATGCTGGCCGACGAGGCGGGCATGTTCGTGCCTCCGTCGGGCACGTATAGCGCGACAGGGCCGAAAGGCCCGATGACTCTGGCGGCGATGGCCGCGGACGAGAACGGCCGCAAGTATCTCGGCATGCTGTTGAAGCGGTTGGAGCCGACGTTGGAGAATCAGGGGTATGTGGAGGCGGTGTGGGCGTTCTGCCGGGTGTACTGCCCCGAACTCGTGCAGGCGGCGGAGGTGCAGTCGTGACCGGGCATCTGACATTGGCGCGTGGTCTTGCTGTTCTCTGTCTGCTGGTTCTTGTCGGTGTGTGTGTGTCGCCGTTCTTCTACGGTTGGCATGTGGTTGCCGCCTGGGTGTTTCTCGCCGTGGTGTTGGCGGTGTTGGCGGCTGTGGAGGATCGGGCGGCGCAGGCGCATCGCAGGTGGATGCGAGTAGCCGAAGTTGGGACTCTCAGGCTTGCCGCGTATTTCCCGGCCACCCTTGACCACGAAACGCGATCACGCCATGCCTGACAAGCACGGGTTCGACACGCTCCCCCGCCGCGGCGTCGAAACGCTCCGGTGCATCTGGTGTCCCGCCGCGTTCCCGAAGTGGACTGACGAAGCACGTCTGGAACGGCACGCCGCAAAGCATGCGGAGGAGCGGAAGGCTGCGGTCGAAGCGCAGCGAAGAGAACGAGAAATCGCGGAGGCAATGCCATGACCCTGTACAAGGTGCTCGGTGAAGACCAACTGTCGCACCATGGCGGTTCGGGAAGGTGGAAGAAAGGCCGGTGGCGGTCGGTGAAAGGCGAACTGTCGCCGTGCAACAACGGCATCCACTACTGCCGACCCGACCAGCTTGTCCACTGGCTCGGCCCGCAAATCTGGGTGTTCGAAGACGGAACCCCGAACGAGACCATCGACGCAGGCGACAAAATGGTGACCCGCAAAGGTCGTGTCGTGGAACAGTTGGAGACGTGGAACGACTGCACCGCCCGACTGTTTGCGGCCGACTGCGCCGAGACTGCACTTCGGTTCATTCCTGGCCCGCACCAAGCCCCGTTCGTGGTGGCGATCAACGCGGCACGCGGGTTCGCGCGCGGCGAGATCGGCGACAAGGAACGGGCTGCGGCGGGGGCTGCGGCGGGGGCTGCGGCGTGGGCTGCGGCGGGGGCTGCGGCGAGGGCTGCGGCGGGGGCTGCGGCGAGGGCTGCGGCGAGGGCTGCGGCGTGGGCTGCGGCGAGGGATGCGGCGGGGGCTGCGGCGAGGGCTGCGGCGTGGGCTGCGGCGTGGGATGCGGCGTGGGATGCGGCGAGGGCTGAACAGACCCGCATCCTTTTCGAGTATTTGGATGGGGTGCGGTCGTGACCCGCCTGCTCTGCTTCGCAGACCTGCATCTCGGGAGCGGCCAGGCGTACAGCGACGACAGGCTCGCCGACCAGGAAGCAGTCCTCAACCAGATCGCCGACCTCGCGCACGACGAGAGCGTCGACCTGATCTGCCTGGCGGGAGACGTGTTCCACCGTCCGAGGCCGACCCCGGCCGCCCTGATGGTGTTTTCACGGTTCCTGAAGAGGCTGGAGAACCCTGAGATCCCATGCATCGCGGTACTGGGCAATTGCGGGCATGACCAGGAAGGCATCGACCGTCCTGCGGCGTTGGAGTTGTTCGCTTCGCACAGGTTCCGTGTGTCGCGCCGGCCCGAGTTGATCACTGAGTTTGCGGGGGTTGCGGTGGCGACGTTGCCGTCTGTGCCGGTGTCAAGGTTGGTGGCTGGTTCGGAGTCGGCTGAGCGTGGCCCGGTGTTCGCTCAGGCGGCGGAGGCTCTGTTGGCGGTCGCGCATGACTTGAATTACCAAGCTTCGGAAGCTGGCTACCACAACCGCAGCCGTGTTCTCGTTGGACACTGGTCTATTACCGGCGCAAGCCTTCCGAACGGGCTGCCGTCCGATTCTTTCGGTGAACCCGTGGTCGATTTCGACGCCCTGCAAGCGATCGGCTACCAGGCGATTGTTCTCGGACACCTTCACAAACCTCAGCGTTTAGACGACCAGGAGATGTGGGGTGGGCCTACCACCATGATGGTCTACTGCGGGAGTCCTCTACCCGTGGACTTTGGGGAAGAGATGGTGGAGCACGGGTGTTGGATCCTTGAAGTTGCGGACAACGGCGACGAGACTGCGGACTTTCACCCACTAGAGTCGCGTCGTTTCGTGACGATCGACTGCGACCTCACCGGTGATTTCCGCGGGTTCGATGAGACGGACGCTCTCGCCGCAGCTGTGGCCGCGCGATTCCCACTCACCGACGCCGTAGTCCGACTCCGCTACCGCTGCAGCGAAGAACAGCAGCGCCGCATCGACCTGCCCGCGATCAAGAAACTCGTCGCCGACGCAGGCGTTCACAAGCTCTATCAAGTAGCCCCTGAGATCGTCCGTGAAGACCGCGCGAGGGTTGCGGGGGTGGACGAGAATCTGTCTCCGCAGGAGGCGCTCAGGGCGTGGGTGGAGGCGAACGGGTTGTCGGAGGATCAGGCAGCACGGATACGCGAACTGATGGAGACACCATGACCGTTCGCCTCGCCATTGTCGCCGCGATGGTTGCGTTTGATCTCTCTTTGCACATCGTGGAGTTCGCCCGAGGACGGCGTATCGCCCTTTTCCCGACTCTCTACGTCTACCAGGTCTTCTGGACTTGCTACTGGGCCTCCGCCTTGGTGCTACTGACCTTCCAGTGGTGGCACGTATGAACCCCACCCACCTCACACTCAGGAACGTGGGCCGGTTCGCCGACCTTGACCTTGACATTCCCACCGGCTCGCTCGCCATAGCCGGGGCCAACGGGAGCGGCAAGAGCACCCTGCTCCGCGCGATCGACCTCGCGCTGTTCGCCGACGGCTCCCGCGACCTCGCCCCGTGTTTGGCGCCGTGGGCGGACAGGCTGGAGATCACGCTCACGTTTGAGCACGCTGGCGACCTGTACCGCGTCAGACGCACCTACGAGGGGCGAGGTAGAGGCAAGGCCACGCTCGACTTCGAGTGGTGGGAGGACGATCCGCCGCCCATGCCTAACTGGGTGCCTCTGGCGAGGGAGAATGCAGCTGCGACGCAGGGCGCGATCTGTGCTGTTCTTGGGATGAACCGGGCCACGTTCAACGCCAGCGCCTTCCTCGCACAGGGGAACTCCGCCGCCTTCCCGGACGCCACCGCATTCGAACGCAAAGCCCTGCTCGGGCAGATCCTGGATCCGCGCGACTACTGGCCCACACTCGCCACCAAAGCCGGCGACGAACGACGCACCCTCGAACAGGCCATCGTCGCCGACCAGGCACGCATCCAAGACGGCCTCCAACAAACCGAACAGCTACCCGAACTCCTGGCCGCCCGAGACGCTATAAGCGCCCAGACCGCAACCGCCAACGCCCAGGTCACGTTGGCCGAGACAAACCTGGAAGCCGCACAGGCAGCCTACAGCGAAGCCCAGGCCGCAACAGAACGACTACGCGCACTCACCGCAGAACGCGACGCCGCCGCCGCAGCCGAACAGGCCGCCGCACGCCACCTCCAAGAATGCCGCGAAGCCGACCTTGCCATCACCGCCGCACAGGTCGAGCTCGACACGCTCGGCGCGGTCGACGTGGACGACCTCGAGCGGAAGGTGGAACGGCAACGCGAACTCGTCGAAGCCAGGCGGGAAGCACTACGGCAGCGTTTCAACCTGGAGCAGGAATGGGCGGCAATCCAGACCGAGATCGAACGAGTCGCCCTAGAAGGCGTCAGGTTCCACGCGCTAGCGGATCAGCACCTCAACAAGGCCGCCCACATTGTTGAAAGCGCCGCCGCAACCTGTGTGACTTGCGGGCAGCCGCTTGCAGACGAGGAGACGAAGCAGCGCGTCATCGACGGCCTCGAAGCGCAGGCAGCCGAGGCGATGGCGCAGGCACGCGATCACCTTGCCGAGGTTGAAGCGCTCGAGCAGAAGGCTGTAGATGCGCGGACGGCGGTTGATGCGTTCGTGATCCCGGACGTGCCGGCGGGTGACTACACACTTCAACTCGCGCAGGCACGCCAGGCCGAGACCAGACGCGTCCAGTTGGAAACCCGCATCAGCGGATGGCGCGTCAAAGCCGCGCAGACCGCGGAGGCTGCCCGCGTACATGACGAGGCATCGGTGCTGGCCGGGGCGAAGCAGGTAGACCTCGACAGCGCACGCGGAAGCGGCGACGTCATCGACCTGAGCCTCGCGCTCGGCGCAGTGAACGTCGCTAAGACGACGCTCGCTGTATCCCGTCAGCAGGCGCACGACGCGGCGGTGGCAGAAGCCGCCATCAACGAACGCATCACCACGCTCCGCCAAACCGAAGTCGCCGTAGCAGCCCTCCAAGCCAAAACCGCGCAAACACAGAACCGCATCGACCTGCTCAAACTCGCCGAACGCGCCTTCGGACGCGACGGCATCCCCGCGTTGATCGTCGAAAACGTCGTCGGCACCATCGAAACCGAAACCAACCGGCTCCTCCAACTCATGCCCACCACCGACGGCGAAACGTTCCGCGTCGAACTCCGCACACAACGCGCACTCAAAACAGCCGACCACCTCAAAGAAACACTGGACATCGTCGTCTCAGACCGCGACGGCGAACGTGCCTACGAAACCTACTCAGGCGGCGAACAGGCACGCATCAACATCTGCCTCCGCATCGCACTCGCCCTCCTACTCGCCGACCGACGCGGCGCAGAATCACGGCTGCTCGCCGTAGACGAGCTCGAATACCTCGACCTGCTCGGGCAGGAGCAACTGGTCACCGTCATCGGCGCGGTCGCTGACAGGTTCGACCGGGTGATCGTCGTGTCGCATGTGGAAGGGATCCGGGACGCGTTCGACCAGACCATCCGGATCGTCAAAGACGGCGGCGTCTCCCGCGTACTGTCCGACACTCCTGCTATGGCGGCCGCATGACCGACCGTTACGTCGTCACGGAACTGCTCGGCGTCCGCACCCTGGGTGGCGGGTCAAGAGGCCGCCCCGGACTGTCCGTCCACGTCATCGACACGATGGACAACCGCCGGATCATGGCGAGTCGTCGAAGCGAAGACCACAACAACCAGCATAGTAAGGTTCGCGAATGGGCTGCCGACAGATGTGCGGAACTGAACGCCCGTTGGCAAGCAGCAAATGCCTCGACTGGGGCAGGCCATCCCGGCGCGAGTGCCGGGTGAGCACCAGAAAGGAGCAGTGATCTGACACGTGCCACACTCACAGCAGCACTCATATTTACGTTCGTATCACCCGCTGTGGCGTCGCCTATGCCCCGCCACTGGCACGC
>Ga0265338_10005456_pt1 | contig 16595 bp, 14 predicted proteins | sample 42126metaG_FD_193579 | JGI IMG/M metagenome (GOLD analysis project Ga0265338, IMG submission 193579) | Rhizosphere microbial communities from Carex aquatilis grown in University of Washington, Seatle, WA, United States - 4-21-26 metaG | ecosystem: Host-associated > Plants > Roots > Rhizosphere... | reverse complement strand
CCGCCGTACTCGATCATGATTGAAGGCCGCGTGCGGCGGTCGTGCGGATCGGTCGAGTAGCATACCGCGCAGTTGCACCCCAGGGTGGGCACGCCCATCGAAGTCCCACTGCCCAGTACGGTCAGGGTCGCTTTCATCTTCCCTTGGTTCCGGTTGCCGGCCCCGGCTGGGGCGGCCGAGCCAGCGCATTCGTCACTTCGACGTACGCCATGCGCAACTCGTAGAGACTGTTCTGCAGGAAACTATCTTCCGCCGGAGTGCGATTGCCCTTGGTTTTGTCGGAGATGAGACTGAGCGTATCAATCGTCTGGCGCGCACCCACGATATCGACGTGCGGCTGCTCTCCCTGCTGCCGCATCAAACCTAGCTGCAGCATCGCCGTCATGTAGAGGGAGGCCAGAAAGCGCTCAAACGTCATCTCGAAGTCTTTGGCGGAATGTCCGCTCAGCTCGACCTGCGTGTCGAGATCTTTCGAGGACTGGCGATACGCTGCGGCTTGCGCCTCCTGCTCCGCGCTGGTAGGCGGAATAGGCAGCTCACGATCCAGCGGCGCGCCAGCTTCCGGGGCCGTTGACGCCGCAATCTTCTCCTCGGGAGCCGATTCCCTGGTCGCGGTTGGAGCGATTGGAGTGGCCGGCTTGGGCGCTTCGACCTCTTCGGCCGCCTCTGTCCGTAACTCACCCTCGGAAGTGAACAGTCTCCGGTCTGTTACCTTGAACTCTGATTGCTGGTATTTCTTTTCAGCCATAAACCCTTTCCTTAATACCACAATATTTTCCTACTCTGGCAGCGGGCGCGTTACGACTGCGCGTGCGAATATTTCACGCTCCGTGGTGTTCGAGCGAACTCTCCGCCATCAGGATGCTTTCCTGCACCGGCAACTGGACTGCAGTCGCCTTGATCGTCCCAATCAGCACCTCGCGTCCCGGGACGCCGACTTCGCGCCGAATGTATCCCAGCGCCACAGTCTTTTCTCCACCCGCGAGTTGCAGGGAGGCAGCGCTCGTGATCTCGCCGACTTCTTTCTGGTTGGCAACAATCTTCGCGCCGGGCTCGATCGGCACCGCTCCATCGGCGACGAATCCTGTGAACTTGCGATGAACCGCTCCTCGCGAGCGAATGCGCTCGACAATCTCCTGCCCAACGTAGCATCCCTTGTTAAAGTTCAAGGCGCGCGCCTGTTCCGTCTCCTGGGGCAGATCCTTCTCGCGAATGTCCACCCCATACCGCGGAATACCCGACACGATACGCGCTAACTCCAGCGCTTCAGATCCCACTGGGGTACCTCCTGCTTCTACCAACGCATCCCAAAGCTGCCGCGCCCTTTCCGGTGCCAGCCAGATCTCAAACGAGACGTGGTCATCGTCTACGCTGCGTGCCAACGTGCAATCTGTCCCGCGCCACGAAGTTGACGCGAACTGCAATGGACGCAACTCCGGAACGTTGAATCCACTCGCCACAAGCACCTCATGTGCTTTCGGCCCCGCAATTCCTAAGGCGGTCAACTGTTCGCCGAGGTTCGTGACTTCGACGTCGTCCATGATGATGTAGTGGTCGAAGGTGCCCAGAATCTTTTCGACTTGGCTGCGGTCAGTGTCCACCGTGATGGATTCTCCACGGTTATACGCAAACAGGTCGCCGAGAATATGCCCCTGCGGATTCAGCAGGAACGCATAGACTCCTTGCCCGGCAGCGAGATCGCGGATGTTGTTGGTGACCATCCCATTCAGCCAGCGCACTCGATCGCCGCCGGTGAGCGAAAGTTTGCTTCGGAATCCGAGGTCATACACGCCGCAGCCCTCGCGCAGCGCAGAGAATTCCGTCTGCGGATCGGTGAACGAGGCAGCAGTCGTCGCCCCGCGATAGTCGCTCAAGCGGGCGGCGCCCAATCTCTCACCGTGAACCTGAAGCGCAGTAGACCCCATGCCGATGCTTCGATTATAGCGAAGGCGCAGTGGAACGTTTAGGGCGACGGGCTGACCATCGTGATCCTTCGGCCTTAGTGGTGAAAGCTCTTCCGCGTGTGTTAACTTTCCACCCGTGGACCCGCAGAAGCCTCCAAAGAAGCGTATAGCCGTCATCCCCGGCGACGGCATCGGCCAGGAAGTGATCCCGCAGGCCTTGAAGGTCATCCAGGCCACGGGTGCCGAAGTCGAATTGAGCGAGTTCGACTGGAGCGCCGATCGCTACCTGCGCGACCAGGTCACCGTCCCGTCCGACGGTTTCGCCATGCTGGGGCGCAACTTCGACGCAATACTGGTCGGAGCCTTCGGCGATCCTCGGGTTAAGACCAACATCCACGCCAAAGAGATTTTGCTCGGCATGCGCTTCAAAATGGATCTCTACGCTAACGTGCGTCCGGTCCGTCTTCTCGATGCCGAGCTATGTCCGTTGAAAGACATCGAGCCTGAAGACATTGATTTCGTCGTTCTGCGCGAGAACACCGAAGGCGTCTACACCGATGCTGGCGGCGTCTTCAAGCAGGGAACTCCCGACGAGATCGCCACGCAGGAAGACATCAACACGCGCAAGGGAGTCGAGCGCATTATCCGTTATGCCTTCAAGTACTGCGAGGAGCACACCAAGGTCGACGGCTCCAGGCGGAACACGGTCCTGATGTGCGACAAGTCGAACGCCATGACCCACGCCGGCGGGTTGTGGCAGCGTGTTTTCAAGGAAGTCAGCGGCGAATATCCGCAGATCGCCGCGCAGCACATGTACGTCGACGCGCTCTGCATGCACATGGTCCGCGCCCCGCGCCAGTTCGACGTCATCGTTACTAACAACATGTTCGGTGACATCATCACCGACCTTGCCGCCGGGTTGCAGGGCGGCCTGGGAATGGCCGCCAGCGGCAACATCCACCCCGGCAAGACGTCAATGTTCGAGCCGGTCCACGGCTCCGCCCCGCCGATCGCGGGAAAGAACGCCGCGAACCCTCTTGGTGCGATTCTGACCGCCGGGATGATGCTGGCTCACCTGGGGTTGGCGAAAGAGGCCGAGAAGATTGACACTGCAGTGCTCGAATCGGTGCGCCAGAAGAGAACCACGCAGGATATTGGCGGATCGCTGGGGACCCGTGAGGCCGGGGAGTGGGTAGCGAATCTCGTTAACCATAGTTAACGTCGTGTCATCCGTCGCGGAGTCGAAAGATGACAGGGCTTACGCTCGCACGCCAGCCAGCAGCGCCAACTCTCGCCACTTCCACAGGCAATCCACATCCACAAACCCGATCTCGCGCAGCCATCCGAGCTGGGTTTCGACGTCCAGCAGCTTGTTCGAGGGATCCTCGGTTTCAACCGTAAAGCCGATGCGCTGCAGAAACTCTTCGTGCAGTCGTGGCGTGGGCGATGCCACATGCTCCAGGTTGCAGAACACTCCACCCGGATGGATCAGATCGAAAATCTCCGCGTAGAGCGTCCGCTTTCGCTCGTGCACGACATGATGGATCGCGAAGCTGGAAATCACTGCATCAAACTTACCCAGGTCTGGCCTACCCAGGTCTGGCAGCGGAGCATCAAGGTTATGGGCTACGACGGTGACGCGGGAGTCTCCCGCAAAGCGTTTGCGGGCGGCCTCCAGCATTGCCGGTGAGAAGTCGAGGGCGACCGCCTCGGTGTCAGGATGTTTCGCTTGCACCAAAGCGAGCAGCCCTCCATCTCCGGTGCCGAGGTCGAGGATTCGCCGCGTACCCGGGGATATTAGCTCCAGGAGCGCTGATTCTCCTTCGCCGCGATGCGAAATAGAGTCGGCGCGTTCCAAGTAGTCGCGCGCATGATCGGTCGAACTCCATAGATTTACGGGCTTGGTTGCGGTCATGAGGGAAAAGTATAAGGAAACGTATAAACTCAATCTCAATGAATAAAGTTAAAGGGCGTTCCGCGGGATTTCTCCGGCTGCTTTTCGTGGTTGTACTGTCTGCTGCGGTAGGGCTGCAACTACCCGCCCACGCGCAAGAAGACCCGAAGAGCGCGACTCCAGCCCAATCCCTCGCAACTCAGGACCCTCCTAAGCCCTCTGTTCCAAAGACAGAGCAGCCCCAGGACGAAGTTAAGATCACTCCGCGCCAGGCCGAGGAACTCTTCCACTCCGTCGACGAGATTCTGGAATTCGACAGCAAGCAGACTGGCCTGGCCATCAAAAGGGAAGTCAAGCGCAAGCTTACCAGCCGCGACGAAGTCGTTTCTTATCTGACGAAGCACCTGAATGACGAGGACACTCAGCGCCTGCGCCGGTCAGAACTGGTCCTGAAAAAATTCGGTCTGCTGCCGCACGACTTCAATCTCGAGACATTCCTGGTGGCGCTTCTGCGGGAGGAAGTTGCCGGATACTACGATCCCAAGACAAGAACGGTGAATCTGTTGGACTGGGTGCCCATGGAAGAGCAGGAGCCGGTTATGGCTCACGAGCTCACGCACGCGCTGCAGGATCAGGCGATCGGCCTGCAGAAATGGATGAAGAAAGGCGAGAAGGATTTGGGCGAAATCAAAAAAGATCCCACCTCCGCCGACATCGAAAACGACGAGATGGACAACGCCCGTGAAGCGGTAATCGAGGGCCAGGCTCAGGCCATGATGTTTCAGTATGCGCTGGCTCCCACCGGCCGCTCGGTCGCGGATGCTCCAGAGTTACTGCAGGCGATGGAGACCGAGACCCTGACCGGTACCTCGGGCACCAAGGTGTATAACGAGGCACCCATTTTCCTGAAGGAGTCCCTTACCTTCCCCTACAGCTACGGAATGGAATTCATCGTCAAGCTGATGCAGAAGGCCGGCAAGGACCGGGCTTTTGCCGCGGTGTTGCAGAATCCCCCGCACACCACCCGGCAGATCATGCAACCCGAGACGTACCTGTCGGGCGAAAAGCTGGAGCCCATGCATGTACCTGATTTCAAACGCGACTTCAGGGAGTACCAGAAGTTTGATATCGGGGCAATGGGCGAGTTCGATGTCGCCGTCCTCATTCAGCAGTACGCCGGAAAGACAGCGTCGAGGCGACTCTATCCTGAGTGGCGCGGTGGATACTACTACGCCGCACGCACCAAGGCCGATGCCTCGGCGCCACTGGGTCTGCTGTATGTGTCGCGCTGGGCGAGCCCAGAGAAAGCCGCCGAGTTTGCAGGAATTTATGCGCGGTCCTTGAAAAATCGCTACAAGAAGACGGATGAGGTTGGAGATCACGCGACGGACACGGACAAAGACAAGACAGATCCACAAGATGGTGAGGCCCAGTCAGATCTATTGAAGGGCCGCCATGCCTGGAATACCGACGAAGGTACGGTCGTGATCGAGGAGCGTGGCGACACGGTGTTCATCAGCGAGAGCCTCGATGCGGCCACGACCGCAGCGCTTGAGAAGGAAGTGTTCGCCGCGGGGTCAGCAGCTAACTGAACTGCCGATTATTTCTTCTTCTTCTTCGTGTCTTTCTCGTCGGGCAACTCCCCCAGGAAGTGGCGAACTTGAGCCGTCACGCTAAGTTGTACTCCCAGGTGCTCAATCGTCAATCTGCGCTCCTGTCCCGGCGTTCCGCCGAGCATGGACCACACCTGTCCCATCGTCGATCCTCGCACAGGAATGTCGTTGACCTTCACCAGGAGATCGCCGGGCTGCACGCCATCCGGCCCCGAGAGAACCGAGGGTTTGCCGTCGAAGTCCGCGACCCCCAGGAGGGTATAGCGCCCGTCATCTTCCGGGCGCAGGACGAGCCCTATGACGTCGAAGTCAGGGAAAGTGAACGTGCGTCCGATGTCGAAGTAGACGGTCGAGTGGGCGTAGTCAAGGCCGACGCGATAGTTCAGCAGTTGGTTCGAGCCGATAAGCCCGGCGGTAGGCATGCCGGCGCGTTTTGCGAAGAAATCAATAACCGGTTGCGGAAGGCTGACAGCAGCGACGTTGGTGAGAAAGAGCGGGCCGTACTGCACTCTGTCCAGGCGCATCAACTTCCACTTCGGTTCTTCAGCCACTCCCCACATATTCGCAGGGCCCACCGCACCGGTCATGTGGGGCCAGTCTCCGTGCGCGGTAGCGAGTTGGTTGAACACTTCTTCCGAAAGAAAACTGATGCATGATCCCACGTCGAGCGCGAGATTGTATTTCTTGTTCTCAATCTTGCCGGGAACCTGAATCAGCCCATTCTCCGCATTGACCAGCACCTTGCCGCTCGAGCCTTGAAAATGAATCGTGCCCGGATCGCCGATCGAGAACTTGTGTCCTGGAAAGTCGATCAGCACATCATAATGACGCAGCACCGTCGCGGGTATATTGATTTCCGCGTTGAGCCCCGGAGCCAGCACCGACGACGCACTCACCGGCTTCAGTGGAATCCGCGCCAGCTTGACTCCGGTGAGTGGAACCTTCATACCTCCGATGGTGAGTCCGAGCGGGGGCGGGGCCGAGCACTCCTTGTCGTCGCAAGTGACGGCCAGTCCGATCAAAGATGCTACGCGTCGGGAAATTTCCAGATCAGGATTCCCGTTGTCGACCCAGGCCCGCACGCTTTGCGTTGAGCCGTCGGGAAGCGTGAGGTCGACGTCGACGACAATCCGGTTGTGATCGATCGCGGCCGGAACCGTGACGGATTGCGGCGCCGATGTCGATGCAGGCTTGCCGTGTGCGTGCCCCAAACCGCACAGCAGCAGGGCCACACAGCCTACGAAATTAAACCTCATACTCAAAATTGTAACGCCGCGTGCTCGACGACGCGGCCCCGGGGAGGCGTCGGCGCTGGATTCTCGTCCTGTATAATCACCAGTTTGACTTGCGGGCGCGCAAGTGTTCTGGAGGGCAATTGCCACAAGCGGAGATTGGAATCATCGGCGGTAGCGGCCTGTATTCCATGCCGGGCCTAACCAAGGTGAATGAATCGCGGCTGAAGACACCCTTCGGTTCTCCGTCGGATGCCTATGTCTGCGGAACACTCGCAGGCCGCAAGGTGGCATTTCTGGCGCGCCATGGCCGCGGTCACCGCATCCTGCCCAGCGAACTGAACTTCCGCGCCAATATTCACGGCTTCAAGCAACTCGGGGTCGAGCGCATCGTTTCCATCTCCGCCGTCGGATCGCTCAAGGAAGAGCACAAACCTCTGGAGTTCGTGATCCCCGATCAGTTCTTTGACCGCACCCGCCATCGCGTCGACACCTTCTTCGGCGCTGGCGTAGTAGCCCACATCGCTTTTGCTGATCCAGTCTGCGGAGAGCTATCGGGTGTGGTGCAGTCCGCGTGCAAGAAGGCCGGCGTCGTCGGCAAGCATGGTGGCACATACCTCTGCATGGAAGGGCCCCAATTTTCGACCAAGGCCGAGTCGAATGTATATCGAGGCCTGGGCATGGACGTGATCGGCATGACCAACCTGCAGGAAGCGAAGCTGGCGCGAGAAGCCGAGCTTTGCTACGTCACGGTTGCGATGGTCACGGACTACGACTGCTGGCATCCGCATCATGACTCCGTAACCGTCGATCAGATCGTGGCGGTCCTGCTCAAGAACGCAGAGAACGCCGCCGACGTTGTTCGCGAGACGGTCACGGCGATGCCGGCCGGACGCTCGTGCAAGTGCGGATCAGCGTTGGCCCACGCCATCCTCACCGATCATAAAAAGATTCCCGCAGCGACGAAGAAGAAGCTGAGATTGATTCTTGGAAAATACGTGAAGTAAAAGGTCATTCGGCATTTCCTTTGTGTCCTCTGTCGTCAAGAACGGGCATGAACACGAAGGACACCAGGGTCCACAAAGGAAATCAAACTCACAATGAGCATTCTCGTAGTCGGTTCGGTTGCTTTCGATGATGTCTCGTCTCCTTCGGGCACCGTGAAGAACATTCTGGGCGGAGCCGCGACTTATTTCTCTCTGGCTGCCAGCTACTTCACGCAGGTTCGAGTTGTAGCCGTCGTCGGCGAGGACTTCGGTCCGGAGCAGGAGCAGGTTTTCCAGAAGCATGCGATCGACATGCGCGGTCTCGAGCGATCGAAGGGCAAGACGTTCCGCTGGGGCGGTTCCTATACCGATAACCTCAGTGAAGCGAAGACTAACTTCACCAATCTGAACGTCTTCGAGACGTTCCGGCCACAAATTCCAGCGGCATACGAAGACACGGAGTTCCTATTCCTGGCCAATATCCAGCCCACGCTGCAGGCGGACGTTCGGCGCAAGATGAGCGGCGTGCGCCTGACCGGCTGCGACACGATGAACTATTGGATTAAAGGCACTCCCAAGGAACTCGCGGAAACTTTGAAGCTGGTGAACGTGCTGCTCATCAACGACACCGAGGCCAAGATGCTGGCGAACGAACCCAACCTGCCGCGGGCCGCGCAGAAAGTCCTGGCCATGGGGCCACAGGCGCTGGTGATCAAGCATGGCGAGTACGGCGCGACAATTTTCTTTCGTGACGGCGCGTTTGGCATTGGCCGTCATCCCTTTCGCGCTCCCTCGCTGCCCATCGAAGAGGTGAAAGATCCCACTGGTGCGGGCGATTCCTTTGCCGGAGGATTCATGGGGTATTTGGCCTCGCAAAAAGAACTGACCCGGGAAGTTCTGAAGCGGGCGCTGTTTTACGGCGGTGTCATGGGATCATTTGCTGTGGAACGTTTTGGCACCGAGCGTCTGCAGTCGTTGACTCGCGAAGAAATCGATGCCCGCTTCGAGATCTTTCGCGAACTGACGCACCTCGAATAATCTCTACGGCGAAAGCCGAACCCGGCCGCCCATGCCCAAGCCCAAACCCAAGCCTATGACGGACACACCTGCCAGTTCTCGCTGGGATTCCGAGGTCAGGATGCTGGCCTTGATCGCGACGTGCGTGTCAGTCACTGCCTTCCTGGCCTATTTCCAGCGCGGCGAAGTTCCGCTCTATGGCGACGCTGTGGGCCACATGAATATCGCCCGCCGTGTCTTCGACTCGAAGACCCCCGGCCTATTGCAGCTAGGAACGGTATGGCTCCCTCTGCCGCACCTGTTGATGATCCCGTTCATTGTCTCCAGGGAAATGTGGCAGCGCGGTGTGGGTGGGTCGATCCCTTCTATGGTTGCGTACGTTCTCGGAGTTGTTGGAATGTTCCGGCTCGTCCGGGGAACGCTGTTTCGCAGTCCTGCTCTCGACAGAGCATCGCGACTTGCCGCCTGGACGGCCGCACTCGTGTATGGAGCAAATCCGAACCTGATCTACATGCAGGCAACGGCTATGGGGGAGTCGCTGTACCTCGCATTTTTCATCTGGGCTGTCGTCTACTTCGGTGAAGCTGTACGCGGGGATGGAAAAGCGCTAACAAAGTGCGGCCTCTGTTTGAGCGCCGCATGCCTGACGCGTTACGACGGATGGTTCCTTGCGATGGCGATGGCTGCCGTGGTCGTGCTGCGCGGTCTCCTCGGCAGGTCGAATGCGAAAGTGTCCGGATTCCAACCTGCGCGAACGGCGATTGTTAAGTTCGTCCTGATTGTGGCCTTCGCCCCAGCACTCTGGTTCGCATACAACGGAATCGTCTATCGCAATCCGCTGGAGTTCGAGAACGGTCCTTATTCCGCGAAGGCGATCGAGCAGAGAACACAGAGCGCCAACAATCCGGGGCATCCCGGCAGGGGCAATCTGCTGGTAGCCGGATTGTACTTCTTGAAATCCGGGCAAGGAAACGTTGCGGAAAACGAATGGCTGCAACGCGCTTGCGTCTTGCTGGTGATCGCAGGCATTGCTGCGGTTGCTTTCGCGAAACAGGTCTTCAAGCGGACCACGGCCGGACCTTCCACGTTTCAACCGTGGCCGCTGCTCTTCTTACTGATTCCCCTGCCTTTCTATACGTTGTCGGTGGCCTACGGCGGAGTTCCTATCTTCATCCCCGCGTGGTATCCGTTCAGTCACTACAACGTGCGTTACGGATTGCAGTTACTCCCGGCATTCGGGGCTTCCCTCGCACTCCTCGTGTATCTGGTCGGGCAATCCGAGTGGCGAAGCCGTCTACGTTTGGCATGCCTGCTAGGTGTTTTTGCGCTCGTCATCGCGAGTTACACGTCGGTTTGGCAGGCGGGGCCGACGTGTTTGCAGGAAGCGCAGATCAACATGCGCACGCGGAATCAACTCGAAGGGCAACTTGCAGTCTGGCTCCAAAGGTTGCCGCCAGACTCCACTCTGCTTATGTACCTCGGAGATCACGTGGGAGCGGTGCAGCGCGCGGGCATTCCTCTGCGCCGCGTCATCAATGAAGGCAATCACCGAGTGTGGAAGCAGCCCGCCGATTCCGACGGTTTGTGGGAGCGCGCCCTGGCGGATCCCGAACAATATGCCGACTACGTCGTCGCCTCAGAGGGAGATGTGGTATGGCAGGCGGTGCAGGGCCGCCATCTGAGAGAACTCGTCGAACTTCATGTGACGGGCCAGGCGCGAGCAATCCTCTATCGGGCGCGGTAATCAGACGGGTTAACGCGGCAGTCCCCAGCCCCGGTGATAAAATCCGGCCATCTGGGCCCAGGTTCGAGCGAGCGGCACAATGAATTGGCAACACTTAATCGACATACTACGCAGCGAGATGGCGAGCGGGCTCGTCGGCAGCGCGATCGCGCGCCTGGTGTTGGCCGCGATCCTGGGCGGCGTGATCGGACTAGAGCGGGAACTCAAGCACCGCGCGGCTGGCCTGCGTACGAGCATGTTTACTTGTTTTGGCTCAGCCATGTTCACGCTTCTTTCGGCAAGACTGGCTGGAGTTCCATCAGATACGGCTCGAATAGCGGCCCAGATTATCCCAGGTATCGGCTTCATTGGTGCCGGATCCATTCTTCACACTCGCGGGCTGACCAGCGGACTGACCTCGGCTGCCACCCTGTTCGTGGTTGCCTCCGTGGGAATGGCGGCTGGCGGCGGTCTCTACGCTACTGCGATGTTCGCCACCGGTGCGGTTCTTGTGGCGTTGTTCGTTCTCGGACAAATGGAAGAGACGCTTAACGTGAAGCTGCCGATGTCGAGTTATGAAGTTACGGGCGGCAGCGTGGAAGAGATCAGCAATGAAGTCACGCGTATCCTGGAGCCTCATCACCGGTTAGTGGAAAATGTAAGCAGCGGCAACACCGGCCAGCACATTCGCTTGCAGTTCGATGTCGAGGGCTGCAACCGCGAACAACGCGAAATGCTGCGGCAATTGAAGGCGTCGACCGTGCTGGATAGCGCTACCTCTCTCGGCTGGGTGGAGCGCGAGTGACCTCCGGCGTCCGTACCATCCCCTTCGTGAAGGCCAGCGCCTGCGGCAACGACTTCCTTTTGATCGACGGAGCGCTCGCTCCGCCCGATCCTGCAGCATTTACGCGACGCATCTGTGACCGGCATGAAGGCGTCGGCGCCGATGGGGTGGAGTGGATGTTTCCACACTTCTCAGTGGATATGGAGATCCGGCTGATCAATGCCGACGGCTCCTCGGCGGAAATCTCCGGCAATGGGACGCGATGCGTGGCTGCTTATGTTTGCGCCGAGCAGGGCAAGGATCGGATCTCGATTCTGACCGGCGCTGGGGCCAAGATTTGCGCTCTGACCAGCCGCAGTGATCCGGAATATGAATTTGAAATCGAAATGGGAGAGGCGGTGGTAGAGGAAGATTTGGAAGTGCAGGTGATGGGGAAGGAAGTGCGCGGAACTCCAGTGTCCATGGGTAACCCGCACTATGTCGTGTTCGTGCCCGACTTTCCCGCGAACTGGCAGGTGCACGCGGCCGAGATGCAGCGTAGTGCACAGTTCGGGCAAGGAGTGAACGTCGAGCTGGTCGCGACCCAAGGCAGGCACGACGTACGGGCCCGGTTCTTTGAACGCGGTGTGGGAGAAACGCGGTCCTCCGGTACGGGTTCGTGTGCATCGGCCGTGGCCGCGATGGCAACTGGGCGTGCGGATTCGCCTGTGAAAGTGCACGCCCCCGGCGGAACACAGACGGTCCGCCAGGAAGGTAAGAACATTCTTCTCCGCGGTTCCGCAAAGTTAGTATGCCGCGGAGACTTTTTTGTGAGTTGACCTTCTGGAGAACGTTTCACGAGATACACCATTCGTAAGATCTTTGGCTCCATGTCTTCTTCCAGCCTCCAACGCGTCAAGCCTCCTGCCCTGCGCTACGGCGATACAGTCGGCATTGTCGCGCCCGCCAGCAACATGAAGCCGGAGGATTTGGAGGGCGGATGCAATGCGCTGCGGGGTGCAGGATATCGTCCCTTCTATTTCGACTCGATCCTGGAGAAGGATCTTTATTTTGCGGGCTCGCCGAAGAGGCGCGCCCGCGAACTGGAAGAAATGTTCTTGCGAGACGATGTACGAGCGATCGTCTGCGCGCGCGGCGGCTACGGTGCGAACTATCTGTTCAAGGAGTTGGATTTCGAGAAGATCGCCTCGCATCCCACGATTTTCATCGGCTACAGCGACATCACCACGCTGTTGACGTACTTCGCTGATTCGGGCGCATTCGTCACCTTTCATGGTCCGATGGCCGCCAAGGACTGGGCCCATGAAGATGGGGTCGACGTGACTTCGTGGCAAGCAGCAGTGTCGGGCACTACGCCGTGGGATGTGCCGCTGAACCCTGAGGTGAGCGGATTGGTCGATGGCGCGGCCGAAGGCATTCTTTACGGCGGATGCCTTTCGATTCTAGTCGCGTCGCTCGGAACGCCCTATGAAATTAGAACTGAAGGCACAATCCTGTTCCTGGAAGACCTGGCGGCCAAGCCATATCAGATCGACCGGATGCTCATGCAGTTAAAGCTGGCTGGGATGCTGGACAGCGTCCGCGGTATCGTCTTCGGCGAAATGGTCGACTGCATCCAGACGGCAAGTCAGGGGTACAAACTCGAGGAAGTGGTGATGCGGATAGTCGGCGATCTCGGAGTACCAGTTGCTTTCGGCGTTCGGTCGGGCCACGTGACATCCAGAAACATAACACTGCCGTTCGGAGTGCAGGCGAAACTAGAAGTGCAACGAAATACAGTGAATATACGGATTCTGGAGTCGGCCGTGACACTATAGAGGAAAAGGCGAGGTTGGGAAGAGAGCTCAGTTCCTGATTTTTCTTCTTATATCTTTGGTGGCCTTCGTGGCGGTTGAGCTGAAGAAAATATGAACCAAAAGAAACACATCCACCTGATCGGCATCTGCGGCACCGCCATGGCCTCACTGGCGGGAATGCTGAAGCATCGCGGTTTCCACGTGACCGGATCCGACGCCGCTGCCTATCCCCCTATGTCAGATTTTCTCCGCGAGTTGGGAATCCCCGTAGCGCAGCCGTTCGACGCCAAGAATCTCGAACCGCGTCCTGACCTGGTCGTTGTCGGCAACGCCATGTCCCGTGGCAATGTTGAATTGGAATACGTTCTCGACCAGCGCATCAATTTTTGTTCACTTCCACAACTGCTGCACGACGAATTTCTTCGGAGCAAGGAAGTGCTGGTTGTAGCCGGCACCCATGGCAAGACCACGACTACATCCATGCTGGCTTGGATCTTTCACTTCGCCGGGTTGCAGCCCTCTTTTCTGATCGGGGGCATCGCGGAAAATTTCGGCTCCAGCTTTCACCTCGGCCGCGGCAAGCACTTCATTCTCGAAGGCGATGAATATGACACCGCTTTCTTCGACAAGGGTCCGAAATTTCTGCACTACTTTCCCGATGCGATCATCCTTACGTCGGTCGAATTTGATCACGCCGATATCTACAAGGATCTCGATGCGGTGGAGACAGCGTTCAAGCGCCTGGTGAACTTGATTCCTCGCCGCGGGCGCATCGTCGCCTTTGACGGATTTGCTGGCGAGGCGTCAGAAAGCCCAAGCCTGCAGCGCTGCCTGGCCAAAGCATTCTGCCCTGTCGAACGTTACGGCGCTGGGCCGAAAGCGCAGTGGCGGGTGACGAATCTGCGACTGGAAACTGGGGGCACGTCGTGGACCGTGCTCCATGAAGGAAGGCACTGGGCCGACTTCGAGTTCCCGCTGGCGGGCGAATACAACGTGTGGAATGCGACAGCAGCCGCAGCTCTCGCGGCTTCCTGCGGCATTTCGAAAGACGCGATCGCCGACGCGTTAAAGACATTCAAGAGTGTGAAACGCCGCCTGGAGGTGAAGGCGCAGGTGAACGGGATCACGATCATCGACGATTTCGCACACCATCCCACGGCCATTGCGGGGACGCTGAAAGCGTTACGTGCTCGCTACGCCGGAGCACGTCTGTGGGCAATTCTGGAACCTCGTTCCAACACGCTGCGTCGCCGTGTATTGCAAAGCGACCTGGCGCGCAGCCTGGCGCTGGCCGACGAGGTAGTCGTGGCGGGCGTTTTTCGCTCGGAGGCGGTCCCCGAAAATGAACGCCTGGAGTTGCCGGCTTTGGCCGCGGAGATTGAGCACACTGGCCGCCGGGCGCGCCTTCTGGCTGATGCCGATGGCATCGTTGAAACCATCGCTCCAGAGATGCGAACTGGAGATGTCGTCGCCATTCTCTCGAATGGCGGCTTCGGTGGAATTTACGAAAAATTGCCAGCGCGTCTGCGTGAATTAGCGGGGAGCAAATGAGCGTTTCAAGCATACGTCGCCTGAGCGTTCGATGTGCACTCGCTCTATTTCTCGGGCTCGCGCCCAACACCGTTGGCCAGTCATCCGCCCCGGTGTCCTATACGATTTCTCTCGCCTCTCCTGAGCAGCATCTCGTTGGCGTGCAGATCACGCTGCCTGCTGGCACCGCGCAGCGCGAACTACAGCTTCCGGTGTGGAATGCTCTCTATCAGGTTCGTGATTTCGCCCAGTACGTAAACGCGATCCATGCCCAGAATCGCGCCGGCCAGCCATTGACGATCCGCGAGCTAGATAAGAGTCGCTGGCAGATTCAGGCAACGGAGGGCGGCGCAGTCGTCGAGTATCAGATCTACGCTGACTCCCCGGGGCCCTTCGGCGCTCAACTAAGCACGCATCACGCATTCTTTAATCTCGCGCAAATCCTCATGTATCCCGTAGACGCGCGCAATACGCCCATGCGCATCCACTTCAACCATATTCCGGACGGATGGAAGATCGCTACCCCTCTAGCGTCTTCTAACTCGGGTGAGTTCGATGCCTCGAACTACGACCGGTTGGTGGATTCTCCTGTGGAGATGGGCAACCTCGAAGAGTCCGACTTCGATGAGGGTGGCGCACGCTTCCGCGTAATCGTCGATGCCGATGCGGCGGACTACAAGATGGAGCAAATCGTTGCCGCGCTGCACAAGATTGTCGCAGCAGCGACAACGTGGATGAGCGACCGCCCCTTCGACTCGTATATGTTCGTCTATCACTTCCCGCGTGGCCCGGCGGGCGGCGGCATGGAGCACTCGTACTCGACGGCGATCGATCTGAGCGCCGATACCATGAAGCAGACCCTCGACGTGTTGACGAGCGTGAGTTCGCACGAGTTCTTTCATCTGTGGAACGTTAAGCGCATTCGTCCCCAAGCGCTTGAGCCGGTCGATTACACCAAAGAGAATTACACGCGGGCGCTATGGTTCAGCGAAGGAGTGACCAGCACTGCTGAGGGCACCATCCAATTGCGCGCTGGCCTGCTTGACGAGAAGCTATATCTCGCCCGGCTGGGTGCGGAGATCACGGAACTGGAGCGTCGGCCAGCCCACCTCACGCAATCTGCCGAAGAATCGAGCTTGGATGCATGGCTGGAAGGGAATCCGTATTACCGCCGCCCTGAGCGCAGCATTTCCTACTACAACAAAGGCGAGCTGCTGGGAGTTATGCTCGATTTAGCCGTGCGCGACACCAGTCAGGGCCGGGCATCGCTTCGCGAAGTACTGCAGTGGATGAACGCGAACTATGCTCAAAAGGGACGATTCTTTGACGATACCAACGGAGTGCGCGTGGCCGCTGAGGCCGTCGCCCACGCCGATCTGGGCTGGTTCTTCACGAAATATGTAGCCGGAACGGATGAGATTCCGTGGAATGACTTTTTTCGCTCGGTCGGCCTACGCGTGGTACAAGTCATGAACGCCGTGCCCGACGCGGGATTCGTTGCATCGCGGAACTTCGATGGTCCAATGTTTGTGGGCGCAGTTACGCCTGGCAGCGAAGCCGAGCGCGCCGGCCTGCAAGTCGGCGACACCATTGTCGACCTGCAAGGCAAGCCGGCGGGACAGGAATCGCGTCAGGAATTGGCGAGGCTTAATCCTGGCGACGCTCTCACGATCAGAGTTCGAAGCCGCCGCGCCAATGAGCGCGAGCTGAAATGGAAAATTGGCAGCCGCCAGGAAGTGGCGTATGTGGTGAAGGACGCCGATCAGGTTAGTGACGAACAGCGTGCGCGGCGCGCGGCCTGGCTAAAAGGCGAAGCGCAGAGCACCCCAGTCGCAGCAGCAGGACCGGCTACAAGATGATCCGCACTGTAGCGATGCTCGTGTTTTGGGCGGTGGCGGCTCCAATTGCCGCGCTGATCGGCTTTCCTGCGGCCTTCATGATGGGCGACGTTCGCGTACTCTATCGCCTCTTCATGTGGGGCGCGTGGGCCGGCGTGTGGATCACCGGAGTTCGGGTCGAGGCCATTGGGCTCGATCAACTCGACCAATCCCGTAGCTACATCTTCATGACGAATCATGTTTCGAACCTCGATCCCCCGATTCAGATTCCGCTAATT
>Ga0265338_10005455_pt1 | contig 16598 bp, 17 predicted proteins | sample 42126metaG_FD_193579 | JGI IMG/M metagenome (GOLD analysis project Ga0265338, IMG submission 193579) | Rhizosphere microbial communities from Carex aquatilis grown in University of Washington, Seatle, WA, United States - 4-21-26 metaG | ecosystem: Host-associated > Plants > Roots > Rhizosphere... | reverse complement strand
GCTGATCAAGCCGGAAAGTCCAATTGTTGGTACCGGTTTTGAGGCTACCGTTGCTCGTAACACTGGTCAGTTAGTTTTGGCAGAAGAAGACGGTGCTGTCCAGAAAGCTACCGCCGACGAAGTGATAGTTAAATATAAGAGCGGCCGAACCGCTAAGTACGAGCCAATTCACTTTGCCCGCAGCAACGAAGGCAGTTCCATTAACCAGATAGTAGTGGTTAGTAGTGCCGATAAGGTCAAAGCCGGCCAACCATTGATTGAAGGTATGAGTATCGAAGGTGGTGAATTAGCGCTCGGTAAAGACCTTTTGACAGCGTTTATGCCTTGGGGTGGCTACAACTTCGAGGATGCTATCATTTTATCCCGCCGTTTGGTTCACGACGATACCCTAACTTCCATTCACATTGTTGATTACATGACAGAGGTCCGTGAAACCAAGCTAGGTCCAGAAATTGTTACACGTGATATCCCGAATGTATCTGAAGAATCGCTCCGCCACCTAGATGAGGACGGAATTGTGCGTATTGGCGCCGAAGTCCACCCCGGTGATATCCTGGTTGGCAAAATTACGCCAAAGGGCGAGCAAGAATTATCTAGTGAAGAGCGGCTTTTGCGAGCTATCTTCGGTGAAAAAGCCAAAGAAGTTCGTGATACCTCTCAGCGTATGAGCACTGGCCGCCACGGCAAAGTCGTAGGTGTTAAAGTCTTCAGCCGTGCCAATGGCCACGAGCTAAAGGCCGGTGTCATCATGCAGATACAGGTGTTTGTAGCCCAAATGCGCAAAATCAGCGTCGGCGACAAACTTGGCGGACGCCACGGTAACAAGGGTGTTATCGCCAGAATTCTACCCATCGAAGATATGCCGTTTACTGAGGACGGAACACCAATCGATATTATCCTAAACCCACTTGGTGTGCCTTCGCGCATGAATATTGGCCAGCTGTTTGAGACACATCTTGGTATGGCCGCCCGAGCGCTTGGTATCAAAGTGGCATCACCAGCCTTTAACGGTGTGCCAATTACTAAAATCCAAGAGTTGCTTAAAGAAGCCGGTTTGCCGGAAGACGGTAAACAACAACTATACGATGGCCGTACCGGTGAAGCTTTCCGCGAGCGCACAACTGTCGGCAGCATGTACATTATCAAGCTTAACCACATGGTTAGCGATAAGATTCACGCTCGCTCTACTGGCCCATACACCATGGTCACTCAGCAACCTCTTGGCGGTAAAGCTCAAAACGGTGGCCAGCGCTTTGGAGAGATGGAAGTTTGGGCGCTTGAAGCTTATGGTGCCGCAAATACCCTCCAGGAAATGCTGACTATCAAATCCGACGATGTTTACGGCCGCGCTAAAGCCTACGAAGCCATCATCAAGGGTACGCAAATTCAAGGACCTAAGGTACCGGAGAGCTTCAACGTGCTAGTTAAAGAACTGCAAGGTTTGGGCTTGAAAGTTGATCTTTTGGCCGAGGGCCATGTGATCGACGCCGAGCAAATCCTAGCCGAAAATATTAAGGCTGAGGCTAAAGCAGCCCCTATTACCGAACCCGTACCAGTAGCGCCTTCTGATACCGATACTGAAATTACAGAGGAAGCCGTAGAGAAAGAAATAATGTTAATGGACGATTCGATGGCCTCAGTTGCGGCCAGTACGGATGACGACAACGACGATAATGCCACTGAAGGGGAGGAGGTCTAAGATGCGCCAGTATAGTACAGGAACGAATATAGCCGATTTTGACGCTGTCCGCTTAGCGATTGCCAGCCCTACCGATATTTTAGAGTGGAGCTACGGTGAAGTCACTAAGCCGGAGACTATTAACTATCGAACTCAAAAACCAGAGCGTGATGGTCTGTTTTGTGAACGAATCTTCGGACCAGTAAAGGATATAAACCCGCACGACGCCAAGTATAAGGGCGTACGTAGCCGCGAAGCTGCCGTCGACAAAAACGGCGAGCTAGTTACTCGCAGCATTGTCCGCCGCGAGCGCATGGGTCATATTAATTTAGCTGCGCCAGTTGCTCACATCTGGTTCCTGCGCGGTACACCAAGCGCTATTGGCTTGTTGCTGGGCATGACAGTCAAGAGTCTGGAACGAGTGGCTTATTTTGCCAGTTACATAGTTAAAAGTGTTGATACGGAGAAGCGTGATCAGATCAAGGCTGACCGCGAAGCTGAATTTACGGCTGCCGAGCAGGCCATTAATGCTCGCTACGAAGCCGAAGCTGCCAAGGAAGGCGCTGACGTACGCGCTCTGGCCGAAGCCCGCACTAAAGAACTTGAGGATTTAGCCAAAGATGCTGAAATCTTCAAAGCTCAAGTCGATAGCTTAGAAAAGCTACGCTTACTATCAGAGACCGACTACCGCAACCTGCCCGATGAGTTACAGGCTCTAATTACGGTCAGCATGGGCGGTGCGGCACTCAAAGACTTGCTCGATGAAGTTGATCTGGACGAACTAATTGGCGAACTCAACGCCGAAGCCGAAGAAGCCAAGGGTCAGCGCAAGAAGAAGATCATGAAACGCTTGCGCCTGCTGGAAAGCATGCAGCGAGCCGGCATCAAACCGTCTAGTATGTGCGTCAGCGTTCTACCGGTTATCCCACCCGATCTAAGGCCTATGGTGCAGCTGACTGGTGGCCGTTTTGCAACCAGCGACTTAAACGATCTTTATCGCCGCGTGATCAACCGCAACAACCGTTTGAAGAAGCTTATGGAACTCAACGCACCGGAAGTTATCCGCCGCAACGAGCAACGCATGTTGCAGGAAGCCGTCGACGCCCTGATTGATAACAACAGCGCCAGATCAGGCCGCGCCGTAGCCGCCACCGGCCAACGCCGCCGTCTAAAGAGCCTCAGCGACATGCTCAAGGGCAAGCAAGGACGTTTCCGTCAGAACCTACTCGGTAAGCGCGTCGACTACTCTGGGCGCTCGGTTATCGTAGCCGGTCCGGAATTAAAGATGCACCAGTGCGGTTTGCCAAAAACTATGGCTCTGGAGCTATTTAAACCATTTGTTATCGGCCGCTTAATTGACCAAGAATTGGCCCACAACATCCGTAGCGCAACGCGCATGATTGAAATGGGCGAAGCGGCTGTTTGGGACGCGCTGGACGAAGTTATTAGGGGCAAGTACGTGTTGCTTAACCGCGCACCAAGTTTGCACCGCTTGAGCATTCAGGCCTTCCAACCAGTCCTAATCGAAGGAAAGGCTATTCAGCTTCACCCGTTAGTTTGTAGAGGCTTTAACGCCGACTTCGACGGTGACCAAATGGCTGTGCACCTGCCGCTTTCTGATGCTGCACAGGCCGAAGCTCGCGACATCATGGCCGCTAACAAGAACTTGCTTAAGCCGGCTGACGGTTCACCTATCCTCGACATTGAGCAGGATATGGTTCTAGGCTGCTATTACTTGACTTACGAACGCCCAGGCACCGAAGATGCCAAACCGAAATCATTCAGTAGTCTTGACGAAATCATCATGGCCCTGGACGCTCGTAAAATTACATTGCAGACCAAGGTTAGCGCACCTTTCCGGGCTACAGAATACGTAACCACTGCCGGCCGACTACTGTTTAACGAAATATTCCCTGAAGATTTTCCATTTCAAAACGAGGCTATGACTGGTAAGAAATTAGACAAAGTTATGTCTCGTATTTATCAGAAATACGGCCAGGAACGAACCGCCGAGATTGCCGACGACCTCAAAGACCTTGGCTTTAAATATGCTACGGCTTCTGGTATTTCCATCGGCATGGAGGACTTCTCCGACCTTAAGGCACTGCCGGAAATTGTTAGCGAGGGCGAAAAGCGTTCCGCTGAAATCAGCGAGCAATTCTCGGAAGGCTTCATTACTGACGAAGAACGCTACCGCCTTGTTATCGAAGCTTGGACAGCGGTAGACGCCAAGGTTGAGAAGGCTTTGGCCGAACAGTTCCGTCACGAAGATAACACCATGTCTATCGCCGTGGCCTCTGGCGCTCGTGGCAACTTGAGCCAGATGAAGGACTCGGTTGGTATGCTGGGTATTCGCTCAGACGCTACCGGTCGCCCAATGGAGCTCCCGGTTCGGTCTAACTATAAGTACGGCATGGACCCGCTGGAGTACTTCACGGCCACTCGTGGTACGCGTAAGTCGCTAATTGATATTGCTCTAAGAACTGCCGACTCTGGTTATCTAACGCGCCGCTTGGTGGACGTTGCTCAAGATGTCTTTACGGTTGAAAATGATGCCGCCGACCCCGGTCTAGCGATGTATCGCGAAGATGCCGGGCTGATTGGCATTAACTACGGCTCGCGCCTAGAAGGACGTTTTGTCGCCCAGAATGTCAAGAAATACATCAAAGCCGGCGAGTTAGTCACACCAGAAATTGCCACCGCTATTGATGAGGATGAATCCGTAGACGGTGTACGAATCATGAGCGTTCTGTCTTGCACCAGCGCTCGTGGCGTAAATCGTAAGAGTTACGGCATAGACTTGGCTACCGGCCAGCTAGTTGCCGGGGATTACCCAATCGGTGTTATTGCCGCTCAATCAATCGGCGAGCCTGGTACGCAGCTGAGCTTGGACTCCAAGCACCGTGCTGGTGCCGTTACTGCCGGTGATGACGTGACCCAGGGTCTTACCCGTGTTGAGGAAATTTTGGAAGTTCGCACTCCTAAGGGTCAGGCCTACCTAACAGATATCAACGGTACGGTTGGCGCTTGGGAAGAAGGCGATAAGTACATTGTTCAGGTCACTGCTAAAGAGCAAAAAGCCATCAAGCACTTGCTAAACGGCCGTGTAGCTAAAGTTGGTGACGGTGACGAAGTGGCCATCGGCGACGTTGTAGCCGCCCAAGAAGATGGTTCCGAGCCAATCGTCTCGGCGATGGCTGGAAAGATTAAACTTACTGAAACAACCATCACTATCACGCCAACTGCCAAGAGTGTTGTCCGCTACGAAATCCCAGGCTTTAAGCAGTTACTCGTCAAAGATGGCGAAGAAGTTGTTGCCGGTCGGCGTCTGACAAACGGTTCTATTAACCTGCACGAACTGATGCGCTTGCAGGGCGTAGAAGCTACTCAACGCTACATTATGAACGAGATTCTGTACATTTTTGCCAGCCAAGGTCAGACTATCTCCGACAAGCACCTTGAAGTAATTGTTCGCCAGATGTTCTCGCGAGTTCAGATTGAAGAAGCTGGCGATAGCGAATTCATTACTGGCGACGTCGTCTCGAAACTGTCGGTCGAGGATGCCAATACCAAGCTATCGGAAGGCGGCAAGAACTTAGCCAAATACAACCAGCTGCTGCTTGGTATCACCAAAGCTTCCCTGAGTACCGACTCCTTCTTGAGCGCTGCTTCGTTCCAGGATACTACCCGCGTACTGATCGCTGCTGCCACTAGTGGCAAGGTAGATCATCTGTACGGTCTTAAAGAGAACGTTATCTTGGGCCGCAAGATTCCGGTCGGAACCGGTGCCCGTAGCCACCTGGAAGAAGAAGAGGCTGGGACGAGAGAGGCCGAGGCTGTTGCCTCTAAGGAGTAAATCTGGTAAACTTAACAACTGTATCTGATAGGTTCTAAGAAGTAACTATGCCTACAATCAACCAACTGGTAAGAAAACCACGCAAATTATCCGGTGTAAAGAGTAAATCACCGGCTCTATTGCGTGTTACCAACAACCTCAAAACGCGTAGCTATGAGAAGGCTTCACCTTTCAAGCGCGGTGTTTGTGTCCGCGTGACTACCAAAACTCCTAAGAAACCTAACTCGGCGCTGAGAAAAGTTGCTCGAGTGCGTCTGACTAACGGTCACGAAGTTTGGGCGTATATCGGCGGCGAAGGCCACAACCTACAGGAGCACGCCGTAGTGCTGGTCCGTGGTGGCCGCGTTAAGGACCTGCCTGGTGTTCGTTATCATATTGTCCGTGGTAGCCTTGACCTTCAAGGTGTTCAGAACCGGAAACAAGGCCGCAGTAAGTACGGTGCAAAGAGGCCTAAATAATGCCGCGTAAAACTACCAAAGCCCTAGTCCGACCTGCCGCCCCCGATCGCCTATATAACAACACGATGGTCTCTAAGCTGATCAACCGCGTAATGCATGACGGCAAGAAGCAAGTGGCTGAAAGATTGGTCTACAATGGCCTGCAAAAAGCCGCCGATAAGCTTAAAGTTCAAAACCCGCTGGAAGTTTTCGAGCAGGCTATGAAGAACGTTCAGCCCCACATGGAAACTCGATCCCGCCGCGTTGGTGGTGCTAACTATCAAATCCCGTTTGAGGTTAAGGGGCAACGCCAACAGCATCTGACAATTATGTGGTTTGTAGCGGCCGCCCGGGCCCGCAAGGGTATGAGCATGGAAGACCGGATCGCCCAGGAACTGATGGACGCTTACAACAACACCGGTCCCGCCGTCAAGAAAAAAGAAGACACGCACCGAATGGCCGAGGCCAATCGTGCCTTCGCCCACTTTGCCCGGAGCTAAAGATAATGTCGGGTAGCACGGATCAGCTCAGACATTGCGCGAATTGCGTATCTTTCAACGAAGATGGTAGCTTAATTTTCGTAGAGGTGGGAAGGGAATGTGGCTACAGATCTTTTAAGCTCGGCCCTCTCCTGCTTAATAGAGAATATCCAGGGGTAGTAGGGCGCGCCGATGCGTGTGAAGGGCCAAAGGAAGTACAGACCCCAAAAACGGGGCTCCTGGGGAGACTTGGCTTCAAGGGCACCGTGCTGATATGTCCGGCAGTGCACGATGATCTCGGTCGTATGGTCGAAGACCAAATTGCATGGGAGAGAACAATAAATACTTCAGAAGAAGAGGATTAAATGGCAGATAAGAAATACAATCTAGAACAAGTCAGAAACATCGGCATTATTGCTCATATTGACGCCGGTAAGACGACGACAACCGAAGCGATCCTTTACCGAACCGGCTTAAAGCATAAAATCGGCGCCGTCCACGAGGGCGAGACCACAACAGACTGGATGGCTCAGGAAAAAGAGCGGGGTATTACTATTACCGCTGCTGCAGTTACCTGCTTTTGGAAAGACCATAAGATCAATATTATTGATACACCCGGCCACATCGACTTTACGGTCGAAGTAGAACGAAGTTTGCGCGTGCTTGATGGTGCCGTAACCGTTTTTGATGGCAAAATGGGTGTAGAGAGTCAGAGCGAAACTGTTTGGCGCCAGGCCGACAAATATAACGTACCGCGCATCTGTTTTATTAACAAAATCAACCAAACTGGCGGCGATTTCTATAAATCACTAGAGTCCATTCACAATCGCTTGAATAAGCGAGCTTTTCCGATCCACCTACCTATCGGTTTCGAGCAAGGTGTTCGCGGTGTCGTGGACTTGATAGATATGAAGGCCTACACCTACAAGGACTTCACCGACCACGAGCTAATTGAAGGCGAAATTCCGGTCGATATGCTGGATGAAGCCAAAAAGTACCGCTCGTTATTGGTCGAGAACGCTGTTGCCGAGGATGAAGAAATACTCGAGAAGTTCTTTGAGGTCGGCGAAGAGGGTCTTAGCGAAGCCGAGATCAAGAAAGCTATCCGTACCGCCGTACTGTCCAGCAAGTTCTTTGCTGTGACCGGTGGCGATGGCCGTGGTGTTATCGTCGAAAAGCTGCTTGACGCGGTTAATGATTTTCTGCCCAGTCCATTGGACCGTGGTTCTACTTGGGGTACCGACCCAAAGAACGGCGATGAAGTTGAGCGTAAGCCAGATGCTAGTCAACCGTTTGCAGCCTTGGCCTTTAAAATTGCTACCGATCCGTTTGTTGGCAAGTTGGCCTTCTTCCGTGTTTATTCCGGTAAGGTTGTGGCCGGCAGCTATATCCTAAATAGCTCCAGCGGCGAAAAAGAACGCGTTGGGCGCATCGTGCGTATGCATGCCGACAAGCGTGAAGACGTGACGGAAGTCGAAGCCGGCGACATCGCTGCCATTGTAGGCCTAAAGGGCACAACTACTGGTAACACATTGTGCGACCCGAACAATCCGACCATTCTAGAGAGTATTACCTTCCCGGAGCCACCGGTTAGTATCGCGATTGAGCCTAAAACCAAAGCTGACCAGGAAAAAATGAGTCTAGCCTTGCAGCGTTTGGCTGAAGAAGACCCGACTTTCCGTATCCGCGTAGACCACGAAACTGGCCAGACAATTATCTCGGGTATGGGCGAACTTCACCTGGAAATCATTGTCGATCGCATGAAGCGGGAATTTACGGTCGAGGCCAACGTTGGCCAACCGCAGGTTGCTTACCGCGAAACTATCCGAAAGGACAATGTCGAACAAGAAGGCAAATTTATCCGCCAGTCCGGTGGTCGTGGTCAATACGGCCATGTCTGGCTGCGCCTCTCTCAAAATGAAGCCGGCAAAGGTTTTGAGTTTATCAATAGTATCAAAGGCGGTACCGTACCAAGTGAGTACATCCCTGCTGTTAAAGCTGGCATCGAAGAGGCTATGGCTAACGGTGTGATTGCCGGTTATCCAGTAGTTGATGTTAAAGCCGAAATTTACGATGGCTCCTTCCATGAAGTCGACTCATCTGAAATGGCCTTCAAAATCGCCGCCTCAATGGCCCTGCAGGACGGTGTCAAAAAAGCCGCTCCAGTACTCATGGAGCCGATTATGAAAGTCGTCGTCGTCACTCCGGAAGAATTTATGGGTGACGTTATTGGCGATCTCAACTCTAAGCGTGGTCGCGTGGAAGCTATGGACGACCTAGCCAACGGCATTAAGCAGATTACCGCCTACGTGCCGCTTGGTGAAATGTTCGGCTACACCACCAACCTGCGTAGCACTACTCAAGGCCGAGCCAGTTCCAGCATGGAGCTTGACCACTACGCCGATGTCCCGGGCAATGTCGCCCAGGAAATCATTGCCAAATCCGGCAAATAGCGGACATTAGTTCGGTAGTCTTCGTATATGCTCTATAATCTAGAGTGTGTTAAATAGAAAATCAAAAAAATGGTTCGATGGTGCGGTTGGCTACCAAATTTACCCTCGTAGTTTTTACGACTCCAACGGCGACGGAGTCGGAGATCTAAAGGGGATTATCGAAAAATTAGACTATTTGGCTGGTGGGCCTCAATCTCTAGGTGTTGAGGTAATTTGGTTATGTCCGTTCTACAAATCACCGATGGCCGATTTTGGTTACGATATATCCGACTACTACAATGTCGACCCAATATTCGGAAATCAGGAAGATATTATAGAGCTGGTTAAGCAAGCTCACGAGAGGGGTGTTCGAGTACTGGTGGATTTAGTTGCTAACCATACTTCCAAAGAGCACCCTTGGTTTGTAGATTCAAAAAATTCAAGGGATAGCTCTAAGCGGGATTGGTATATATGGCGAGACGGTAAGGGCGGCCAACCGCCAAACGATTGGTTAAGCGTTTTTGGTGGCTCGGCCTGGCAGTTTGACCAACTGACCAACCAGTATTATTTGCATAGCTTTTCCGTTCACCAACCCGATCTAAATTGGGAGAATGGAGAAGTTAGAGCAGCCGTGAAGGACATTATGCGTTTTTGGCTGGATTTAGGCGTAGACGGCTTTAGGGCCGATGCGGTGTTTTGGCTTAGCAAGGACCACCGTTTTAGAAATGATCCGGCCAGAATCCTAAATACGCCTGGCCGAAGATATGATGAACTCGATCACACCTATAGTCGTAAAGGGCCGCACCTGTATGGCTATTTGCGCGAGATGACCGCTGTTCTTAATGAATACAAAGATCGATTCATGATTGCAGAAGCCTACCCTAAAGGCGATAGAAACGGCTATGAATATTTGAAATTTTATCGCTATGTCGACCATAAGCACCTAGCACCATTTAATTTTGAAGGTATCTATTTTCCATGGAAAGCACAGCTTTTTAAATCATTTATAGATGGTTTCCAGAAAGGACTAAAAAGTAACTACTTGCCGGTCTATACTTTTGGCAACCACGATCAACCGCGTTTAAGCAGTCGACTAGGTGAAGATGTGGCGCCAACCGCTGCTTTGTGCTTACTTACCCTGCCAGGCATGCCGTTTATATATTACGGAGAGGAGTTGGGTATGAAGAATGTCCAGATACCAATGAACCTACGAAATGACCCCCTAAGCATGCAGGGTGACGGCAGGGATAGAGTCCGGACTCCTATGCTCTGGGACGGATCTGCTAATGCTGGTTTTAGCTCGAATACCCCATGGTTGCCGGTTGGCGATGGCTACAAAGAACTTAATGCCAAGAACGAACTTGCTAGACCAGATTCGCTACTGAACCTCTATCGTCGTTTAATTGCGCTTCGGAATGGCAGCGATATATTGAGGTATGGGAGCTATCAGCCACTGGATCTAGAGACTGAGTCAGTTTTTGGGTTTATCAGGAAGTATAAAAGACAGAAAATAGCAGTAGTCATTAATTTTACGGCTGAGCGCTGCACAATAGCTAACAAGATTCTCCATGGCAAAGTTATTCTGTCATCAAACCAAACGCCTCGAGATAGTCACGTAGATCGGACCGTTGAGCTAGATTCTCACGAAGGTCTAATAATTAAGCTTGGCTAGTATTTTTGATCCAGTATTTTTAAGAAGGCCTTTTCGTAACCGTCAACCATCCTATCGATGGAAAAATTCTTGATCACGTGCTCGCGGCAGGCTTTTCGGTCTATCTTGTCGATTTTAGCTACGGCTGCCACCATCTCATCGATGGTATTGACCACGAATCCCGTTTTGCCATTGACGACTATTTCTGGTGCCGAACCTCGATTTAGAGCTATGACTGGGGTGCCAGAGGCCATAGACTCTAGCATAGTCATCCCGAAGGGCTCCTCCCACTGTAGCGGTGTCAAAAATGCCTTAGCTTTGCGGTAATAAGGTCCTAATTTATCATGCTCGGTGTAACCAAGATACTGGATACGATCATCTAGGTATGGCTTTATATAGCGGTTGAAGTAATTTTGAGTATCTTTATATACCGGTCCGATTATCAACAATTTGTGGTTTGTCCGCTTGGCAACCTGTATGGCGTGGTAGATACCTTTCTCCGGTACAATTCGGCCGACATAGAGTAAGTAATCATCATGTGATTCAGAGAACGGAAACTGTTCGGCATCTAGGCCGTTATATACCGTGGCGGAGTAAGACAGCTGAGGGGCGGCCCGTCTCTGACTGTCCGATATGGTGATAAAGTGCTGGTGGGGAGTTTTATACATTTTAAAAACTTCTTGATACCACTTATTGATCGGGTCGTGCAGCGTGTAGGCTAAAGGTACATCAGGGTATGTTTGCGATAACAGGAGCGATACTTCTGGGTGTATGAAATATAACAAATCATATTTACCGTCGGCGGCGCGCTTGAACATATCCAGCGCTAAAACCCCATCCCACAGGTTTAATACGTAGTGCGCCATTAAGTCCGGTTTGCTAATAAACTCCTGAAAATCATTTAGGTTGCGGACTAAAGGTCTTAGTCTAAGGGTTCGAACGTTTGTAGATAATTTAGTGCCTTGCGGACCATAAAAATCAACTTGGTGTCCGCGTTTGGCTAACCCTTCGGCGATATTAATGGCTAGATTTATAGGGGCGTAGACAATGTCCGCAGGCTGTGGGGCAGAGATATAACCCCTTACCATCATGGCTATTTTCATTGTTCCCCTTTTTTGTATTTTAAGTATAGCCCTTCTGAGCTCTATCTGTAAATGATCAGTAATTTTTAAATTTCTCTTCAGAGATAAATACCACCACCTTTTTTTGCTGGAATTATTCAATAAAGGGATCGATCGAGAATTTGACCTATTTTCATAACAGTGATTAGATACGATTAGTAAGGTGTTTTAGAAATATCGTTAGTATGAGAATCAGTAAAGAAAGTCTTGACCCCACCAGCCCAGCCGCTAAAGCTGCGGGAATTGCGATTATTGGACTGGCTCTTTGGGAACTGAGTAATAAGTTAAAGGGTTCCCAGATCGACACCAAGAGTACAAAGTCCTCACCACCACCGTTAAGCATTCCAGTCGGAGACTCAGATATATACGTTTACCCTATCCATATTAATGAATTTAATGTCGGGATGGTTAGTCCTGCAGAAGGAATTATCGGCGTTATGGGTGAACTAACAATGACGGCCGAGGGGGAGTTAGAGTCAGCCGACATCGGAGAGCGTTCTGAAGCCGATCTGAGGAGACTTGCTCTTTTAGAGCAGGCCCTTGTTACCGCAACAGATGAAGTCACGAGCCAGCTAAATGGAACGGTAGAAGGATAAATAACTCTTTACAAAGTTGATGTGGTTATCTATAATTACATCTATAAACCTGCATGGTTGCTATTGTTTTCATGCACAAATAAATTCGTAATTAATAAGGAGCCCCACAAATGGCAGATTTTGATCGCAGTAAGCCGCACGTAAACGTTGGTACTATGGGTCACGTTGACCACGGTAAGACCACTCTAACAGCCGCTATTACTCACGTATTAGCTAAGAAACTTCCTTCAGATATTAATAAGGCTGTCGCTTATGACCAGATTGATAACGCACCCGAAGAAAAGGCTCGTGGGATCACGATTGCCACTTCTCACCAGGAATACGAGTCAGAAAAGCGCCACTACGCTCACGTTGACATGCCTGGCCACGCCGACTATATCAAGAATATGATTACTGGTGCCGCTCAGATAGACGGCGCTATCTTGGTTGTTTCTGCTGCTGACGGCCCAATGCCCCAAACTCGCGAGCACGTTCTATTGGCCCGCCAAGTTGGCGTTCCTAAGATTCTTGTCTTCTTGAACAAGATGGATCTTGCCGATCCAGAACTAGTCGAACTCGTCGAGGAAGACGTTCGTGATCTGCTTGGTAAATATGAATTCGACCGCGACTGCCCAATCATCAAGGGTTCTGCCACCAAAGCTCTAGAAGGTTCTGCCGCCGACGAAGACGCTATCATGGAACTCGTCAAAGCTATGGACGACTACATTCCAGAACCAGTCCGCGAGCTCGACAAGCCCTTTATGATGGCTATTGAAGATGTTTTCTCTATCAAGGGACGCGGTACAGTTGCTACCGGCCGTGTTGAAACCGGTATCGTAAAGGTCAACGAAGAAGTCGAAATTGTCGGTATTCGCCCAACCCGTAAAACGGTTGTTACTGGTGTTGAAATGTTCAAAAAGAACCTCAACCAAGGTCAGGCCGGCGACAATGTCGGTGTGCTGTTGCGCGGTATTGAGCGCGATGACATCGAGCGCGGCCAAGTGTTGGCCAAGCCCGGCACAATCACTCCTCACACTGAATTTGACGCCGAAGTCTATATCCTCACCAAAGAAGAAGGCGGCCGCCATACACCATTCTTCAAGGGCTACAAGCCTCAGTTCTACTTCCGTACTACGGACGTAACTGGTGAAGTTGAACTGCCAGCCGATAAAGAGATGGTTATGCCTGGCGATACTGTCACCTTTAAAGTTAAATTGATGGCTCCGATTGCCATGGACCAAGGTTTGCGCTTCGCTATCCGCGAAGGTGGACGAACCGTTGGTGCCGGTGTCGTAACCAAGATCGACAAGTAAGACGAAAAATTAATGCCAGACGCTAAAGAACCAGAAATCAAGCAGCGCATTCGTATCCGCTTAAAGGCCTACGATCATAAAGTTATTGATCAAAGCGCTAAACAGATCGTTGATACGGCGCTGCGAACTGGCGCTAAGATTGCCGGACCGATCCCACTGCCTACCCGCCGTAGTACTTTTACGGTGGTCAAGAGCCCCCACGTTTACAAAAAGGGCCGAGAGCAGTTCGAGATGCGGGTTCACAAGCGTTTGATTGACATATCTGATCCAACCCCCAAGACTATTGATTCATTGATGAATCTCTCGCTTCCAGCGGGTTGTGACGCCGAAATAAAGATGTAGAGCTGTTTTTTGCAGACAAAAGTAGAGCCCATCCGGGCTCTTTTTTGTAGGAACCGTACTAATCAAACGCTATTTATGACAGCATGAGCAGTATGATAATCCAGACGTCTGCTGTTTAATTAGGTCAAATGGAGCTAGTAATTAGTAATGAGAATCGAGATAAGGGCGTAGAACGCGCCTTTAAAGCTAACGAGGCCTGGGATAAGGTACGTGGTATATGCCAGCAAGAGATCGGTGGGGTTGCCGTGGACGGCTACGCGGAAGCTTTGCGTGAGCTTTTGAGTGAAAGTAGAAAGGTGGAAAAGTTAATCGGACGCTATGTCCGTGGCAGTGAAGATCTATGGCCGTTCGTTGAAGCTATCCCTGACGTCAAAGACTCGTACAGTATTTAATAGACATTTGGTCTGTTTACTTTTCGCTGTTATACAGCTCGTCAGTGCGACTATCCTATTCGCAGAAGTAAATGAAGATCGACAGTAGAAATGGGGATGGTGGGTGGTGACGCTCACGAGGAGCGCCACCACCTCGCCAACCGTGCGGCTTCGCAGACTGCCGCGACGAGACCCGCAAGAACCATCGGCACGACGTAGGGCCAGTCCAGCAACCTGTGCTGGTAGGTGGCCTCGTTGAAACTCCTGAGCGGGTTGGACATCGACGCGCTCCTAGCCGAGGCTTCGGTAGAGGAGAGCCGCGCCGACCACCGCCACGATGACCAGAAGGATGAAACCGATGGCGATGAGCCCAGAGCGCCTCTCGGCTTTCCCCTCCGGGTTGGCCTTCGAGATCTCAACCACGGTCTACTCCTTCCCTCGGGCGGAATGACGCTGGAACTCGATCCTCGCGTATGCGTACGGGAGGTATATGACGTGGAGGTAGATCAGCCCGAGAGTCGCGAGGATGATGATCCTCGCATCTCCCGGCCAGAGCCGAATCTCCTGGAACCAGCTGCGAGTCAGTGCGTTCATGTGCTATCCCCTTCGTTGGTGAATTCCCGGACTAATCGTGACTTATCGGCTAAGCCCGGCACGCAGTACGGCGTAGCTGATCCGAAGGTACATCTCGACCACGGACCAGAGCTTACGCCACTGGACGTATGCCGGCCAGAGCGGCGCCTGAACAAGCACGCTCGCCATGAGCCACAGGCTCGAACCGCCGTTCGACGGCCGGATTCTTGCGAGCGCGCCGTGCGGCGAGCAGTACGCCCAGGATGATCCAGGCCGCTAGCGCCATTTCGGCGTAAGCGTTCTTGATCAGCAAGGGCGAGATCAGGAAGATCAGGACCGCAGAGGCCCCGAAATCCGTAACCGTCTCTCTTGACGTTCTCAAAGTAGGCCTCATTTCCGTTGCGTTTCTACTGTCAATTTTCAAGGTAGCCAACCTCCAGCGGTTACCCGCGAGTTTGGCAAGAACCTATTTTACAATTTTAATCACTGTTTGTCTACGCATGCATTTTCTTTGTAAAAAAATCAACAGATTGACAGGGGTTCTACCTTTGTGGTAATCTGTTTTGGTAAAGCAACTTTAGCTCTTGGTAATATGGGCAAGTCTCTCACTGCTAACAGGGGTAGAAACTGCCAAAACCAAGAAATTTTAAGGTGCGTGCCTGAATTTTCAGGCACTGCTTTATAGACAACCAAAAAGCAGAAGGAACCAATGTGAAGGCTCTTATAACGCGAAAAGTAGGCATGACAAGCGTCATCAATGAAGATGGTGCGGCTATTGCTGTGACCCTGCTTTCGGCTACTCCCAACACTATTACGCAAATAAAAAGCGATGAAATCGATAGTTATAAGGCCCTTCAGGTTGGTTTCGAAGAGGACAAAAAAGCCGGTAAAGCGGCCCAAGGCCACTTTAAAACAGCCGGCGTCCTCCCGAAGATCATTCGCGAGTTTCGCATCAGTGAATTACCAGAAGATTTAAAGGTCGGCGACAAATTGAGCGCCGACGTTTTTAATGTTGGGGATAGCGTAGATGCCACAGGCCTAAGCAAAGGCAAAGGTTTTGCTGGTACTATCAAGCGTCATAACTTTCACCGCGGTCGCAAGACCCACGGTGGCCGAAGCTACCGCCGACCAGGCTCTATCGGTTCAATGTATCCTCAGCACATTCTTAAGGGTAAAAAGATGGCCGGCCATATGGGTCATGACAGAGTCACTATCAAACGCCTTAAGATCGCCCTGGTTGATACGGACCTGGGGGTTATAGGTGTTACGGGCGCCGTACCGGGCCCACGCAAGGGTATTGTCCTGATCAAGGAGGCCAAATAATGGCTGTCGCGACTTATACCAAGACCGGTACCAAAGCCGCAACTCCGGCCAAACTCGACAAGGCTGTCTTTGGTGTTGAAGTTAAAAACCACCAGTTACTTAAAGATGCCTATCTTGCCTACTTAGCTAAGGGCCGCGACAACCTGGCGGTTACCAAAAAGCGTGGCGAAGTCAGCGGCGGCGGTAAGAAACCTTGGCGTCAAAAAGGCACCGGCCGAGCCCGATTCGGTTCGAGCCGTAACCCAATTTGGCGTGGTGGTGGCGTAGCTTTCGGCCCAACTGGCGACGAAAATTATATCCGTAAATTGAGCGTTTCCGCTAAGCGCCAATCACTTAGGCAGGCGCTGAGCCTGGCCGCCAAAGAAGGCCGCATTAAGGTCATAGACTCTTTTATTACAGATGACGGTAAGGTTAAATCAGCTCTGGGCTTGCTTGCTAAGATTGATG
>Ga0265338_10005453_pt1 | contig 16601 bp, 13 predicted proteins | sample 42126metaG_FD_193579 | JGI IMG/M metagenome (GOLD analysis project Ga0265338, IMG submission 193579) | Rhizosphere microbial communities from Carex aquatilis grown in University of Washington, Seatle, WA, United States - 4-21-26 metaG | ecosystem: Host-associated > Plants > Roots > Rhizosphere... | reverse complement strand
TGAACATCTAAGGCAATATCTTGAGTGTTTGGTCTTAACCGGCTTACCGCAGCGGATGCATTTCTTTTTGTGTTTGGAGGGAGTTTTGGACATCTTCAAATATTAATTATACTTCAGGAAACTCTACATGCAAATGGCTTTAATTATTGGGGAGAGGTCAGAATCACGTTCTATTTTGGGGTGGGCTTAGAGGAACTATACCGATTATTTTAATGCTACAGTTGCCGGAGTTTCAATATCGACCGCTCTTTTTAACAGCGACATTCGGTATTGTTTTATTCAGCATCATCATCCAGGGGCTGACCATTGAACCACTTTTGAAAAAACTTAACCTTCAGCTCTCAATCTCAAAGCATTCCCAATAACAGAAACTGAACTAAAGCTCATCGCTGCCCCCGCGATCATCGGGCTTAATAAGATGCCAAAAGTAGGATATAACGCCCCGGCGGCAATAGGTATCCCAACAAAGTTATAAACAAACGCAAAAAATAAATTTTGTTTGATATTACGCATCACCGCTTTGCTTAAAACTAAAGCTTTCGTAATACCGTTAATGTCCCCTTTGACCAAGGTAATCCCAGCACTTTTAATAGCCACATCCGTACCAGTTCCCATAGCCACACCAACATCGGCTTCAGCCAATGCCGGAGCATCATTAATACCATCACCAGCCATTAATACCTTTGCCCCTTTAGCTTTATATTTCTTAACAATATCAATTTTATCTTGAGGTTTGAGCCCTGCATATACTTCATCCACCTTGAGCTCTTTACCGATAGCATCAGCTGTGGCTTGATTATCCCCTGTCAACATAATCACCACGAGCCCCATCTTATGTAACTCGCTAATAGCTTGCGCTGTGGTTTTCTTGATTGGATCAGCGATGGCCATAATCCCGATAGCTTTCTTATCTACCCCCACACCAATAACAGTCTGTGCTTTGTTTTGCCATTCTTGCGCCCGTTGAAATAGATCATTGGGAACGACAACACCTTTTGCTTTTAAAAAATCAAGTTTGCCTAAGAATATACTTTGGCCATTATATTTGCCCTGGATTCCAGCACCTGTAATAGAAGAAAAATCACTAATAGAATTTGGTTCGATCTTTTTAGATTTAGCGTAATCAATCACAGCTTTGGCTAAAGGATGTTCGCTTTTGGATTCTAAAGAAACAGCGATGAATAATAATTGTTTTTCGTTACAATTTAAAGCTGGCATCAATTCCGTGACTGACGGTTTTCCATCAGTTAATGTCCCTGTCTTGTCCGTCAAAACATGAGTAATATACTGCGCTTTTTCAATAGCTTGGGCATCCTTAATTAAGATACCCATTTGTGCACCACGACCGATACCAACCATAATAGACATTGGAGTGGCTAACCCCAAAGCACAAGGACAAGCTACAATCAAAACAGCAATAGCACTGACTATGGCATAAGCCAAGCGGGGTTGGGGGCCAAGACCCATCCATATAAAGAATGTAATGACGCTGACGGCAATGACCACAGGCACAAAATAACCGGAGACCTGATCCGCTAATTTTTGAATAGGCGCACGGCTGCGCTGGGCCGTGGCCACCATCTCTACAATTTGCGCTAATAACGTTTCACTCCCCACTCTTTGGACACGCATCACAAATGATCCCGTTTGATTCATCGTTGACCCTATGACCTTATCTCCTGATGTTTTAGTTACTGGAATAGGTTCACCGGAGATCATAGATTCATCAACTGTACTTTGACCTTCAACGATAATACCGTCCACAGGAATTTTCTCACCGGGCTTTACCCGCAATAATTCGTCTTTGTGAATTTGGTCAACTGGAACATCTTCCTCAGTATTACCATTGATACGGTGTGCGTTCTTAGCGGCAAGACCAAGCAAAGCTTTGATGGCCTGGCCCGTTCTACTATGAGCCTTTGCTTCAAGCCACTGGCCTAAAACCACCAATACCGTAATGACGCAGGCCGATTCAAAATATAAACTAAGCTGCCCATTTGTTTTCATTGATGGCGGGAAGATATTGGGAAATACAACGGCGATAAAACTGTAAACATACGCGGCACCAACTCCTAAAGCAATTAAGGAAAACATATTTAATGATCTGCTGACTAATGATCGCCATGCTTTAACGAAAAGAAACCCTCCGCTAAAAAGAATCACTGCTGTAGCAAGCACTAATTGCCCCCACGCAGAAATCCCCTGAGGGACAGTTTGTTTTAACGCAGGAACCATTTCACTGAGAGCCAAGAACACAACGGGTAGCGTCAAAACAAGACCTGTCCAGAATTTCATGGATAAAGATTTTATGAGCGGCTCTTCGGCGTCTTCTTGCATGGATGCCACCAACGGCTCAAGGGGCATTCCACATTTAGGGCAATCTCCCGGATGATCCTGTTTGATTTCAAGATGCATCGGGCAAGTGTATACTGCAGGCCCCTTTGAATTTGTAGTAGGGATTGAAAGCTGGATTTGTTTAAGAAATTTATCTTTGCAATGCTTACTGCAAAAATAAAATGTTTTACCATCTTTTATTGCTTGGATAGAATTGTGTTCATCAACACTCATGCCGCAAATAGGGTCTTTAGTCATATTTTATAAAGAGGGCAGGGTAATACTTTCCCCGCCCTCTCCTTTTAAGATTAATGATGCGCTGCATGGCCTTCATCTGCCTTATCAACTGATGAAGCTTTATCATTGTCATCATTGTCCATATCTTTCATCCCCATGCCTTTTCCCATCATAGGACACGCTTGTTTCATCTGATCCATCATGGATTTCATTCCCGCCGTGTCTGGCTTGAGCTCTGTTTCTTTGACAAGATTAAGATCTTTGTCAAATTTATCTAACTTTGCACCATTAATGACCACAACGCCTCCGTCGGATGTAGCAATCATCTTCCGTTCCATCATAGAACCCATCATCTCATGCATCATCCCCATCCCGCCCTTCATCCCTTTATCACCCATCATTCCCATCATATCGCCTTTACTCTCCTTCATTCCCGCCTTATCTCCCATCGCATCCTTGTCCTTATCCATCATTTGAGCAAAAGCCATTCCCGATAGGGTTAAAATAAAAACTGTTGTGATTACTGCGATACCTGTTTTCATAGACTTCCCCTTTCTCCAACTTTTTATAATCACTGCTACTTTGTTAATTTATTGTAAAGCCAAGCAAAAATAGCACACCCGATGCCTGCATCTACAAAAGCCCAGATCGCGCCAATAATACTGCCGAGAATATTCGCGGAGTAACCGAGATAGAAATTCCCAAGCCATGACACAAACTGGCCGCAATAGCCGCAGGTCATCGCCAAAAGACCCATGATGAACACACCGATGCTCCAAAGGATTCCGCCCGCCAAACTAAAAGCTTTTATATCGAGTTTTAACATAGCTGTCCCCCTCTATTGCCCAACCTTCCATAACGACTGATCAATATTTTTCCCTGGCTACTTATTTAGTGGAAGATCATTTCTTATCTCCCTATTTGCCTGCTCCCAATCCTGTTTTTCCAAATCTTTCTGACTGCCTCGTTTTTTAAATAATTCATAGGCCCGCTTGGCGATCTGTGGTGTCAAATCAGATGATTTAGCATCTGGCTTAGAGACAGCTGCCTTGGCGTTGGGTTTAATGTTCTCTGCTTTACTATCTGGATTAGCTTCACCAGCTTCTGCCGCAATTTTAGGATTAGCTTTTGACTTATCAAAAAAATAATATGCAAGCAGTTTTACACGGTCATTTAAAAGGAACCACGCTAATGCATAGCCCCAAACAAATAATGCCCAACCCCATCCAAGGGGTGTCATAAATATCCCATAAACCGCTATCAACGTCGCCACGGTTTGGGTGCCGAGCACGGCAATCCATAAAATCAATGCCGGACGATGTGACCAGAAAGGCCCCCGCGTACGCGTCAGAAAAATAGTTAGATGTCCCGCCACAGACAGCTTCAAATACATCAGCGTCTGGATATGCGCGCGGTCTAGATGAAAAACCCGTTCCCCCAGATAAAACAAGCCGAAAGCGGAAACAACACCGATGACGCCCAGCACAGTAGATATGCCCAATACCATGCGCATGTTCCAAGCCTCTGGCTGGTTTTTGTACTTAACATTGTCATAGGCAATTGATAGAATCGCCCCGTCATTGAGCAACGCCAGCATCACGATCATCACAGCTGTTAATGGATAAAAATTAAATACCAAAATCGCCAGCGTCATAAACAACAGAACGCGCAAAGTCTCGGCAATGCGGTAGATAGCATAACTATTCATCCTCTGAAAAATACGCCGACTTTCTTTAATAGCATCAATAATCACCGACAAGCCTGGACTTAACAACACAATAGCTGCCGCCGCACGCGCCGCGTCTGTTGCGCCTGATACAGCAATACCGCAGTCAGCTTTTTTCAAGGCTGGAGCGTCATTGACACCATCACCCGTCATACCGACAATATGGCCGCATTTTTGTAGAATATCCACAATGTGAAACTTATGTTCAGGGAACACCTGAGCAAAACCATCGGCCTTCTCAATAGCCCCAGAGACTTCTGCGGTTTCATTCTTTTTTGAATCGCCCAAGCTGGCGGCATCAAGAATATTTGTACCCATCCCTAATTTCTTGGCAGTTTCTATAGCTATGGCCAGTGCGTCACCTGTAACCATCTTGATCTTTACACCCATCTGACTGGCATTCTCGATTGTTGTCTTGGCATCTTCCCGCGGTGGATCGAATAAAGGCAATACCCCCAGGAACTGCCATTGGTCATCACCCTCGGATCGGGCTACACCTAATGAACGAAAGCCGCGAGCTGCGAATTCGTTGACTGCCTTCTCAACAATGATCTTTACTTGGGAGCCATTGGCTGATAATGCCAAAATCACCTGCGGTGCACCTTTTGTCACTTTAAAAGTCTTTCCATCCTTGGACTTGATAATAGCCTCCGTGCGTTTATGCACAGGGTCAAAGGGTTGAAAATGAACCATCTGATAACTCTTCAAGGCTTCTTTATCTTTAATACCTCCTAGAACAGCCAAATCAATAGTGTCATTATTCTCTGCACGCGATGCTAATGCTGCATTAAGAACAACTTGCTCAACAGGAATATTATTCACACTAAACGGATCACCTAATGTTAATTTATTCTGAGTTAGGGTGCCTGTCTTATCCGCACACAGAATGTCCACACCCGCCAATTCTTCGATAGCGACCAGACGGCTAACAATCGCCTGCTTTTTGGCGAGCAAACGTGCCCCTACTGCCATTGTCACTGACAATACCGTTGGCATGGCCACGGGAATTGCGGCGACCGTCAGCACCAAAGCAAACTGCAAAGTGGTTAAAATAGGGTCCCCACGGAAAATTGCGACTATAATAATCACCGCCACAAGAGCCACCGCGAGAATAATCAAGTAATTGCCAATCTTCAATACTGCGCGTTGAAAATGACTGACAGTATGCGCCTCCTGTACTAATTGTGCTGTCTTACCAAAATAGGTGTTTGTCCCCGTACCATATACCATTGCTTCAATTTCTCCCTGACGAATGATCGAACCAGAAAATACTGCTTCACCGGATTTACGTTCGGCTGGCAGAGATTCTCCTGTCAACTGAGATTGATCCACCTCAACTGGATCACCTGCCAGTAAACGCGCATCCGCTGGTACAATGTCGCCTAAACGAAGACGAATGATATCACCCGGCACTAATTCACGCGCTGCCGGGTTAATCCATTTCCCATCACGTTTCACGCGGGCTTTGACAGCAAGTTTAGCTTTTAAGGTATCAATTGCGTTACCCGCTTCGCGTTCTTCCCAAAATCCAACCACGGCGTTAGTGCACAGCAAGACTATGATAATGAAAAAATCAGGCCAATGACCAACAATACCCGATAGAATCACCGCAATTTCGATCATCCACGGGATTGGACCCCAGAAATAACTGAGGAATTTCAAAAGAATATTGGTTTTCTTTTCTTCAATCTCATTAGGCCCATATTGGGTCAGACGTTTTTCTGCCTCTGCTTGAGTTAAGCCTTCAGTCGATGACTCTAATTTCTTCTCCAACTCCGGCATCGGCAAAGATTTTAATTCGTTACTCGTATTTGGCTTGAATTTAGGATTATTTTTGGTTTCTTGTTCTGTCATTTGTATTCTTCTTTCATTTGGTTAAATATTCGATCAACATCACTCTTTTGGCATAACTCATTTCCAGGAGACATGACTGTTGATGCGCCGCAAGAAATCCCGAACATCACCGCTTCTTTCAAATCCATATCTTTAGTTAACCCAAGAACAATACCTGCAACAGTACTGTCACCAGCTCCAATACGGCTTATGACAGTTACCTTTGGAGAACGGAATCTAACTTGTACATCATGCGTCACAAGCAAGACTCCGTCTGCGCCAAGTGAAAGAACAAGCACCTCGCAGGTTCCATTGTCCACAAGTTCACGCCCTGCCCGCTTTTGGTCTTCTTCACTTAAAAGCTCTAAGCCCGTAAACTCACGGAATTCACGTAAATTAGGTTTAAGGAGAAATATGCCACTTCCTTTTAATTTCTTTAGAGATTCTCCGGAAGTATCAATTATGAGTTTTAAATTAGCACCATGTGTTTTTTTAGCGAGCGTAGCATAAAAATCATCCGGCACGCCCGGAGGTAAACTACCGCTCGCTACTAAATACTCTGCGGTTTTGCTTTCGTTTAGAACCGCCTCTAATGATAGTGTCGTTTCATGCTCATCTAAGGGAGATCCTGGCATTTCAAAGCGGTATTGATTATTCGTTGATTCTTCAACGATGCTTACGTTCTCCCGCGTCCAATTCTTTACCTTGATGCGATATTGATTTATGCCTTCCTTTTCCAAAAGTTGTTCTAACATATCTCCTGTTAGTCCTCCGGCAGGATAAATCGCTCTGGCTTCTCCGCTAAGATTATGAATAGCACGGGCTACATTGATCCCTCCGCCACCCGGTGTAAGACCAAGCTCCTGACACCTTAATTTTTTCTCAGGTTCTATCTGATTTACTCCAGCGCTTTTATCAATTGCCGGATTCATGGTGAGGGTAAGAATTTTAATCATATTCACATTTTTTCTAACGCGGCATTGTATTCACCACGGCGTGCCGCTTGATTGCACTTAACTCGATGATACAAAGCTTTTTGTGCTGCCAATACGTTTGCTTCTTTGCCCTGCCAAATATCCATAGCCGATTGTTGAACTGCACGTGCAAACGAAAAAGTCAAGGCCCAGGGCAGTCTTGATTTAAATCTAAGATTCATAGCGTTCAAACGTTCCGTGGCCAGTAGCCCTGATTGACCGCCTGATAAGAATGCAATCCCTCCCACGGCAGCAGGGACAACTTGCATGAGACACCTCACCGTGGTGTCAGCCACTTCATCTACTGTCTCTTGCTTGGGGCAATTCAATCCCGGTAAAACCATATTAGGCTTGAGGATCATTCCTTCTAACATCACTCGTTGTGTATAAAGTTGATTAAAAACTGCTCGTAACACATCCGTAGTAACCTCATAGCACCGATGTATCGTGTGTTCGCCATCCATAAGAACTTCCGGCTCGACAATTGGGACCAAACCAGCTTCCTGGCACAAGGCGGCGTAACGAGCTAAGGTTTGGGCGTTAGCCTCGATGCAACCCGAGCTTGGAACGTTCTCACCAATAGTAATCACTGCACGCCACTTGGCAAATCGGGCACCCATTTGTGAATATTCTTTAAGACGATTGCGCAATCCATCCAATCCTTCGGTTATTCTTTCTTTAGGATGGCCTGCCATGTCCTTTGCCCCAGCATCAACCTTGATGCCGGGAATGATTCCCGCGTCAATGATGGCTATGACAAAACCAGTTCCATCTTTCTTCTGCTGGCGTATTGTCTCGTCATATAAGATCGCGCCACTAATGCATTTGCCCAGATCGGGGGTAGTCACAATCAACTCTCTGTAGGCTTGCCTCGCTTCCACAGTCTGCGGAATCCCTAACAGGGCAAATCGTTTATTACAGGTTGGATTGCTTTCATCCATTGCCAGCAGGCCTTTGTCTCCAGCAACGAGTGCCTTGGCGGTATCTACAAGCTCTTTTATATTCATTTGAGATCCCCTATCAGACTTTTGGACTTGCCGCTTTAACTTCGCTTGTTGTATCTTTTTCATACTCTTTGAAATTATCGTTAAACATTTTGGCTAATTCCCGTGCCTTTTTGTCATAAGCATCTGGTGCTTTCCATGTATTACGCGGAATAAGGACCTTTGCATCCACACCAGGACAAGAAACAGGTATTCCAAAACCAAAAATTGGATCTACTTCGGTTTTTATGTCTTTTAATTGTCCCGACAAAACTGCACTGACAATGGCACGAGTGAGCGTTAGATCCATTCTCTTGCCTTCCCCGTAAGGCCCACCGCTCCAACCTGTGTTAACAAGCCACACATCCACCTTATGTTTGGCAATCTTTTCTCCCAAGAGTTGGGCATATCTCGTTGGTGGAAGTGCCATAAACGGTGCGCCGAAACAAGCACTGAATGTCGCTTGAGGCTCATTGATACCCGCTTCTGTTCCAGCCACTTTAGCGGTATAACCAGAAAGGAAATGATACATGGCCTGCTCCAGTGTCAGGCGGGAAATTGGAGGCAATACACCAAAAGCATCACAGGTGAGCATAATGATATTTTTAGGATGCCCTCCTTTTCCTGTCAGAGTCATATTTGGAATATGTGAAATAGGATATGCCGCGCGGGTATTCTCCGTTAATGAGGCATCATTAAGATCCAAATTTCTTGTTTTGGGATCAATCACGACATTTTCAAGAAGTGTCCCAAACATCCTTGTCGTATTATAAATTTCAGGCTCATCTTTTTTTGACAATCGAATCATCTTTGCATAGCAACCGCCTTCAAAATTAAAAATTCCATCATCACTCCAGCCATGTTCATCATCACCGATCAAGGTTCGATCCGGAGTTGCTGATAAAGTAGTCTTACCTGTTCCTGATAAACCAAAAAATACAACCACATCATTCACGTCTTTTCCGTAATTTGATGAAGAATGCATCGCCAGGACACCTTTTTGTGGAAGGAGATAATTCATCACTGTAAAAATGGATTTCTTGATCTCCCCGGTATATTCCGTGCCCCCGATAAGGATCAATTTCTCTGCAAAGTTCAAAAGTATAAAAGCATCCGAATGCGTGCCGTCCACATCAGGCTCCGCATGAAAATTAGGCGCATGGATAACAGTGAATTCAGGAATATGTTCGGCCAACTTTTTGGGATCCATTTCACGTATAAACATCGTACGTGCAAACAAAGCGTAAGATGCTTTTTCCGTGATAATACGAATAGGAAGACGGTAATTGGTGTCCGCCCCGGCATAACAATCCTCGATGAAAAGGTCTTTGCCTTGCAAATATGCTGAAACCCTTTGTTTTAAAGCATCAAACTTCGCGGGTTCAAAAGGACGGTTAACCTTCCCCCACCATATTTTTATCTCACTGGAAGGCTCTTTAACAAAAAACTTATCCTTGGGCAATCGCCCAGTATAATGACCTGTCTTTATAACAAGCGGTCCCAAATGAGCCAACATCCCTTCGTGTCGTCTTATGGCTTCTTCGTAAAGTATCGGTGTGGGTAAATTCCAATGCAAATTCCCCAAATTTTCAAGACCGTAGTGCAAGGTGTTCTTCTGTTCTTCTTTAACGAGTGTATTCATTTTTATTTCCCCCTAAATTATAAGATCATCAATGTAGATAATAAGATTTCAGCGGCTTTAAAGTCTCATCCAACTCATAAATCAAAGGCACGCCTGTAGGAATTTCCAGCTTTACAATATCCTCATCAGACACACCATCAAGATGTTTCTCTAATGACCTCAGACTATTTCCATGGGCAACAACAAGAATACGTTTATTCTCTCGTAAAAGAGGTTCGATCGTGCTGTGCCAGTATGGCAAAAACCTTTCGACCGTATCTTTTAAAGACTCGGTCAAAGGCAGATCATTTACATTTATATTTTTATAGAGTGGATCATTGCCTGGAAAACGACTGTCCTGTCTTGTTAATGGAGGCGGCGCTTGCCGATAACTTCTTCTCCATATCGCTACCTGTTTATCCCCGTATTGCTTTGCTGTCTCTGCTTTATTTTAACCCTGTAAAGCTCCGTAATGCCGTTCATTTAAATGCCATGACTTAACAATAGGAATATCCTTGACCGCATCATCTAAGACAAATTCTAATGTTCTAATTGCTCTTTTTAGGACTGAAGTAAAAGCAATATCAAATGTAAACTTTTTATCTTTTAAGATAGCTTTCTCTTGCGTGGCTTCAACCACACCCTTATCGGACAAATCAACATCCGTCCACCCGGTAAACCGGTTTTCTTTATTCCAAACACTTTCACCGTGTCGAAGGAGTGCTATTTTTAACACTTGGGGACTCTCCTAATATTTTTATCGCTTCTTTTGATTTCTTTAAATCTTTTTCATTTACGATCAATTTGATCGTGTCACCGATAATCATCCCCGTGCGAAAACCACCAACATCTTCATCCGAAATCATGTTATCTATTCCTTTTTCATCAAGCAGACCTTGGGCTATATCTGCTTCATACCTGTGTATATACGTCTTTAAAACAGTCTCTTTGTCCATAATGACCTCGCTTTTAATTGATGCAACTCGGCATCATTTCTGCCATAAAATTTGTTCCTCTTCCAAGGGGACTTCAACATCCTTCCAATGGGGCACCAGCCGCGCTGTATAGTCCGTTGCTAGACGATTTGCAGGTACTTCTGTGCTATAAACATAACCGCCCTCTAAACCTGCCAGTTGACTAATACGCTTCATCTCTTGACGAAAAATTCCTTTATCTTTAGTTGCATCGGCAAAAAGTTCAACCTGCACTGTATTAGGATCCAAATCCTTAAAATATACTTGTGCATTAAAAACATGTTGGGTGCCTATATTTTCTATCTTCACCTCCCCAAAGTGCAACGATCCCCATTTCTCCCCCAAAGTTTTATGCCAATTAGTCACTTGTGTGCCTATAGCACCTTTATTAACAGCTCGTTGCAGAAAACTCTCTGCAGCTGGAATATAATATTCTTTAGTGTATTCGCGCACCGAACGATTAGCAGAAAACTGTGGTGTCAGACAGCTCATACTTTCACGAATCCTCTGCACCCAAGCAATGGGTATGCCCTTGTCGATATTCCCTATTGCTTCGTTTGGCGATAGGTTTGTGTTATTGCGATTATAAAACTCAGGTATGATTTCATTCTCCAGACATTCATAAAGGGTCTTAGCTTCAGCAGCATCCCAAGCTGGATCATCGCCATGTTCCTGACCATCTCCCAATGCCCATCCTACCTTGGGAGTGTACGCTTCTGCCCACCAGCCATCCAATTCGGAAAGGTTAAGACCTCCATTGACAAGTATCTTCATGCCACTTGTTCCACTGGCTTCCCATGGCCGTCGTGGAGTATTGATCCAAACATCCACTCCCTGCACCAAACGTTCCGCTAAGAGCAGATCATAGTTACTTAGGAAAATCACATGCTCCCGCGCACCAGCAGTCCGGATAAAATGGATCCATTCTTTAATCAACGCTTGGCCCTCTTTATCTGCCGGATGAGCCTTCCCAGCCATAATTAGTTGAACAGGACGTTCTTTATTGCTTAATAAACGAAGTAACCGCTGTGGATCCTGCAGCAAAAGATTTGGTCTCTTGTAGCTTGCAAAGCGTCTGGCAAATCCTAGAGTCAAGGCGTTGGGATTAAAAATATTCTTCGCACGATCAATGGCTTCGGTGTTGTCCCCGCAATCAGTTAGTTGTTTTGGTAATCGTTCGCGGACATATTCAACAAGACCCCTACGGGCTGTGGTACGCATTAGCCAAAACTTGTCATCAGGAACACGACGGATACTCTGTTCTAAAGTTTCCGTTGTACCAAGCCAACGATCCTTCCCACAAGCATTTGTCCAAAGATCATCAGCTGCCGCTGAATCCCAACTCGGAACATGTACACCATTAGTCACATGCCCGATGGGAACTTCTTGAATCGGCCAACCTGGAAAAAGAGGAGCAAAAAGATGCTGACTCACCTTTCCATGCAAACGACTGACACCATTGACCGCACCACTTCCACGGAATGCCAAATAGGCCATGTTAAAATTCTCCGATGAATCTTTCGGGTCCTTTCGGCCCAACGCCATCAAATCTTGAAAGGAAATCCCTAATTCCTCTTTCGCATATCTACCAAAATATTGTTCAATAAGCGCAGGTAAAAAAAGATCAAATCCTGCTTTTACTGCTGTGTGTGTTGTAAAAAGATTCCCTACGCGCGTGACAGCCAATGCAACATCAAAAGGCTGACCACTTTCCTTCATGAAAGATCTGGCTCGCTCCAAGACCGCGAAAGCCGCATGCCCTTCATTGAGATGACAAACTTCCGGCTTTAACCCGAGAGCTTCGAGTAATCGCCAGCCGCCGATTCCAAGAAGAAGTTCCTGCTTGAGACGTAACTCAGGCCCACCACCGTAAAGTTCACTGGTGATCCCTCGATTGGCCTGATTGTTCGCTCCATCATTGCTGTCCAGCAGATAAAGTTTTACACGACCAACCATGACTTGCCAAACACGCAGCCAAATCGAGTAACCTGGTAAGGAGATCTCCAACCTTAACTGCTCGCCATTTTTTTGATAGTACGGTGTAATCGGCAACTTTTCCGGATCATTATGTGGATATTGCACCTGCTGTGCTCCATCCTTGTCAATAGTTTGGCGAAAATAGCCTTGGGCATACAGCAGTCCAACTCCGATAACAGGCACACCTAAATCGCTGGCGGCTTTCAGTTGATCGCCAGCCACGTTACCAAGCCCTCCGGAATAGATCGGGAGGGATTCGCTTAACATGAATTCCATGCAAAAATATGCGACGCAGGTCAAGGGAGACTTCGGATGATTCTGTTGAAACCACGCGGACGCTGTAATCACACTCTCCCTGGTTTGAATAAGGTCTTCTACTTTCTTGCGGAAAACAGGATCGGCCAGGACACCTTCGAGACGGTCCTTCGGGATCGTATTTAAAACTCCCCAGGGGTTATGTGTGCGTTCCCACAACACGGGATCAAGCTTCTTCCATACTTCATCCGTAGCATGATTCCATGATGAGCGCATATTCAAGGCAAGTTCTGCCAAGGAATCGAATCCTTTGACGTCCGCAGATGAATTAGTTTTAATCGTTTTCCTTATAGGTTTTTCTTTGCTCATACTTTCTCCTTCGATGTGGACATTGCTGCCGGAGCAATTGCATCATTCACGATTGTTTGCGCTTCCTCCAAAATGCAATTCAAATGATCTTTACCATAAAAGCTTTCCGCATAAATTTTATAAATTCCTTCAGTCCCTGACGGGCGTGCGGCGAACCATCCATTCTCTGCAACCACTTTCAAACCGCCTATTGGAGCGTCATTGCCTGGTGCACGGGTGAGGATAGTCTTAATCTTTTCGCCAGCCAAATTTGTCTCCTTAACCTGTGACGCTGAAAGCTTTTCTAGCATTACCTTTTGTTCCTGAGTGGCTGGGGCTTCAACGCGGTCATAGACAGGTTCACCAAATTCGTGCGATAAATCTCGGTAAATTTCTCCGGGATCTCGCCCCATATTCGCCGTAATCTCTGCCGCAAGTAATGCCGAAATGATCCCATCTTTGTCTGTTGTCCAAACGCTTCCATCCCGTCGCAAGAAAGATGCCCCTGCACTCTCCTCACCACTAAAGCCAATCGATCCATCGAGTAAGCCATCAACAAACCATTTGAAACCAACCGGCACCTCATAAAGCTTTTTTCCAAGCTTCGCGGTGACTCGATCAATCATCTGACTACTCACCACGGTCTTGCCCACTGCCGCTTTTAGACTCCACTTTGGCCGATGTTGAAAAAGATAAAAAACAGAAACCGAAAGATAATTGTTTGGTGCAAGCAACCCTGTGCTTTTTGTAACGATCCCGTGCCGGTCGTGATCAGTATCGCAAGCAAAGGCTAAATCAAAACGCCCCCTCATCCCGATTAACCGCTGCATAGCATAAGGAGAAGACGGATCCATACGAATCTGTCCATCCCAATCCAATGTCATGAAACGGAAAGTCGGATCAACAATCTCGCTGACAACCTCTATGTTGAGTTTGTATCGTTCGGCAATATGTTTCCAGTAATGGACTCCGGCGCCACCGAGCGGATCTACTCCCAATTTCAGATTTGACCCTCGAATGACATCCATGTCGATCACATTCTCTAAATCAGCAATATATGTATTAAGATAATCATGACGGTGTGTGCTGGAAGCACTTAAAGCCTTCTCGAAAAGTACCCGTTTGACACCTTGTAATTTTGCTTCAAGAAATATGTTTGCTTTCTCCTCAATCCAATCCGTAATAGTTCGTTTTGCTGGGCCGCCATTGGGCGGATTATATTTGAATCCCCCATCATGAGGAGGATTATGTGAAGGAGAAATGATAATACCATCAGCGAGTCCGATCTTGCGATTTCGGTTATAGGTAAGAATGGCGTGAGAAATAACCGGAGTCGGCGTATATTCATCTTTCTCTGAAAGCATCACTTCCACCCCGTTGGCTGCCAACACCTCAAGCGCGCTTGCCAAAGCCGGTTGGGAAAGTGCATGCGTGTCAATCCCAATAAATAAAGGGCCATCAATCCCATGCTCCTTGCGGTACAGACAAATCGCCTGAGTAATGGCGAGTATGTGCCACTCGTTAAAAGCCTTTTTAAATGAAGAACCCCGATGCCCTGAGGTCCCAAATGAAACCCTCTGTGCCGCAACCATAGGGTCAGGCACATCGGAATAATACGCTGTAATCAACTTAGGGATATTAACCAGCATTCCGGGTTTCGGAGGCTTTCCTGCAAGGAGACTTATATTCGGCCGATTTTTGTCAATCATGGCTTTACCCAAGCGCTTCAATTTACAATCCAATTTGCTTAATAACGCTCTTGATCTTCTCTGCGGAATGTCTGAACTGAGCTTGTTCTTTGGTAGAAAGTTCAATTCTTAAGTTTTCCCGAACACCGCTTTTATTAACTATGGAGGGAAGACTCAAATAAATATCTTTGACATCTAAATAATCATCAATCAACGTTGATACTGATAACACCGCATTTTCATCATGAAGGATCGCTCGCGTTATTCTCACCAATGATAGACCGATACCGTATGAAGTCTCCCCTTTAGCTTCGATAATTTTATAAGCAGAATCTTTTACCTCCTCCGAGATAATTTTCATTTCTTCTTCACAACGACATGTATCGGTCTTCCCATAAATTGAGTTATAACGCTCAAACAAAACTCCTCCTATTATCGTGTTGCTCCATACTGGAAATTCACTATCACCGTGTTCGCCTAGAATATAGCCATGGACATTGTGGGGGTCGATTTGGCAATGTTGAGCTAAAAGGAATTTGAAACGCGCCGTATCTAAAACGGTCCCTGAGCCAATCACCTCATGTGCAGGTTTAGACGAAAATTTATAAGTCGCATAAGAAAGGATATCGACAGGGTTGGTCACTACCAAAAAAACTGCTGAAGGAGCATATTTGACGACTTGAGAAATAATTTGACGGAACACTTCCACATTATTTTTAACCAGTTCGATTCTGCTTTGACCAGGTTTTTGTTTCGAGCCCGCCGTTATAACTACTAGATCAGAATCCTTAATGTCTGAATAATCTCCAGCAATTATCTCAATGGGAGAAACATACGGCGCGCCATGAGACAAATCCATAACTTCACCTTCAAGCCGCTTCTTATCTATATCTGTAATAACAAGACTTCTAACCAATCCTTGCATAATAAGGGCATACGCATACCGCATGCCCACATTACCGCAACCAATAATTGAAACTTTGGGCTTTAATTTAGCACTCTTTGACATAATAGTATTATAGGAAGGACTCGAAATGAAGCCATTGTACCTTGGTATAACAGTTATTATTCTTGCTACTGAGTTAATTTAATAGAATCAATGGGAGATTTGAACTTAGGTAGTAATTCCTACGAGAATAGTATTGTTAACTCTCTTATTTCTCCCTATAACACTCCTTCTGACAAATTTATCTCTGTTATTATCCAGCTAAAACATGCCTTTATTAGCCAATTCATAGTAAAGGACTTTTTGTGCTCCCAAAAAAAGGCAATATTGTCCAAATATCCATTTACTAGGGGGGATTTACTAAAAGCCATTTTAGAGATAAAGAGATAGAATATGGGGTAAATTCTGGGATGTTCTAGAGTCCGTCGGAAGAGAGAAAATAATCCGTTCAGAAATGCATAATGTCGTCGGAGAATTATCGCGTAAGCCTTTGACACGTGCGGACATAAAAAATCCCCACAACAGCATCGCTATTGCAGGGATTGCGTATCTCTCAACCGAGTTAGACGCTGATATAAATGGCGGGGTCGACGAGATTTGAACTCGCGGTCTTCAGCGTGACAAGCTGATGTGTTAACCAGCTACACCACGACCCCGTATGTAAAGGGATAGTCTAATGTCGGTTGAATAATTTGTAAAGTAAAA
>Ga0265338_10005452_pt1 | contig 16605 bp, 14 predicted proteins | sample 42126metaG_FD_193579 | JGI IMG/M metagenome (GOLD analysis project Ga0265338, IMG submission 193579) | Rhizosphere microbial communities from Carex aquatilis grown in University of Washington, Seatle, WA, United States - 4-21-26 metaG | ecosystem: Host-associated > Plants > Roots > Rhizosphere... | reverse complement strand
CGAAGAGGCCGAGTACATGGCCCAGGTGCTCGCCGAGGAAGAGCGCGCCGACGCCGAGGCCGAAGCGGAAGAAGCCGCCCGCGAGGCGCAGGACGCCGCCGACGAGGCCGACGCGCTGGCCGGGGTCTCCGACAAGAACCGCGGGCTGGTCGAGGCCCACGCCGAGGGCGATCGCGACGAGGTGGATCTCGATGGAGAGCCTGGCAAGCGCAAGAAGCGCGGCGCGCCCGACGCGGATCCGGCCTGGGCCACGACGCTTCCACCCACGCCTGCCGACGACGCCAAGGTGAAGGGCAAGAAGGGCGAGAAGCTCGAGCCCGCGATCGCCGCGGAGCCCGAGAAGAGCCCCCTGCCCAAGATCGTGTTGGGCCACAAGAAGGGCGATGGCAAGGAGGTCCCCTTCGACGAGGGCGATGTCGAGGTGCTGGCCCAGGCCAACCCCGACGACGTGCTCAAGACCTCGCTGCCGCCCCAGCCCGCGAAGAAGTCGAAGAAGGGCGAGAAGGCCGCCGAGGCCAAGGCCGAAGAGGCGAAGTCTGCGGACGCTGCCGTGGCGCCGATCGTCGTGCCGCCGGCCGAGGCGAGCGCGCAACCCGCTCAACCGGTGATCGGTGGTCTGCCCGCGATCATCGAGCGACCCAAGATCGAGAAGGTGAAGAAGAAGCAGGGCGAGTTCGTGATGGCCGACGGCGTGACGAGCTTCAAGCTCCCGCCCGTCGACGCGCTCGAGATCCCCGAGGAGAAGAAGGCGCTCCGCGTCGACCAGGACGTCTTCTTCGCCACCGCCGAGAAGCTGCGCCTCAAGCTCAAGGACTTCGGCATCGAGGGCGAGGTGAAGGAGATTCACCCCGGCCCGGTGGTCACGATGTACGAGTTCGTTCCCGGCCCGGGCATCAAGATCTCCAAGATCGCCTCGCTCGCGGACGACCTCGCGATGGCCATGGAGGCGCTGCGCGTGCGCATCGTCGCGCCGATCCCCGGCAAGGGCTCGGTGGGCATCGAGGTGCCGAACAAGGAGCGCGAGACCGTCTACCTGCGCGAGATCGTGGAGAGCGAGAAGTACGTCAACTCGGGCTCCAAGCTGACCATGTGCCTGGGCAAGAACATCGAAGGCATGCCCTTCGTGATGGACCTCGCCAAGGCGCCGCACCTGCTCATGGCCGGCACCACCGGCTCCGGCAAGAGCGTGAGCGTCAACTCGATGATCACCTCGATCCTCCTCAAGGCCACGCCCGAGGAGGTCCGCTTCATCATGGTGGACCCGAAGATGCTCGAGCTCAGCATCTACGAGGGCATTCCCCATCTCTTGTTGCCGGTCGTGACCGATTCGAAGAAGGCCGCGCTCGCGCTGCGCTGGGCAGTGGAGGAGATGGAGCGCCGCTACCAGCTCATGAGTGACGTGGGCGTGCGCAACCTCGCCGGCTACAACAAGCTCGTCGAGAGCGGCACGCTGCCGGTGAAGGAAGCGCCCAAGCCCGACGCGAAGATCGTCGTGGATATGAGCGACGGCTCGACGTCCCTCGAGCAGCCCGAGGTCGCCGAGGCCGACAAGCCCGAGCCGCCCCGGAAGCTGCCGTACATCGTGGTCATCATCGACGAGCTCGCAGATCTCATGATGGTCGCGAGCCGCGAGGTGGAGACGTACATCGCCCGCCTGGCGCAGATGGCCCGCGCCGCCGGCATCCACCTCATGGTCGCCACCCAGCGCCCGTCGACGGACGTGGTCACCGGCGTGATCAAGGCGAACTTCCCCAGCCGCATCTCCTTCATGCTCCGCAGCAAGCCGGACTCCATGACCATCCTCGGTCAGACCGGCGCCGAAGCGCTGCTGGGCATGGGCGACATGCTGGTGCAGCCGCCCACCGACGCCCACGTGATCCGCGTGCATGGCGCGTACGTGAGCGAGGTCGAGATCAAGAAGATCGTCGACCACCTCAAGGCGCAGGGAAAGCCGATCTACGACGAGTCGATCCTCAAGCCGCGCGAGGAGGACGGTGCGGGTGGCGAGGGCGGCGGCGAGGACGACGAGCTCAGCGACGAGCTCTACGACCAGGCGCTCGCCATCGTCAGCGAGATGCGCGACGTGTCGATCAGCATCCTCCAGCGCAAGCTGCGCATTGGCTACAACCGCTCGGCGCGCATGATCGAGCGCATGGAGCGCGACGGCGTGGTCGGTGCCGCCGACGGCTCCAAGCCGCGAAAGGTCCTCATCCGTCCCGTCGGCCAGATGCCCGGCGCAGGAGCCATGGAATGACGCGCGCAATTCTCATCGTCGTGGCCGCGCTCGCGTGCGGCTGTCCGGAGCACACCGCGAGCAAGCTGGAGCTCTCGCCGAGGCACGCGGAGCCCGCGGCGCAAAACGTCGTCGCGACCCGCGGCTGCGCGAGCGTGCACCTGCGCCGACCCGCGACGCACCTGCGCGTGCGCGCCTAGAACTCTCGCAGCGACTTGCAGGTCGCCTCGAGCCGCTGCGCCACTGCGAGCCCCGAGGCCGTCCCCGTGCAGTCGTACGCGCGCGTACCCGCCCGGACGCGCGTATCCACGGTGAAGCTGTCCACGCGCTCGCTGCCCGCGGGCGTGTTGTGCTCGACCAGGACCGTGAAAGTCCCGTCGCTGTCCTTCTCGTCCTTGCGCAGCTCGGCGTGATCGCCCGGCACCGACGCGCTCGTCGCCAATCGGAGCACGTCCTCGTGCGGCGGACTGCGCGCGTCGACTTCTTCCAGATCGAAGATCAGCTCCGGCTTCAGCGAGGTCACGTTCACGCGCCGCGGCAAACCAGGACCCGACAAGTCTTCCAACTGCGCCCCCGGAGGCAGCGGCGCCTCGACGGGAAGCGGCGTGAGCTGGCGCAGCTCGCCTGCGGGAGGCTTCGGCGCCGGCGCGTGCGACGAGCAACTGGAGATCGCCGCGGCGAGGATGAAGGTGGTCTTTCGCATTCCTGCTCCCGAGCCTTGAACGCGCCTTCTGCGACGGTTGTGAAAACATTTCGCCCCTCGACGCAGACCTGAAAATATGTTCAGCTACGCCGTCCATTCGGGAGGCTGAACATGTCGAGCCACGTCTCGCCGCCGCTGCAGGCGCTGTTGGAGCTCTTCGACGCCGAGCTCGAGCGCGTGAAGTTCCCCAGCGTCGATGCCGAAGCGCTGCAAGAGGCCGCGAATCACGTCGACGAGGCCGCGGCCGAGGTCGCGCGCGCGGAGGAAGCTTTGGATGCCGCGCGCAAGCGTCGGAGCGAGGCCGATGACGCGTTGCTCGGGCTGGCCCAGCGCGCGCTCGCCTACGCCAAGGTCTACGCCGAGGATCAGCCGGAGCTCGCGGCCAAGCTCGACGCGCTTGCCCTGCCCCGCTCGCCGCGCAAGCCGCGCATCGAAGCCAAGCCAGAAGGCGAGCCGGTGCCGACGCCGCCCCGTCGCCGTCGTCGCTCGGCCGAAGGCACCGCGAACGCTCTGCTCTTCGATGGCGAGGTCGCCGCGGCCGTGACCCGGGTTGAATAGTTTTGGATAAAGTGCGGCCCGTGCCGCGCTCCAAGTCCACCATGTCGAGCCTGACCGACCTGTCGGAGAGCTACCTGCGCGAGGGCGCGCACGTGCCCGACGACATCCTCGCTTCGCTCCACGCGGATCCGCGCTCGGGCGCGCGCAAGCTGGCCGAGCGCATCGAGGCCCGGCGGCGCGCCAATCGGGCCGAGGGTCAGCGGCTGCGACACCTGCTGCGCTACGAGACCGAGCTCTGGGAGCAGGGCTACACGCGCATCGCGGGCACCGACGAGGTGGGCATGGGCCCGCTCGCTGGGCCGGTCGTGGCTGCGGCGGTGATTCTTCCGCGGGACTTCCGGCCGCGTGGCATCAATGATTCGAAGCAGCTCGACGAGCGCGATCACGAGCGGCTCTGCGCCGAGGTCAAAGAGGCCGCGCTCGCGTGGGCCATCGGCTCCTGCGATCACGAGGAGATCGATCGCATCAACATCTATCGCGCGGGGTTGCTCGCGATGAAGCGCGCGATCGAAGGGCTCTCGGTGAAGCCCGATTACCTCTTGGTCGACGCGCGCGCGCTGCGCGATGTCCGCTTGCCGCAGCGCGGGATCATCAAGGGCGACGCGAAGTCGCTGACGATCGCTGCCGCGTCCGTGGTGGCCAAGTTCACGCGCGACACGCTCATGAAGCAGATGGACGAGCGCTATCCGGGCTATGGCTTCGCGGCGCACAAGGGCTACTCGGTGCCCGAGCACTGGGCCGCGCTGAAGAAGCTGGGGCCGTGCCCGATTCATCGACGCTCGTTCGCGCCCGTGCGTGAGGCGCTCGCGCCGAACCACCCCGAGGCGCCCGCGAAGCAGAAGCAGCTCGCGCTGTTCGCGGAGAAGGCGCGCCGGTGAAGCACGTCGTCCTCTTCGATCGACGCGGAAAGCCTGCGCTTGATTGGGCCGTGGCCACGCGGAACCTGGCGCGCGCCGACGACGAGCTCGGAAAGCTGATCAAGCGAGTGGGACCCTTCGCGCTCGCGCCGCGGCCGCTGACGAGCGTGTACGAAGCGCTCGGGACGGCGATTCTCCGGCAGCAGGTGAGCGGCGCCGCGGCCGACGCCATCCATCGCAAGCTCAACGCGCAGTACGACGCCTCGCGCTTTCCCGACGCCGAGCGGATCGCGCGTGCGACGGCCGAGGAGCTGCGAAAAGCGGGCGTGTCGGGTTCGAAGGCGCGCTCGCTCATCGAGCTGGCGCAGAAGACGGACGCTGGCGAAGTCCCGGATCCGAAGGCGCTGCACCTCTTGCACGACGATGCTGTGGTCGACGCGCTCACCGTCCATCGCGGCATCGGTCGCTGGACGGTGGAGATGCTGCTCATGTTCCGCATGGGCCGGCCGGATGTATTTCCCGTCGACGACTACGGCGTGAAGAAGGGCTTTCAGCTGACGTTCGGGATGAAGAAGCTGCCGCACAAGACGACCATGCTCCGTCGCGCCGAGCGCTGGCGCCCCTTCCGGACCATCGCCGCCTGGTACATGTGGCGCGCGTGCGAGCTGTGACCAGCTAAGCTTCGGGCGACATGTCCGCGGACCACGACATCTCCCAGCTCCTGGGCTCGCTCGGCTACGGCACGCCCGAGGACAAGGCCCGCGCCCGTGGCGAGCTCGAGGCCAAGGCGCTCACGCGGCCAGGCAAGCTGCGCATCAGCGACGAGAAGCTCGGCGCCGTGAAGGATGCGCTCGCGGCGCGCTTCGCCGTGCTCTGCGGAAATCCGGTCTGCGAGCAAGCCGCGCGCAAGGGTCGTGAGTGGATCCGCGCCATCCCCCAATCGATGTGCGAGCACTGCGGCGGCAGCGACAACCGCAAGGCGTTCTTGCGCCTCGAGGCGCTCGCGTCGAAGCGGAGCGTCACCAAGTTCGTGATCGTGGGCGGCTCACCCAGCGTACGCGAGGAGCTGCGCGCGCAGGCGCCGTCGCGCTGGCAGATGCGGCTCATCGACGGCACCGAGCGCCGCACTGCCCGCGACGCCCAGGCCGATCTCGACTGGGCCGACTTGATCATGGTCTGGGGCGGCAGCGAGCTCGACCACAAGGTCAGCCGGCTCTACACCGACGCCGCCGGCCCCTCGCGACGCAAGGTGGTGCAGCTCGCCCGCCGCGGGATCGCCGCGCTGCTCAATGCGGCCGCGGATCACCTCGAGCCGTGAGCCACGCCGGGCCGAGGGCGTCGATGGCGTAGCCGTCGGGATACGAGCGCGCGGCCTTGTGGTCGAAGAAGGCGCTCACCGTGCGCGGCCGCGTTCGCCGCACGATCTGGCCGCGTTTTCGAAGCAGCTCGCGCACCAGCCGCTGCTCGCGCGGATCCGGCTTGGGGAATCCGAGTGCCACCCGGACATCGTCGTCGAGGAGCGCGTGCACCGAGCGCCGAACGAACGGCCGCAGCGCGGGCTTGAACCACGCACACCACATCTCGCGGGCAGCTCGGGCGACGCGCGACGACGCCGGCGTGTAACAGAAATGTTCATCTTCGTAGCGCGCGCTCCAGTGCACGAGCGCGTCGAAATTCGCAGGCACCTCGTCGATGCCCATGCGCTTGCCCACCTCGCGCCAGAAGCAGAACGACGCACGCCGCTCGTTGGGGCTGGTGGGCCGCCAGCCGTACGCATCGATCCAGCGAATGGGCTCGATCACGAAGGTGGAGAGCACGTAGCGAAAGTCGTCGTTGACGATGGGGAACGGCGCGTGGATGGCGTTGATGCGCGCGAGCGCCCGCGCGCCCGGGCCGTGGTCGTAGCCGTGCTCGCAGAGCAGCGCGATGAGCAGCGCGGTGTCGTCGTAGCGGCGCTGGGCGCGGTGCTGAAACTCGCCGGTGCGATCGAGAATCCTGGCGATCGACGGCACACAGAACGTGCGCAGCAGCGCCATCTCCAGCGCGCGGTTCACATCCCAGGGGAACTCGTAGCCCACGAACAGGTGGTAGATGCGCGCGTGATCGCGCTCGGGATCCAGCGATTCGATCTCGCGAAGCCGTTCCCACCGGTCCATCGCGACTCCAGGGCCTTACTCCTCATCCTTGCGCAGCGCCGCGAGCACATTGAAGTCCTCGAGCGTGCTGGTGTCGCCTTTCGGCGCCTGGCCGGTGGCGACGTCGCGAAGAAGACGCCGCATGATCTTTCCGGAGCGCGTCTTGGGCAGCGCCTCGGCCCAGCGGACCTCGTCGGGCCGCGCGAGCGCGCCGATCTCCTTGGTCACGTGCGCGCCGAGCTGCGCCTTGAGCTCTTCACTCGGAGTGAAGCCCTTCTTGAGGGTCACGAAGGCCACGATGGCGGTGCCCTTGAGCGCGTCGGGCTTGCCCACCACGGCGGCCTCGGCGACCTGCGCGTGCGACACGAGCGCGCTCTCGATCTCCATCGTGCCCAGGCGGTGTCCGGCGACGTTGATCACGTCGTCGATGCGGCCGGCGATCCAGAAGTAGCCGTCGGCGTCGGTGCGCGCGCCATCGCCGGTGAAGTACTTGCCCGGCACCTGGCTGAAGTACTGCTGCTTGAAGCGCTCGTCGTCGCCCCAGACGGTGCGCAGCATGCTCGGCCACGCCTCGCGAATGACGAGGTAGCCGCCCTGCCCTCGGGGAATCGGCTTGCCCTCGCGATTGACGAGCTCCACGTGGACGCCGGGCAGCGGCAATGTCGCGGAGCCGGGCTTGGTGGGAACCGCGCCGGGCAAGGGCGAGATCATGATTCCGCCGGTCTCGGTCTGCCACCAGGTGTCGACCACGGGGCAGCGTCCGCCGCCGACGACGTTCCGGTACCAGATCCACGCCTCGGGATTGATCGGCTCGCCCACGGACCCGAGCAAGCGCAGCGACGAGAGATCGTGCTTCTTCACCGGCTCGTCGCCCAGGCGCATGAACGCGCGGATCGCGGTGGGCGCCGTGTAGAGGATGGAGATGCCGTGCCGCTCGATCATGTCCCAGAAACGATCTGGCGCCGGCGTCGTGGGCGCGCCCTCGTACATGAAGCTCGTGGTGCCGTTGAGCAGCGGGCCATACACCACGTAGCTGTGCCCGGTGACCCAGCCCACGTCGGCGGTGCACCAGTAGGTGTCCTCGTCGCGCAGATCGAAGACCCACTTCGTCGTCAGGCCGGTCCACACCATGTAGCCGCCGGTGGTGTGCAGCACGCCCTTCGGTTTCCCCGTGGAGCCCGAGGTGTAGAGGATGAAGAGCGGGTGCTCGGCGTCGACCCACTCCACGCTGGTGTCCACGGGCGCGCGCGCGACGAGCTCGTCCCAGCGAATGTCGCGGCCGGGCTCGAGCGAGAGCTCCTTCTTCAAGCGATCCACGACCACCACGTGCTTCACGGTCGGACAGCTCTCGAGCGCCTGATCCGCCATCGCCTTCAGCGGGACGACTTTTTCTTTTCGCCAGCCACCGTCGGCGGTGATGAGCACCGTGGCGCCCGCGTCGTTCATGCGATCGCGCAGCGCCTCGGCCGAGAAGCCGCCAAAAACGACCGAGTGGATCGCGCCGATGCGCGCGCACGCGAGCATGGCGATCGCCGCTTCGGGAATCATCGGCAAATAGATTCCGACGCGATCACCGGGCTTCACGCCGAGTGAACGCAGCCCCGCGGCGAGCTTGCAGACCTCGCGGTGCAGCTCGAAGTACGTGAGCGTACGTCGATCGCCGGGCTCGCCTTCCCAGATGATGGCCGCGCGATTTCGACGCGCCGTCGTGAGGTGGCGATCGAGGCAGTTGAACGCGAGGTTGGTCTTGCCCTCGAGGAACCACTTCGCGCTCGGGAGCTGCCCCTCACGCACCTTCTTGAACGGCTTCTCCCAGTGGAACTGCGCGGCCTGCTCGGTCCAGAACGCGTCGGGACTCTTCTCGGCCTGCTCGCGGAGCTTGGCCAGCGCGTCCATCGAGCCGATGTGCGCGCGCTTCGCGAACGCGGGCTCGGGCGGGAAGACGCGGTTCTCCTGGAGCACGCTGTTCAGCGCGACGTCGGGGCTGGGGCTGGGGCTGGGGCTGCTCACGCGTCACCTCGGTGCGATCGGCAGGAAATGTTCGATCCGTGCGCGCGCGGCCACAAGCGCTCGCCGGTCCGACGTCCGGAGCCCGACGTCAGTTGCTGGGCGTCACCAGCGTGGCCTTGAAGCGCGTCACCAGCTGGCAGGGGCTGCCGAACTGCGCGCAGGGATCCGTCGCCGGCGGCCGCGTCACCTGGTAGCTCACCGAGAGCTCGCCGATGAAGTGGTCCGAGTCGTCGATCGACGCGTCCATGTGCATGTCCAGCCGGTCCGACGCACAGCCGCCATCGATACCGCCCACGGGCGCGGGCGCGTCGAGCGCGGTGGCGTCAGCGAGGAAGCCGTCGGGCTCGCCGGACTGGGAGGCCTTGAAGAAGCCCTGGAGCCGCGGCGCCTCATTCAACGTCCGGCCCTCCACCGGCACGCTCAAGGTGAAGAAGACCTCGGTGCCCGAGGTGGTGAGCACGCCGTTCCAGAGCGCGCCGCCGTCCGCCGAAGGTGCGAGGTTGCAGGTGTCGACCACCGGCGCGCCGTCGGAGATGAGGCTCCAGTCGCCGTTCTGCAGCTTGGGCGTGCAGCCCGCGCACGCGAGCGCACAAAGTGCAACGAGCCCGGTCATCCCGGGCCCGCGCACGTTCCACCGACGGATTCGACGCTCGTCAGGGCGAAGAAGCATGGGCGGCTGAATTGTCGCCGCCGTCGCGCCGGATGACCAGCGTCTTCCGGCCGATGAGCTCGTCGTCCTCGCGGGCCACCACGGTGACCGCGTTGTTGCCCGGCTTCAGCGCGAAGTCGGCGGTGAAGGCGATCTTCTCGTCCGGCTTGTCGCCCGTGGAGCGGAAGAAGACCTTCTGGTCGTTCACGAAGATGTACAGGTCGCGCAGCTTGGCGGGGTCGTAGGCCGTGCCGGTGAGCGTGTAGTGGTCGGCGGTGGTCTCGATGCCGCCCTTTGACGTGTCGGCGGTGACGGTCACCGACGGCTCGTCGTGCTGGAACACGCGCTCGGCGTGGCCGGCCCGCTCGCCCTTCTTGCCCGAGGGCGTGCCCACTTCATGAGCGAGCGCCGCGGGCACGAAGCCGGTGCGGCCCTGCTCCCAGAGCACGCGGTAGAAGTCGCCCACGCGGGCCTCCACCGGGAGCACCTGGCCGGCCTTGGCCATGGCGATCGCGGGCAGGTCGCTGCGCGCGCCGGAGAGGATGGCCACCGGGCCGCCCGCTTCGGAAGGAGCCACCGCGCCGCGCGAGGCCTCCAGCGTCCCGAGCTTCACCGCGCCGGTCTTGGCCACCGACTTCGGGCCCGACGCCGCCACGGGCAGGACGATGCGATCGCCGAGGTACTCCTCCATCGGCTCATCGACGACGGCCATCTTCAGCGCGTAGGTGTCGCCCTGGTAGGCCTTCTTCACCGTGAGCGAGAAGGTGGCGGTCTTGCTCTCACCGGGCGCGAGCTCGCCGAGCTTGAAGCGGCCCTTGTCGATGAAGACGTTCTCGTCCGAATCATTCTTGATGCTGGCGTAGGCGTCCTTGGCGATGCCGGTGCCGATGTTCTTCACATCCACCTGAAGCGTGACCTGCTCGCCCGGGTTGGTGATGCCGTCGCCGTTGCAGCCGTCCTTGCACTGATCGAGGACCTGGAGGCTGTAGGCGAACGCCGGCTTGGGCAGCTCCGCGAAGTTGAGGTCGGCCTTGAGCGGCTCGGCAGCCGGGCCCTGGTCATCGACGACCTTCACGGTCACGAAGTCGCGGCGCGAGTTGAGGTCCTTGGGCGTCTGGACGGGGATGGTCCAGCTGCGCTTCTCGTGCGGCGCGAGCTCGCCGATCACGAACTCGCGGCGGTCGAGGTACGGGTTCTCGCTCTCGGTCCAGCCACGCACGCGGTAGGCGGGGGCGTCGCCGTCGTTGCGCACGGTGACGCTCATGTTCACGGTGTCGCCGGCCTTGTTGATGGCGGTCGCCGAAGGCGTGGCGTCGGCCACGAGCTTGGCGGCGCCGTGCGGACCCGCGCTCCAGTTCACGCCGAGCTGGGTGAGCGCGGCGGCGATCTGGTCGTTCTGCTTCTGGTTCTGCTCGGTCATGAAGTTGCGCGCCTTCTCCACGATCTGGCGGCGGTCGTTCGACGGCGCGGCCAAGAGCAGGTCGTGGCTGAAGGTGACCTGGAAGTCCTGGAGCACCTTGTCGGTGTCCTCGGCCTCGGCATCGGCTTCGGCGTCGTCCTCGTCATCCGTGGAGCCGGCGGAGATGAGATCCACGTCCTCGTGGCCGCCGTTCTTCTTGTCCTTGTCGACCTTCTTGGGCTCGGCGCGCAGGTACTCGAGCGTGTAGGCCGGCTTGTCCTTGGGCACCACGTCCTCGCGCTTGGCGAAGGGCTTGGCGTCGGCGGGGTTGGTGAGGTGGTGCTCGAGGTCCGCCTCGCCCATGGTCTTGCGGGGCGCCCAGACCTCGATGCGATCCTTGGTCACCTTGGCCGCCTCGAGCTCCACGTCGGGGGTGATGCCGACCTCCTGGATCGAGACGTCGCCCGGGGTCAGGTACTGGGCGATGGTGAGCTTGAGGGCGGAGTCGTCCGGGAAGTCGTAGAGCACCTGAACGGAGCCCTTGCCGAAGGTCTGGCGACCGACGATCACCGCGCGGTTCAGGTTCTTGAGCGCGCCGGCCACGATCTCGCTGGCGCTCGCCGACCCGGAGTTCACCAGGACGGCCAGGGGCAAGTTGGATTCATCGGTGGTGCCGTCGGCGTGCGCCTTCTTCACCTCGCGCATCTTGTCGCCGTAGCCCACGGTGGTGACGATGGTGCCCTCGCTCACGAAGAGATCGCTCACGCGGATCGCTTCCTCGAGCAGGCCGCCGGGGTTGCCGCGCAGGTCGAGCACCAGGCCCTTGAGCGAGCCGCCGTTCTTGGCCTTGAGCTGCTGGAGCTGGGCGTCGATGTCGCGGGCGGAGTTGCCCTGGAAGGTCTTGAGGCGGATGTAGCCCACGCCGTCGGGCAACAGCTTCGACTCCACGCTCTCGATGGCGATGATGGCGCGGGTGAGCCCGAGGGGCTTGGGCTCCTGGCCCGGCTTCTGGACGGTGATGGTGACCTTCGAGTCCGGCTTGCCGCGCAGGCGGCTCACGGCGTCGTTGAGGTCCATGTTGACCGTCGACTCCTCGCCGATCTTGGTGATGATGTCCTTGGGCTTGATGCCCGCGCGCATGGCGGGCGTGTTCTTCAGGACCTTCACGACCGTGAGGTTGCTCTCCTTCATCTGGATGACGAAGCCCAGGCCGCCGAACTCGCCCTTGGTCTGGAGCTTCATCTCCTTGAAGTAGTCGGGCTTGAGCAGGATGGAGTGCGGGTCGAGGGTGCTGAGCATGCCGTTGATGGCGGCGTACTCGATCTCGCGCTGGTCCTGGTCCTTGCTCACCAGGTGCTTGGAGATGAAGTCGAAGACGTCGCGCATGGTGAAGCTCATCTTCCACAGCGAGTCGACCTGGCTGATGTCGAAGTCGCGGGAGGCGCTCCCCACGGTGACCTTGATGCTGTTGGACTTCTCGTCGCCCTCGACCATCACCTCGGCGACGGTCTTCTCCACGGCGTCGAGCGCGGCCACCAGCATCAGCTTGGGGTTCACGCGCTTGGGGTCGACGTAGCTGTCCTTGAGCTGGATCACCACGCGGTTGAAGATCTTGAGCGCGGCCAGGTCGTAGTGGGCCTTGGCGTCGGCGGCGTCATCGGAGACAGAGGCGTACGCGCGGGCGATGGGGCTGGGCAGCGTGTCCCCGGCCAACAGGGCCCAGGAAGCGGCCAACGCGACCAACACCGCGGCGCGACGGATAAAGCGAGGCATCAGCAGACTCCAGACGGCGAGCGGCCCACCGGCCCCCGCATGTGGGGACCTTCGAATCGGCCAGTGACGTAGCGAAAGGACATGTAAGACCTGGCCCGATCGTCTGGGAGGCGGCCGAGCGAGGACCTGGGATCGATACTAAGCAGCGGTCATGGGTGCTTCAACAACGGTCGGAAATCGTTCTTCTTCCCCGGCTTCTGACTTCTCGGCCCACCTTCGCAGACACCGGTCGGGCAGCCCGGGTTCAACGCATTCAAAGCTAGCAAGCGTCTACTTGGCGCGCTCCAAAGCAGCGGCGATTTCCTTGTCCCCCGGGCGCAGCGCGGAGGCCTTTTCCAACGCCGCGTGGGCGCTCGCCTTGTCGCCGGCTTCGAGCTGAAGCAGGCCAAGGTGGAACCATGCCTGGGCATTTTTGGGATCGCGACCCGTGGCCTTGCCGTACGCGGCCATCGCAGGCTCGCGCTTTCCCTGGCAGGCGAGCGCGTCGCCGAGGGTGGCCTGCAAATCGGGGTTGCGCGGATCATCCGCCACGGCCGGCGAGACGACCTTCTCGGCATCCGCACACTGCTTCGCCCGGACCAGGGCGTACGCGTAATCCGCGGCAACATCGGGATTTTCGGCCGAGAGCTTGTAGGCCTGGGACAGATCCTTCACGGCGACATCGGTCTTGCCCAGCAGCAGCGCCGACGAACCGGCCTCGTGCCACGCATCCGGCTGCTTGGGGTCGACGGCGATCGCCTTCTCGTAAACAGCGAGCGCCCCGGCGGCGTCGTTGCGCAGGTCGTGGGTCATGCCCAGGAGCAGAAACGCCTGGTAGTTGTGCGGATCGAGCGAGGTGGCCTGGGTGAGCTCGGCCTCGGCGTCCTTCAGCTTCTCCTGCCGCGAGTACGACAGCCCGAGCAGGTAGTGCGCCTCGGCGTTCTTGGGATCGCCCTTGAGCGCTTCCTGAAGCAGCGGGATCGCCTTCGCATCCTGGCCTCGGCCGCTGTAGCCGCGCGCGACCTGCACGAGCTCAGCAGGCGTATCGGCATACGCAACGGACGCAAACGCGAAGACAGCAGCGAAAAGGGCAAGGCGCATGCCGGGCACGGTAGTTCCCGCACGCGCGCGCGCGCAAGTCAGCCGACGTCGACCGCGACGATGCTGTCCAGCACCTTGCGCCACACCTCGGGATCCGAGACGCAGACCTCGAGGTAAGCCGAACCCACACCCTCGGTGCGCTCGGTTTGATGCACCGCGCGCAGGCGAATGGGACGTCCCGCGGCGGCGTCGAGCGCCGGAATGCGAAGCTCGGCGCCATCGGGAATCGCGTGCAAATCCACGGCGCAGGAGACGAAGGGCACGTCGCCGTCGAGGAAGGCTTCAAGGGTACACAGCCGCCGCTCGCGGACATCGATGCTTCCCTCTGCGAGCGTGAACATCCCCGCTTGAAGCTCGAGGGAACGCTTCTCGATCGTCGGCGCCGGACCGATGAAGTCCGCGTCCTCGCCGCCATCGCCGCCATCTTCGCCGTGCTCGGGCTGCGACTTCTCGCGACGCTCGCGTGTGTCCTCTTCGTTCTCGAGCTCTTCGTTGGTGAGCGGCTTGCGCGCGAGCGCGGTCGGCGGCGGAACCGGAATCTGCGGAAGCAAATCCATCAACTGCAGCGCGGACTCCTGCGCGAACTCGGTCGCTGCGGCCTCTGCGTGCGCATCCGCCGGCGCCTCCTCGGCCTTGGCGGTCGTGGTCTGCGCGGTCGCTTCGCCCTTGAGCAGCTTGTCGTAATCAGGCTGGGTACGCGCGTCGAAGTGATCGCTGAAGTGCGCGAGCCCCGTCTTCGCGGGCAACACCAGATGCTGGCCTGGCTTGAGCACACCGCCGACGGCCTTTTCGAGAAGCGCCTTCGCCTGCTCCGACTGGGGCTTGGTGGTGACCGGTCGAATCGGAGGATGAACGCCGCCACGCACCTTCATGCCTGGGATTATCGCGTCCTCGCGCGGAAGGTGTCACCGCGGGGCCTGATCGCGGCGCGATCGCACCCGATCGCCGGGCGATCACCTGCGCATCCAAGTGCGCGGAATTCCAAGTGGCCCAAGGCCTGCACAAGGGAGCCTCGAACGCGCCTTCGGGCGCCTTACCGCGAGGCACACATGGCTTCAGATCCGATTGGCTCGGCGTTGGGCAGCATTGCAGATGGCATCCTCGGCGAGGGCGGCGATGGCGCCGGCGACATCCTCGGCAGCGTGTTGGGCGACTCGGTCGGCGGCGGCTTCGATCCCGAGTCGATGGCCGTCGACGTCATCGGCAAGCTGCTCGGCCTGAACGAGACGGACCTCGGCATCGCCAAGGCAGCACTGGGCGCGGTCACCGGCGATCCCATGGCCATCGCGGCCGGCGTCGAGGACACCGTGAAGGGCCTGGCCTCCGGTCAGAGCCCGTTCGATCTGCCGGGCACCAAGACCGACGACGACTCGAGCACCAAGGCTGCGCAGGCCGGCGGCCACAAGTCCGACGCGGCGCCGACGACCGATGACCCCAACGATCCCGACGACGTCTCAGAAGACGACGGCGAGACGGATCTCGCCAGCGATGACGACGTTGGCGTCGCCTAGCCGCGCAGCTGGTTCTTGAGCACCTTGCCGCGATCGCTTCGCGGCAACGCATCGATGAAGCGGACCTCACGCGGATACTTGTACGGCGCGAGGTTTTGCTTCACGTGGTCCTGGAGGGTCTTGGCGAGCGTGTCGTCGGCGCGGTGCTCGGGCTTGAGCACCACGAAGGCGCGCGGCTTGTCGAGCCCCTCCGCGTCCTTGAAACCAACGACTGCGGCCTCTTTCACCGCCGGATGCGCGAGCAAGCAGTTCTCCACCTCGAGCGGGCTGAGCCACTTGCCTGCGACCTTGAGCATGTCGTCGCCGCGGCCGCAGAAGCGGAAGTAGCCCTTCTCGTCACAGGTGAACTTGTCCTGGCTCACGCACCACTCGCCGCGGAACGTGCGCAACGAGAGATCGCGGTTGTGCCAGTACTCGATGGCGATCGAGCCGCCCCGGACCCAGAGCGTGCCCACTTCGCCGCGCGGCAATTCGCGGCCATCGTCGTCGCGCACTTGCGCTTCGTAGCCTTCCACGACGCGGCCGAGCGAGCCGAGCACCACGTCGCCCACGCGGTTGGTGACGAAGATGTGGAACATCTCCGCCGAGCCGATGCCGTCGAGGATTTCCACGCCTGTCTGCTGCTTCCAGCGCGTGTAGAGCTCTTCGGGCAGCGCCTCCCCCGCGGAGATCACGCAGCGCATCTGCTTCCAGTCGTCGCGCTTGAGGCCCGCGAAGTGCGTGAGCCCGTTCAAGCTCGTGGGCACGGTGATGAAGATCGTCGCCTTCTCGCGCGCCACGACTTCGCACACTTTTTCGGGCGTGCCCTTCTCCTGAAAGAGCGCCACCGTGCCGCCCGCGCGGAAGGGAAAGAGCAGGTTCGAGCCGAGCGCGTAGCCGAACGCGAGCCGCGGCACGGACACGCTCACGTCGCTCTCGCTGTAGCCGACGACGGGCAGCGCGTAGGTGAGCGTGTTGTAAGCAAAATCGCGCGCACGGTGGACGGCGCCCTTGGGAAATCCGGTCGAGCCGCTGGTGAAGAGCCACACTGCGGGATCGTCGCGGTGCGTGGGGTGCGTGGGGAACGGGCCGCGATCGTCATAGACGAGATCCGTGAAGCTCGAACCCGTGTCGCCCGCATCGCCGACGACGATCACTGCCGTGCGCTCGTGCGCGCGCAGCTCTTCGAGCGTCTTGGCTGCGGCTTCCGAAGCGATGACGACCTTGGGGCGCGTGTAGTCGAGGTAGTAGCGCGCCTCTTCGGCCGTGACGTCCGGCGAGACCGCGCAACAAACGCCACCCACGCGCTGCACCGCGAACCACGAAACGGCGAACTGTGGAATGTCGGGCAGCATCAGCAGCACGCGCTGCTCGGGCTCCACGTCGAGCTCCACCAATGCATGCGCGAGCCGGTGCGACAGATCCGCGATCTCCGCGTACGTGTACTCGCGACCCTCGAAGCGGATCGCGACCTTCTTGCCGCGGCCCTGCTCGAGGTTGTGGTCCAGAAAGAAGCTGGCGAGGTTGAGCTGCTCGGGGATCTCGACGGCCATGTCGCCTCCGCGGAAGGCGCTTGCATACGGCAGGTCGCGGCGGCGCTTCAACCTGCCTTGACTTGTCCCCGGGGGCTGGCAAGAACCGCACGTGCCCAAAGCCTCGCCAGCGCGCATGACCGAGCGGGCCTACCTGGCGCTCGCTTCGCTGCTGCTCGGCGCGCT
>Ga0265338_10005451_pt1 | contig 16606 bp, 16 predicted proteins | sample 42126metaG_FD_193579 | JGI IMG/M metagenome (GOLD analysis project Ga0265338, IMG submission 193579) | Rhizosphere microbial communities from Carex aquatilis grown in University of Washington, Seatle, WA, United States - 4-21-26 metaG | ecosystem: Host-associated > Plants > Roots > Rhizosphere... | reverse complement strand
AGTCGCCCATCGCCCACCAGGATGCCTAGCCCGCCGGCCGCCAGATAATCCTCGTGCTGCTTCGAGATACCGTTGACCACCAGGGCAAGAGCCACCGTGTCGTCCTTGCGGCCCCAGCGGGCGCCGGTGAGCTGGCCGCCGACGGCCACGGTGCGGTCGATGTCCGTGTATTCGTAGGACTCATAGAGGCCGTCGTCGTAGCCGGCGCGCAGGAAGAGGCCCGCGTCATCGGAGACAGGTTGCTCGATGTTCAGGGCGATGCCGGCACGGGTGCGGTAGTGGCGCACCAGACCGGTGTCCGGGATGCTGCTGGTCAGGGCCGCCAGCGCCACGGCGTCATCGAAGCTGCCCATCTCGCCGCGGGTGGCGAAGCCCAGCAGCTTTATCTTGCCCTCACGCTTGAACCACGACTGCCGATACTCGATCTCGCCATCAAGCTGAAACTGTCGGAAGCCCGGGGTCAGGACAGCGTTGTTCGGCACCGTCGACAGGGCCATCACCGCGCCGCGGTAGGTCCAGTCACCCTGGTACAGCTCAGCCGCGCCGCCGTAGGAGAAGCCCCAAGCGTCGGCCGCGTAGTCGAACGAGCCGGTGTCGATCAGCGCCCAGTTCAGGAAGTCGTTCTCCGGGTCGTGGGCGTACTGGTTGTCGTCCATCACGTCGGGCAGGCCGAACTTGCCGACAGTGATCACCAGGCGGTCCTTGCTTGGCTTGCCGCCGAATTCGAACAGGTCCGGGTCGACGCTGTCCTCGCCACCGCCGAGGTCGAAGGTCTGGCGGTAGAACAGCCGCTGGGGGCGGAAGTAGGGAGAATGGTGGCCGACCTTGGCCCCCTCGCCGTTGACATAGCCGGCCACGCCCAGGGTGTTGCTGGGCGCAAAGCCCTGATTCATGTCGAGATCGAACCAGAACTGGCCGCCCTTCCAGGGCTGGATGCCGGCGAAGAGCGAGGCGTTGACAGTGTTGGCGGTCTCAGCGCTGGCCTGGAGACTGTTGGTCCCCTCGAACGGCGAGCGGAACGCCGGGTGGTATTGCAGCACGTCGGTCGCCTGGACGTGGATCGCCCACCACTGGCGTGAGTCCGTATCTTTGTCGGAGGCGGCGTCTGGGTTGGACGACGGCGTTGCCGCAGTTAGCGCCGCAGCGGTCGGCGTGTCCGCAATGCCCGGTCCCGCAGCCACCAGGGCCCATGCGATCGCCGCGAGGGCCGGCGCGGCGCGGGCGGCGGCGCTCAGCGCGTGTTCAGCCATGCCGTGTCCCCCAGCCGACGCTGCAATCTTTCTTAGGCTTCGCCTTGTGACAATCGCGTGAGCCGATTCGCGGCGCGTGATCAGGACAATGGCCTAAATGAACCGATCGTTCCTCGCCATGGGGGCGACAGTGATCGCCCTGAGCGGCGGAGCTGTCGCGCGGGCGGACGATGCGCCGACGCCCGCGCCGGACAAGAGCGGCTACACGCTGTTCAACCCGACGCCGGACGACAAGCTGCGCAGCCTCTGCACCGACCGACCTACCAAGTCGAACGGGCCTTGCACGGTGGACGCGGGCCACTGGCAGATCGAGTCCGACGTCTACAACTTCACCCAGCAAACCGCGGGCGGGGTGACGCAAACCACGCAGCTGTTCACCAACCCCATCCTGAAGCTCGGCGTCACCAACACCCTCGACCTCTAGGTCAACATCGCGCCCTACGAGCAGGTGAGCACCCACGACAGCGTCGCGGGCGCCACCACGACGGCCAACGGCGTCGGAGATCTCTTCCTGCGGGCCAAATGGAACCTGCTGGGCGACGACGGCGGCAATATCTCGGTTGCGCTGTTTCCCTACGTGAAGCTGCCGACCGCGTCGCACGCCATCGGCAACGGCGCGGTGGAGGAGGGGCTGATCGTGCCCATCGCCTTCAACCTGCCGAACAATTTGCAGCTCAGCATCGATCCGGAGGCTGACGCGCTGGCCGACGCCACCGGGTCCGGCCGCCACCTCAACATCGCCACCCCGATCAGCCTCAGCTACGGGGTGACCAAGACCGTCACCCTGTTCAGCGAGCTGTGGGGCGATGAGGACTACGACCCGACGGGTGCGACCTTCCAGGCGTCGTTCGATCTGGGCGCGGCCTGGATTCCGGCCAAGCTGCCGACCTTCCAACTCGATGGCGGCGTCAACCTTGGCCTCAACCAATCGACGCCGAGCGTGCAGGCCTATGTCGGGGTGTCCAAGCGCTTCTAGGACCGTTCTACGCGGCTAGCGCGCCCGGAAGGCGGTCGCTAAGACGGCGGCCATGATGGTTTTGGATTGGGCCACGGCGGCGCCGGCGGTAGGCGCGGCCTTTGTCGCCTCGACGGTTGAGGTGGTGGAGGCGTTCACCATCGTCCTGGCCGTCGCCACCCTGCGGGGCTGGCGTCCGGCGCTGACTGGCGCCGTCGCGGCGCTGGCCGTTCTGGCGGTGGTGGTGGCGTCGCTGGGGCCGGCGCTGAATCTCGTACCCCTACGCGGACTGCAGATCGTGATTGGCGTGCTGCTGCTGTTGTTCGGCCTTGGCTGGCTGCGCAAAGCCGTGCTGCGCGCGGCAGGGCTGATGGCGCTGCACGACGAGACGGCGATCTTCGAACGCGAGCGAACCCGGATCGGGACCGAGGCCAGCGGTGCGCGCAGCGCCGATTGGCTCGCGGGCATGGCGGCGTTCAAGGCGGTTCTGTTGGAAGGCCTGGAGGTGGTGTTCATCGTGCTGGCGGTGGGCGCCGGGCGGGGCCTGATGCTGCCGGCGGCGGCGGGCGCGCTGGCGGCGTTCGTGGTGGTGATGGCGGTGGGTCTGCTGATCCACAAACCGTTGGCGAAGGTGCCGGAGAACACGCTGAAGTTCGGCGTCGGCGTGATGCTTTCGTCGTTCGGGGTGTTCTGGACGTCGGAGGGGCTGGGCGCGCCTTGGCCCGGCGGTGACTGGGCGTTGCTCGGCCTGGTGGCGGTCTTCCTCGTCGCCGCGCTGGCTCTGGTCAGCGTCGTGCGTCCTCGCGCGGTGGAGGCGCGGGCATGAGCGTGCTGCTGGAGGTTCTGGAGGAACTCTGGAGCATGTTCGTCGGCGATCGCCGGCTGACGCTGCTCACCCTGGCGGTGGTCATCGCGGCGGCCGTGGTGGCGGCGCTGACGACCGCACCGCCCATCGTGGCGGCCGGACTACTGCTGGCCGGCGCGCTTGCGGTGCTGGCGGACAGCGTGCTGGCGGCCGCCCGCAAGGTCGGCCGCCGCTAGCTCAACGCCGAGGCGCGTCTACGGCCGGAACTTGGCCGGGATCGCCTTGACCTCGTCAGGGCTCAGCTTGGTAATCGACTTCACGAACAGCGGTTCGCGGAAGGCGCCGTGGCTGTCGGCCAACTGCAGATCCAGATCGAGCGGATTGCAGATCCAGTCGGAGCCGCGGATCTTCGACACCAGATGCACGTCGCCGTCCTGCAGGCTGCTCGACGGAGCCGAAAGATCCAGCCGGTAGACGTCGCTGATCCGAACGCGCAGGTAGATCACGCTCGGGCTCGGCGACTTCCAGCCTTCCCAGTTGGAAGCCAGGAAGCAGCTGCTGTTGGCGGTGGAGGCAGCCTGGCTGTCGGCGAGGGCGGGCTGGACAGCCGCAACGCTCAGAGCGAGCGCGGCGGCGGCGAGTAGATGGGATCGGATCGACACGTGCGATCTCCCTTCAAGAAAGTCCCTGACCCAGAGATTGGGCCGCGGAGGCGATTTGTCGAGTCATCCGCGAAGTCCGCCGACCTTGTAGCTGGACCGTGATGGGCGCAGCCTGCCGCCAGGAAGCTGGGAGAGCGACATGAGACGCGTCTTGAGCACGATCGGGGCGGCGCTCGCCGCGACGGCCTTTGCCGGTCCGGTGCTGGCGGACTGCTATGACCTGCTGGGCTGCAGCGATAGCGCCGAGTTCTCGGCCCACTACAGCTACCTAGTCTCGGCGGCCAATGGGCCGACCTGCGACTTCCTCTACCAGATGCGCAATCGCATCTACGCCCAGCACGGCTACTGTTTCAAAACCGCTCGCGGCATCTCCGAGATCGGCAATCAAGGCTGCACCACCTCGGACATGAACAAGGTGGCGCTGAACAAGTTCGAGCGGGACAACGCCGCGACGATCCTCAAGGCCGAGAACGCGCGCCACTGCTCGGTCTGACCGGGCGCCGCGCTAACTCTGCGTACCGCGCAAGGCCGTTGACGCACTTAGCGGAAGGCGGCGCTCTGATGCCCCCGATAGCCCGCCGAGACGGGCGCTCGCCGGAGGCTCGCCGCATGTCCTACGCCAAGATCAAGGTCGCCACTGACGACGCGATCACCGTCATCACCCTGTCCGATCCCGCGACGATGAACGCGGCGGGCGTTGAAATGGCTCAGGAACTCACTGACGCCTTCAAGTCGGCCAGCGCCGAGGGCTCGGGGACGCGGGCCATCGTGCTCACCGGCGAGGGCCGTGGCTTCTGCTCGGGCGCCAACCTGCAGCCGGGCCAGACCGGCTCCAGCCGCGACGCCGAGGGCCGTTCGGACGCCGGCTCGGCGCTGGAGACCATCTACAATCCGCTGGTGACCCTGATGCGCGAAATGCCGATCCCGCTGGTGACGGCGGTGAACGGCGCGGCGGCGGGAGTGGGCTGCTCGCTGGCGCTCCTGGGCGACCTCGTGGTGGCGTCCGAGACCGCTTATTTCCTGCAGGCGTTCCGCCGCATCGGGCTGATCCCAGACGGCGGCTCGACCTATGTGCTGCCGCGGCTGATCGGCAAGGCGCGGGCCATGGAAATGGCGCTGCTGGGCGAGCGGGTGCCGGCCGCCAAGGCGCTGGAGTGGGGTCTGATCAACCGCTGCGTGGCGCCGGAGGCGCTGATGCCCACAGCCCTGGAGATCGCCGGCGAACTGGCGCGGGGCCCGGCGTCGCTGGGTCTGACCCGCAAGGCGATCTGGTCGTCGCTGGACAACGACTGGGCCGACCAGCTGCATCATGAGCGGATGGGACAGGGCGTCGCCGGCAAGACCGAGGATTTCGTGGAGGGCGTCTCGGCGTTCCTGCAGAAGCGTCCAGCGCAGTTCAAAGGCCGCTGAGGCGCACGTGATTTGAAACGGCGGCCGTTTGCGGGCGTAGTGAAGTCCCACCGAACGCCGCGCCGCGCCGAACAAGGGCGCAAGGGAGACTGAACCATGAGCGAAGCCTGGATCATCGACGCCTGCCGCACCCCGCGCGGCGTCGGCAAGCTCGGCAAGGGCGCGCTGGCGGAGATCCATCCCCAGCAGCTGGGCGCCACGGTGCTGAAGGCGCTGGCCGAGCGCAACAAGCTGAACACGGCGGAGGTCGACGACGTGATCTGGGGCACCAGCTCGCAGACCGGGCCGCAGCGTGGCGACCTGGGCCGGATGTCGGCGCTGGATGCCGGCTACGACGTGCGCTCAAGCGGCGTGACGCTCGATAGGTTCTGCGGCTCGGGCATCACCACGGTGAACTTCGCGGCCTCCACCATCATGTCCGGCATGAGCGATATGGTGGTGGCCGGCGGAACCGAGATGATGAGCGGCAAGGGCCGCCCGCCGCCCGTGCCGGGGACCGTCTGGGCCTCGCCGGTGTTCGACAGCGGCAACATGCGGCTGCGCGCCAGCCATCCGCAGACCCAGCAGGGCGTCTGCGCCGACACCATCGCCACCATGCAGGGCATCGACCGCGCCGCGGTGGACGCCCTGGCGCTGGAGAGCCAGCGCCGCGCCGCGATCGCGCTGGACGAGGGCCGGTTCAACAGGAGCCTGGTGCCTGTCTATCACGAGGACGGCTCGCTGGCCCTCGACCACGAGGAGTTCCCGCGCCCGCAGACCACGCTGGAGGGCCTCTCGGCCCTTAAGCCGTCGTTCGAGGCCATGGCGGACATCGCCATCGACGAAAGCGGCACCACCTTCCGTAGCCTGATCCTGCAGAAGTATCCGGACGTCGACATCAAGTTCGTCCACCACGCGGGCAACTCCTCCGGCGTCGTGGACGGCTCGGCGGCGCTGCTGCTGGCCTCGCCCGAATACGCCAAGAGCCACGGCATGACGCCGCGCGCCCGAGTGGTGGCGATGGCCAACCAGGGCGACTGCCCGACGCTGATGCTCAATGCGCCGGTCGCCGCGGTCAAGAAGGTGCTGGCCAAGGCGGGGCTCGGCCTGGAGGACATCGACCTGTTCGAGATCAACGAAGCCTTCGCCGTGGTGGTGGAGAAGGCGATCCGCGACCTCGGGCTCGACCGCGACAAGGTCAACGTCAACGGCGGCGCCATCGCGCTCGGCCACCCGATCGGGGCCACCGGCGCCATCCTGATCGGCACCATGGTCGACGAACTGGAACGGCGCGGCCTGAAGCGCGGCCTCGTCACCATGTGCGCCGGCGGCGGCATGGCTCCCGCGATCATCGTTGAGCGGATGAACTAAGGGCGCGCGGCGCGCCCAGGTTCGCCTGGCTTCAGGCGAACTCGGGCGTGTGGCGGGTTTCGAGCTTGGAGCGGATCGAGGGCGGAATCTCGATCGAGCGGCGGGCGTCGAGATCGAGCGCGATCGAGACATTGTCGTTCAGCGACACCAGCTGGCCGGTGGCCGCGTTGAACAGCCAGCGCCGCGAGTGGCGCACCTTGGAATGCAGCCCGATCTCGGCGCCGAGGGAGCACAGCTGGTCGCCAGCGCGGGGCTGGCTGACGCGAACCATGCGGGTCTCCAACGAGGCCCAGCCGAGGCGGTGACCCTCGTCGCTGGAGAAGGTCATCGGCCCGTGGCGGCGCATTTCCTCGGCGCTCGGCATGCGGCCGCCGCCGAACATCATCGCGCCGGTGTCGGCGAGAAAGCCGTGCTCGTCGCACTGCGCGGGCTCTACGGTCCATTCGGAGCGGCGGGACATCGGGTCTTCGCCATCGTCTGCGAGGCGCGCGGCCACTTCGTCGAAGCTGAGATCGAGGCGCGGCGCGCCGAGGTCGATGGTGCGCGGGCGGCCATGCTCCGGCAGCTCGATGCGCTCGGCCGCCGCGGCGGCGAGGGCCGACGCCGGCAGCGGCAGGATCTTCCCGGTGACCGGATCGATCAGGCTGTTGGCGATGATGAAGGTGGCGGCGATCTCGCCCTTGGCGGGGTTGGTCAGCTCGTAGAACAGGCGGATGGCGTCGGGCGTCGCCTCCAGCACGCCGCCGTTCACAGTGAGGGTCGAGCCCTGGAACTGCTCGCGCTGATAGCGGCAATAAGTGTCGTGCTGGACCAGCCTACCCGGCGCGATCGCCTCGGCGCCCAGGCCGAATTCGGTCATCAGGAGCCGATTGGCCCGCTGCGCCCGCTCCATGTAGAAGCGAACGTTCATATGCCCCAGGCCGTCGATCTCGCCGGGTTGTATCTCAGATTTGTCAAGTATGCGCATCAGTCCCAATTCGCCAAAGCAGTATAAACGAGAAGAGTATGGCCCCGGGTAGCAGCCGCACCGGAACCGGTCAACCGAACGGTCGGTATGCATTTCGCCGCGCATCGGGCTTGCCTGGACGCGCGGGCTGGACAAGAACAATCCTGGAAAAAAGATCGCCTGGAGCACGATGGCTTTTGTCGGAATCGACAAAAGGCTGAATCGTGCTCGCAGACTACAAAGAGGCGAGCCTGTTGATCCCGATTTGATGGTCCATCAAAACGGGACAGGCTCTAGGGCGGCTGCGACAGGAATGGAGTTGAGTGGAATGGATTTGAAACCCGGATCGCGCTGGAAGAGCGCCGTTTGCGACACAGAAGTGGTGGTCGTGCGCTCGACGGCCAACCCGGCCACACTGGAATGCGGCGGACACCCGATGCTGCCGCACGCCGAAGCCAAGCCAGCGGGCCTCGCCATGGCCGACGGCCAGGCCGGCACTCAGGCGGGCAAGCGCTTCGCCGACGATGTCAGCGGCCTGGAGGTGCTCTGCACCAAAGGCGGCGCGGGCTCGCTCGGCATCGACGGGCGACCGATCGGGGCCAAGGAAGCCAAGAAGCTGCCAGCGTCGGACTGACCGGTATGCATACGGCGTTGCTTCTGGAAATGGCGGCCGGCGCCTTCCCGGAGCGCCTGGCCATGGGTCCGCTGGACGGTGGCCTCAGCTTCGAGGAACTGGCCGCGCGCGCCCGGGCCGGCGGCGCCTGGCTGGCCGAGCACGACGCGGCGACGGTGGTGTTCGTGGGCCTCAACGGCTCGGCCATGCCGACCGCGATGTTCGCGGCCGGCGAGCTCGGCCGGCCGTTCGCGCCGCTGAACTACCGGCTGCCGGACGTCGAACTGCGCAAGCTGCTCGCCCGCACAGCGCCGTCCGTCGTCATCGTCGACGATGACATGCTGGCGCGGCTGGAAGGCGTGGACGGCGTCACGCTGCTCTCACGCAGCGCCTTCGACGCCGCCGGCCTCGATCCAGCGCTGCGCGCCGCCCCGCCGCCGGAGGCCGATCCCGATGTCGCGGTGCTGCTGTTCACCAGCGGCACCACCGGCGATCCCAAGGTGGCCGTGCTGCGCCACCGCCATCTCACCGCCTACGTGATCTCCACGGTGGAGTTCATGGGCGCGGACGAGGATGAGGCGGCGCTGGTCAGTGTGCCGCCCTACCACGTGGCCAGCATCGCCGCGGCGCTGACCGCGGTCTACTCCGGTCGCCGCACCGTCTATCTGCCGGCCTTCACGCCAGAGGAGTGGGTGGAGACGGCGGCCAAGGAGCGGATCACCCACGCCATGGTGGTGCCCACCATGCTGGGCCGAATCCTGGGCGTGCTGGAGGCGCGCGGCGAGACGCTGCCGGCGCTGCGAGCGCTGTCCTACGGCGGCGGTCGCATGCCGCAGCCGGTGATCGAGCGAGCGATGGCGCTGCTGCCCAATGTGGACTTCGTCAACGCCTACGGCCTCACCGAGACCAGCTCCACCATCGCGGTGCTGACCGCCGACGACCACCGCGCCGCGGTGAGCTCGGACGACCCCGCTGTGCGCCGCCGTCTCGCCTCTGTCGGGCGGCCGCTGCCATCGCTGGAGCTGGAGATTCGCGGACCGGATGGCGAGCTGCTGGGACCTGGCCAATCCGGCGAGGTCTATGTGCGCGGCGAACAGATCTCAGGCGAATATCTGCACCGCAAGGCGCTATCCGACGACGGCTGGTTCCCCACCAACGACGCCGGCTGGATGGACGACGACGGCTATCTGTTCGTCGAGGGTCGGCTCGACGACGTCATCGTGCGCGGCGGCGAGAACATCTCGCCCGGCGAGATCGAGGATGTGTTGCGCCAGCACCCCGCTGTGGCTGACGTGGCGGTGCTGGGGCTGCCCGACAACGAATGGGGCGAGCGCGTCGCCTGCGTGATCGTGGCCAAGGACGCGCGGCCTTCGCCGGAGGAGCTGAGCGCCCACGTTAAGGCGAAGCTGCGTTCCACCAAGACCCCCGAGCTGTGGGAGTTCCGCGAGGCGCTGCCCTACAACGACACCGGCAAGCTGCTGCGCCGGCAGCTGCGGGCCGAGATGTCTCGCCCCGTCGCGGCTGCCTGACCACGCCGACCGACGACCACCTCTTCGACAACCTCGCCGAACTGGGCGCAGGGCAGGCTGTGGTCTGTGACGTACATTCGCCGGGCGATGTCCAGGGCCTGGGTCCGGGCGCCGTGAAGATCGGCGCTCATCGCGCCGGTCCCTTGCCGACTGAGGGCCTCGAGATCTTCGATACATTGTTGACGTACGTTCCTGACGCGCCGCGGCCCTGGGTGTCGGCGCCGAACTTCAACGAGACGCTCGATACACTCAGATCGGCAGCGCATTTCCGGCCGATTGCCGCGGTGGCGTTGGCGCAGATCCTTCGGTCGACGCTAAAGCTATCGTTCGAGGAAGCTGTGGCCATGGAGTCCGTGGCCTATTCCATGTTGCTTGCCACCGCCGGCTTCCGGGCCTGGCGCAACGCGACGCCGCGGCGCGAGCGGGCCGAACCCGAGGCTCCGCGCGTCCTCATCGATGTCGGCGAGGACGCCATCGGCATTCGCCTCAATCGCCCCGCCCGTCGCAACGCCTTCGACGCCGCCATGCGCGACGCACTCTGCGAGGCGCTGGGCTTTGCGCTGGAGCATCCCGACGGCCCGCCCGTGGTTCTCACCGGTGAAGGTCCGGCCTTCAGCGCTGGGGGCGACCTCGACGAGTTCGGCGCCGCGGAGGATGTCGGCTGGGCCCACCTGATCCGCACCGTTCGCTCGCCCGCCACCCTGGCGCATGAACTTGGCGCGCGGCTCACCGTGCGGCTGCACGGCGCCTGCGTCGGCGCCGGCATCGAGGTACCCGCCGCCGCGGGACACGTTGTCGCCCGTGCTGGCGCTTTCTTCCGATTGCCGGAGGTGTCGATGGGCCTGATCCCGGGCGCCGGCGGCACGGTGACCATTCCCCGCCGCATCGGCCGCCACCGCACCTGCTACATGGCGCTCTCTGGCGCTGACATCGACCTGCCCACCGCACTCGCCTGGGGTCTGGTGGACGCGGTCGAGGACGACACGTGAGCCCCATCGCGCCGGCGTTGGCGGCCCTGAGCGCCGAAGTCGCGGCGCTGACGGGTGAGGTGGGTCGGCGGGTGGATGTGGCTTCGCTGGGCGTCACCGATCGGCAGGGTCAGCTGGCGCTGAACCGGCCCGGGCTGACGTCGCCCAACGGCGCCTGCCGGATGATCCGGGCCGCCGATGGCTGGATCGCGCTCAATCTGGCGCGGGACGAGGACCGGGATCTGATGCCTGCGTGGCTGCATGGCAATGTCGATGACGACCGTTGGCAGTCGATCACGCGACAGGCTAGCGGTCGCGCCTGTGCTGACTTGATCGCCGACGCGGTGCTTCTGGGGTTGCCTGCCGGGCAGGTGGGCGAGGTGGTCGCCGACAGCCTTGAGGCGCCGGCGCGGACGATGGCGGCTGGGGCGTCGCCGCGAGGCTCGCAGCTGCGCGTGGTGGATCTTTCGGCGCTGTGGGCGGGGCCGATGTGCGGGGCGATCCTGGCCGAGATGGGCGCGTCGGTGGTGAAGGTCGAGAGTGTGCGCCGGCTGGATCCAACCCGCACCTCGACACCGGAGTTTTTCCGCCGGCTCAATGGTTTGAAGGCGGAGCTTCAGGTCGATCTGACCCGCGCCGACGGCCAGGCGCGGCTGCGGGACGAGGTGCAAGCGGCTGACGTGTTCATCACCAGTGCCCGGCCGCGGGCCTTCGCGTCGCTAGGCCTCGACCCCGAGGCGATCTTCGCCGCCAATCCGGGCCTGACCTGGGTGGCGATCACTGGCTACGGCGTCACCGGCGAGGCCGGCGCGCGGGTGGCGTTCGGCGACGATGCGGCGGCGGCGGGCGGCCTGGTGCGCTGGACGCCGGCGGGCGCGCCGCGGTTCCTGGGCGATGCGCTGTCCGATCCGGTGACGGGGCTCGCGGCGGCGGCGGGTGCCTTGAATGGCGTGATCGGCGGCGGCGGCGTGATGGTGGACGTGGCTTTGGCGCGCTCGGCGGCCGGCGCGGCCGCACTGTGCGGATATCGGCGCGCGGCATGAGCCAGCCAGCACTCGTCATCCGCGATGTCGAGGTCGAGGGTAGGGCGGGGCTCGATGTGCGCATCGAGGACGGCCGTATCGCCGAGATCGGGCCGAAGCTGCCGCGCGCCGCGGACGAGATCGATGGGCGCGGCGGCGCGCTGATCCCCGGGCTGATCGATCACCACATCCACCTGTTCGCCCTGGCCGCGCAGGCGCAGTCGGTGGCGCTGGACGGCGTCACGACAGCCGCGCAGCTCCGGGTCCGCATCGCCTCGGCGCTGGCGGGACGGCCGCCCGGGAGCTGGCTGCGCATTACCGGCTACCACGAGGCGATGGCGGGCGAGCTGTCGCGTGGCGCGCTGGACGCGCTGGCACCGCGGCATCGGCTGCGCGTGCAGCACCAGACCGGCTCGCTGTGGATGCTGAACAGCCTGGCGCTGGCGGCGGTGGGCGCCGGGCACGGGCCAGACGTGGTGGAGCGCGACGCGGCTGGCGCGCCCACCGGGCGCATCTGGCGCGGGGACGCCTGGCTGCGGGCGCGGATTGGCGAGGAGGCGCCCGCTTTGGCGCCGATCGGACGGCAGCTCGCCGGTCACGGGATCACGGCGGTCACCGACGCCAGCGTCACCACGGACGGGAGCGCAGCAGAGCGGCTGGCAGCGGCGCATCGCGCGGGCGATCTGCCCCAACGGCTGACGCTGATGAGTGGCGGCGAATTGGCGGCGCCCGCGGACGGCGCCTTCGCGGTTGGGCCGGTGAAGGTGCTGCTGGACGACCACGACCTGCCGCCGCTGGACGACTTCGTGGCCGCGATTGGGCGGGCGCGATCCTGGGGCCGGAGCGTCGCGGTGCACTGCGTCACCGTCGCCGAGTTGGCCATCAGCCTGGCGGCGTTCGAGGCAGCCGGCGCGCGCGCTGGGGATCGGATCGAGCATGGCGGGGTGGTCGCCGGAGATGCGATTGGGCAGCTGAAGGCGCTGGGGCTCACGGTGGTCACCCAGTCGGCCTTTATCCGCGAGCGGGGCGATCGCTATGCGGCGGAGGTCGAGGTGCGGGACCAGCCGGACCTTTACCGGTGCGCCAGCTTGATCGCGGCCGGCGTACCGGTGGCGGGGAGTTCTGACGCGCCCTACGCGTCGCCGGACCCGTGGCTGGGGATCGCGGCGGCCATCGACCGCAGGACGCGGGGTGGGCTGGAGCTGGGGGTGTCGGAGCGGGTTAGCGCGGAACGGGCCCTGGCGATGTATCTCGGGTCGGCGGCGTCGCCGGGCAGCCCTGCGCGGCGGCTGGAAGTGGGCGCGGAGGCGGACCTGTGCCTCCTGGGCGCGCCGTTGCGGGACGTGCTGGCTTCGCCGAGCGCGGAGTTCGTGCGGGCGACGATGGTGGGGGGCGAAGTGATCTTCCCTTCTCCCCGTGCGGGAGAAGGTGTCGCCAGAGGCGACGGATGAGGGGTCGCGCCGGCGCAAGTGATTGGCCTGTGCAAAGCTAGCCAGACGGTTCCGTCGACCCCTCATCCGTCAGCTTCGCTGACACCTGCTCCCGCAAGGGGAGAAGGGATTTAGGTCGACTGCGTGGTGTCGGGCAGGCCGAGGATGCGCTTGGAGACGATGTTGTTCTGGATCTCGGCGGAGCCGCCGTAGATCGACATAGCCTTGCCGGAGAGCCAGCCGCGCACCGCTTCGATTTCGTCGGTCTTGAAAGCGTCGCCCTCCCAGCCGAGGCCCTGGTGGCCCATGATCTCGAGGGTGAGTTCGGCGCGGCCCTGCGCGACCTGGGTGGCGGAGTTCTTCAGCACCGAGTTGGCGTTGGAGGGCTCGGCGTTGCCCTTTGACTCTGCGACCGCTCGCATCAGCGTCAGGCCGTGGGCGCGGGCGTCCATCTGGTGCTGGGCGACGCGGATGCGCAGGTCGCTGTCGGCGATGCGGCCCTTGTCATCAGCGCCGACGTAGCTCTTGGCCATGTCCTGTAGCGGGATCTGGCGGCCGCCGCCCATGGGGTTGCCGCCGCCGGTCTGGCTGGCGCGTTCATGCTGGAGCAGGCGCTTGCCCACCGACCAACCCTTGTTGAGCTCGCCCAGCAGCGCGTCCTTGGGCGCCACGGCGTCGGTGAAGAAGGTCTCGCAGAACGGCGAGGCGCCGGCGATGAGCTTGATCGGCCGCGTCTCGACGCCGGCCTGCTTCATCGGCAGCAGGATGAAGCTGATGCCGTCGTGCTTCTTGGCCTTGAAGTCGGTGCGCACCAGGCAGCCGCACCACTGCGAATACTGCGCGCCAGAGGTCCAGATCTTGGAGCCGTTGATCAGCCAGTGATCGCCCTTGTCCTCGCACCTGGTCTGCAGGGACGCGAGGTCGGAACCGGCGCCCGGCTCGGAATAGCCGACGCACCATTGCACCTCGCCCTTGACGATGCGCGGCAGGTGCTCGGCCTTCTGGGCCTCGGTGCCGTAGTCCATGATCGTCGGGCCGATCATGGTGATGCCCATGCCGGAGGCGAGGGGATTGAAGGCGCCGATGCGGCCCATCTCCTGCTGGAGGACCCGGGCGTGAGCCTGCGAGAGGCCGCCGCCGCCGTATTTGGTCGGCCAGGTGGGCGTGCCCCAGCCTTTGGCGCCGATGCGCTGGCGCCAGAGCTGGATGTCGGCCTCGACCGGGCCGCCTTCGATGCCGGCCATGGCCGCGCCCGCCTTGCCGCGCAGGCCTTGCGGGAAGTTCTCTTCCAGCCAGCCGCGCGCCTCGGCGCGGAAGGCTTCGAGATCGATGTCGCCGGATGAATCCGCCACGTCCTGGCTCCCATGCAGTCTTTCGCGGCTTTGGGCCACGCGGGGTGGGTTGCGTCAACCCTGACGCCACGTCCCCTGGGACCGGTTTCCGCGCCGACGTGGCGTGCTTGACTCGATCCGGACGTCACCCCACCAGACGGGCATGAGCGCGCCACCCCTAACGACGATGCAGGTCGTCGGCCGCCTGGCGCGGCGGTACATGCTGCCGCGCTGGCCGATGCTGGCGCTGGCGACGCTATGCGCCGCTCTGGCGGCCGGAGTGACTGGGGCGCTGGCCGCGCTGCTGCAGCCAGCGGTCAATGGGCTGCTGGCCAACAAGGCCGACGTCAGCGCGTTGGGGACCCTGCCCCTGATCCTCGGCGTGCTGGCGGTGGTGCGTGGGCTGGCGATGATCGTGCAAGGTGCGTTGGCAAACCGCGCTGGCCTCGACATCGTCAACTCGGTGCATATCGAGCTGGTCGACAAGCTGATGCACGCCGACCTGGCCCGGCTGCGGGCGACGCACACCGGCGGCTTCCTGTCCCAGGTGCTCAACGATTCGGCGACGATCCGCGATGCCGCGACGACGGCGCTGTTCAACTTCGTTCAGTCAGGCCTGACCATCGCGGCGCTGCTGGTGGTGATGCTGATTCAGGACTGGCTGCTCGCCGTGTTCGTGCTGCTGGGCGGTCCGATTATCGCCTGGGTGCTGCGGTGGTTCTCGAAGTACGCCTCCAGAGGCCTGACCCGCACCATGGACGCCAACGCCAGCGTGGTGACCACGGTGCTGGAGAGCCTCGACGGGGTGCGGGTCGTCAAGATGGAAGGGCGCGAGGCGTTCGAGACCGGGCGCCTGGCCAAGGTGCTGGCGCATCGCCGCGGGGTGTCGCTCGCCATCGCCGACGCGCAATCGGCGGCGGCGCCGGTGTCCGAGATCATGGTCATGCTGATGGTGGCGGTGGTGATCGGCTACTTCGACTGGCGGGTGCACATGGCGACGGCGCACATCGGGCCGTTCGCGCTCAAGGCCATCACCCCGGGCAGCCTGGCGGCGTTCCTGGTGTCTTTGCTGGCCGCGGGGCAGTCGCTTCGCCAGTTCGCCAGCGTTCAGACCACCATGTCGGCCGGGATCGCCGGGGCGCGGCGGCTGTTCGCCAATCTCGATATCGTGCCGGAGATTCAGGACACGCCAGCGGCAAAACCGCTGCCCAGCGGCGAGGGCACGCTGCGCCTGGAGGACGTCACCTTCGCCTATGGCGACGAGCCGCCGGTGCTGGAGGGGCTGAGCCTGGAGGCGCGGCGCGGGGAGATCGTCGCGCTGGTGGGTCCGTCCGGCGGCGGCAAGACCACCACCCTCGCGCTGATCCCGCGGTTCTACGACGTTGGGGCGGGCCGGGTGACCGTCAATGGCCACGATGTGCGCGAGATCACCTTGGCCTCGTTGCGGGCTCAGATCGGCCTGGTGACGCAGGAGCCGTTTCTGTTCGACGACACCATCGGCGCCAACATTGCCTACTCGAAGCCGGGGGCCAGCCAGGGCGAGATCGAGGACGCGGCGCGGCAGGCGGCGGCGCACGACTTCATCGGCGGCCTGCCGCACGGCTACGATACCCGGGTGGGCGAGCTGGGTGTGCGGCTCTCCGGCGGCCAGAGGCAGCGCATCGCCATCGCCCGGGCCTTCCTGAAGGACGCGCCGATCCTGCTGCTCGATGAAGCCACGAGCGCCCTGGACACGGAGAGCGAGGCGCTGGTGCAGGCAGCGCTGGAGCGGTTGATGCACGGCCGCACCACCATCCTCATCGCCCACCGGCTCTCGACGGTGCGCGGCGCGGACCGGATCTACGTGATCGACCGCGGCCGGGTGGTGGAGACCGGCTCCCACGACGAGCTGGTGCGGCGAGGCGGGCTCTATTCACGTCTGGCGGGCGCGCAGGACTTCGACCGAGCTCTGGGTCCCGCCGAACCGGTCGTGGCGTCCTAACCGCAGCTCGATTGCTCAGCGTCGGACGTCCATCACCTCGCCGGAGAGGATGCTGGCGATCTCCTCGGGCGTCGCCAGGTTGAAGTCGCCGCGGATGCCGTGTTTGGCGCAGGCCGCCGCCACCGCGAAGTCCAGCGCGGCCTGATCCGATTCGCCGTGCAAGAGGCCGTGCAGAAGCCCCGCGGCGAAGGCGTCGCCGGCGCCGATGCGATCAACGATGGCGCTCAGGGCATAGGTGCGAGAGGCGAGGGGCGGGGCGTTGCGGGCGAAGAGAGCGCCGGCGAGGTCCTGGCGGCCGACCTCGTGGCGCACGCGCGCGGTCGCGGCGATGCGCTGCAGGCGCGGAAAGGCCGC
>Ga0265338_10005450_pt1 | contig 16610 bp, 12 predicted proteins | sample 42126metaG_FD_193579 | JGI IMG/M metagenome (GOLD analysis project Ga0265338, IMG submission 193579) | Rhizosphere microbial communities from Carex aquatilis grown in University of Washington, Seatle, WA, United States - 4-21-26 metaG | ecosystem: Host-associated > Plants > Roots > Rhizosphere... | reverse complement strand
TCAAGCACGCCCACCCCGGCCGGCGCCGCCTCCTGCAGGGCGCTGACCAGGTCGGGACTGCTCGTCGTGTGGACCACCAGGGTCGAGCCCGGCCGCATCGCGGCGAGCGCACCGCCGGAGTCACCCGCGCCGAGCAGCACCGCGCGGACCTGGGCGTCGTCGAACGTCATTACGCACAGCACCTGCGCGGCCGCCCCTACCGCGGCGGGCGACTCGAGCACGGTGACACCCAGCTCCCGCAGCGCGGCCGCCGTCTCGGCCCGCCGCGCCGCCGCGACGACGTTGAATCCGGCCCCCGCCAGCCGCTGGACCATGGGAAACCCCATGCGTCCTGCCCCGATGAAGCCTACTGTCAGCGCCTGCACCCGTTTCTCCTCGTCACTGTTCATCCGGCGGCCGCCAGCAGGGCCCGGGCTGCCCGCACGCACCGGCGGGCCCGCTCCTCGGTCGGCTCCCCGGCGACGGCCCTGGACAGCATGGGTACTTCAAGGCCAACCGGGACATCAGGAGGAACGGAGGCCAGGATCTCCGCCAGCGGCAGTTCCCCCTCGCCGGGCACGCTGCGGTCGATGGTGTCGTCGCGGTACACCGCCCCCCGCTGCCGGATCGTGTTGTCGCTGAGCTGCACGTGCCGGATCAGCCCGGGCTCGACGGCGGCCAGGTCGGCCGCCGTGTTCCCGGCCCGCACCAGGTGCATCGTGTCGATGAGCAGCCCGAAGTCAGGCCGCCCGACCTGCCGGACCGCGTCCAGTGCCGATTCGAGGTTCTTCACCGACAAAGACGGGGCGAACTCGACGGTGGACGCCATGCCCCGCGCGGCCGCCATCTCGGCCAGCCGCCCGAACGCGTCGAAGGTACGGCCGAGGTCCTCATCGAAGCTCACCAGGTTGACCTTGGCCGCCAGGAGCTCGGCCATGACGTCCAGGTCGGCCGCGTACTGGCCGACGTCGATGCCCGGCTGGACCACGAATCCCTCGCCGAGGAACACCGAGACGCCGCGCTCGCGCATCGCGCTGAGCATCCGGCGGCGCAGTGCGGCGTCCTTGAGCAGCGAGTACTCCGGATAACGGTGCGGGTTGTGCGGACGGGTGCTCAGCACGATCGCGATGTACCGGCACTGCAGGTCGGCCGCGAGGTTGACGAACTCGACCGGCGGCAGCCCCAGTACGGTCTGGTGCTCGATGCCCAGCCGGTCGCTCACTGGTCACCCGCGGGCGGCCCGTCCGGCGGTGCCAGCATCTCGCGGTGCTCAGGGGTCCCGTCGAGCGGCGCGTTGACCCGCTCGGCGATGCGCCACCCGGCCGGCGTCCGCACCCACTTCCAGGTGTTGGCCGAGACCCGGGCCACCCAGAACCGGTCGGCCGCGGCGTCCCAGCGGATGTTGAGCGCGTAACTGCGCCCGGTCGCCTGGTCCCCGTCGACCACGATGTGCGGGACGGTGAGCACATGGCCGACACCGTTATGGATGAGCCGCTGGTGCCCCGGGCCGTGGACCATGCTGATGATGTCGTCGCGGCCCCGCATCTCCCACACCGGCACCGCGTCGAAGGAGCCGTCCTCGGTCCACAGCGCGGCGGTCGCCTCGCCGCGGCCGCTGTCGACCGACGGGCCGTACTGCGCGACCAGCTGCATGATCTCCACCTGGTCCTCGAGCGCGCGGACCTGGCCTGCCAGCCGCTCGACGGTCGCCCGCAGCTCCTCGACGTCGCTGTCGCTCACTGAGTCCTCCTGGTTCACGGCACTACGACGGTGTTCACGGCACCACGATGATCCGGGCCGGGCCGTTCGCGTCGCGGGCGGCGTCGAGCGCGGCCGGCACCTCGTCCAGCCCGACGCTCTGTCCCACCATCGGGGTCACGTCGAGGCTGCCCGTGCTGACCGCCTCGAACGCCTCCAGCCAGTGCTGCGGCAGCGGCCCGCCGCCGAACTGGATGTTGAGGCCCTTGCGCTTGGCCGTCAGGGTGTGCAGGTGGTCGCCCTCGGGGGGGCCGCCGAGCGACATGATGCGGGTGCCGCGCTCGCAGCCCATGATGATCGAGTCGAGCACGCCGGGGATGCCGACGCACTCGAACACGACGCAGCCCGACGAGCCGGCCTCCGCCATCATGTTCCTGGCCGGCTCGATCGAGCCGGCCGCCAGGTCCCGCCAGGCCGCATAGGGCGAGACCGCGGCCGGGTCGATCACCACGTCGGCCCCCATCGCCAGCGCCAGTTCCCGGCGCGAGGCCACGAAGTCGGCCGCCAGGATGGGGCCGGCCCCGAACCGCTTGAGCGTCGCGATCACTGCCAGCGCGATGGCGCCGCAGCCGATCACCAGCGGAATCTCCTTGGCCCCGACCTGCGCCCGCCGCGCGGCCGACCAGCCGACCCCGATCGCGTCGGACACGCACACCGCCTCGCTCGGCACGTCGGACCGCACCACCTGCAGCAGCGTCTCGTCCAGCAGCAGGTACTGGCCGAACGCGCCCGGCGTCTCCGGGTTCTGCCCGATGATCTTCATGCCGTCGACGCCGGCGAACATCACCGGCCGGGAGCTGACCCGGGTGCCGACCGGGATCCGCCGCTCGGTACCCGGGCCGTAGTCGACGACCTCGGTGCAGTACTCGTGCCCCATCACGATGTCGACGTCCTGGTCGTAGGTTGACCAGCCGCTGTCGTCGTCCGCGCCCGCCTCGGGATGGTCCATGTAGTGCAGGTCGGACGCGCAGACCCCGCAGGCCAGCGAGCGGACGAGTACCTGCCCGGGCCCGGGAACGGGATCGGGGATCGTCCGGGTCTCGACCCGTCCCTGCCGCAGCACCGCAGCCCGCATGCCTTCTCCCCTCCACGCTGACGTCCCACCGAGCGTAGGTAAGTTCATCTACCTAAGTCAACGATCTGTTGACTGGCTGCAGCAGCCGCAGGATCATCTCGACCGGTTCTTCTGAAACTGGGGGAGCGTCGCTAGAGTCTCCCTGACGTATCCGTGACGTTTGAGGAGCCACCCGATGGCGAGTGCGCTGGCAGGCAGGTACGGACCGTGGGCCGTCATCGCGGGCGGATCGGACGGCATCGGGTCCGCGTTCGCCCACGGGCTGGCCGCCCGGGGGATGAACGTCGTCCTGGTGGCCCGGCGCAAGGCCGTGCTCGAGGCGGCCGCGGACGACATCCGGGCGGCGCACGGCGTCGAGGTGCGAACGGTCTCGCTCGACCTCGCCGCCCCCGGCGCCCTCGCCGAGCTGGAGCGCGAGACCGCCGCCCTGGAGCCGGGCCTGTTCGTCTACAACGCGGGCGGCGACGACTCAAGCGGCGCCTTCCTCGACAAGGACCTCGCCGCCCACCTGCAGCTGGTCCAGCGCAACTGCGCCAGCGTGCTGGAGGCGGCCTACCGCTTCGGCGGCCCGATGGTGGCCCGCGGGCGGGGCGCGCTGGTGCTGGTGACATCGGGCGCGGCCTGGGCCGGCGGCGCCACCCTCGCTACCTACGGGGCGACCAAGGCGTTCGACCTGCTGCTGGCGGAGGGCCTGTGGGCCGAGTGGCGCAGCCGCGGGGTGGACGTGCTCGGGCTGGTGCTCGGCGCGACCGACACCCCGTCCATGCGCCGGTTTTTTGACCCTCTCGGCGGTTACCAGGGGGATGTAGCCGACCCGCGCGATGTCGCCGAGGAAGCACTCGAGCACCTGGCCGACGGCCCCACCTGGATCTTCGGCAGCGATCAGCCGACCGGCGGCTCGCCCTTCGGCGCGATGAGCCGCCGCGACGCCGTGCTCGCGATGAGCCGCGGCGCATCCGCCGCCAACGAGGAAGCCTGAGGTTGCGGCGCCTGCCGCCGACCGCGATCCGCCCTCCCCGCCTGCGGCAGCCCGCCAGTTCAAACATTAATCAACATGACCCGACGAACTTAGGCTTGCCGCCGCGTTTGGTGGCATCTGTTGGGATATTTTCCGAATGGCCGGGGAATACGCGGAGGCCGGGGAGACGCCGGGGCACGCTAGCTGGATGCTGGGCGGCCTTGCGCCCGGGTCGGTGGTGGGCGGGTTCCGGGTCGAGTCGCGGCTTGGCGCTGGCGGGATGGCCGTGGTGTTCCAGGCGCGCGACGAGGGCCTGGACCGCGTCGTCGCGCTCAAGGTGCTCGCGCCTGCGCTGGCACAGGACGCGGACTTCCGCGAGCGGTTCATCCGGGAGTCGCGGGCCGCCGCGCGGGTCGACCACCCGCACATCATTCCCGTTCACGCCGCGGGTGAGGACGGCGGCGTCCTCTACCTGGCGATGCGCTTCGTGCCCGGTGGCGACCTGCGCTCGGTTATCCAGCGCGAGGGGCCGCTGAGCGGCGAGCGCGCCGCCTACCTGCTGTCGTCGGTCGCGTCGGCCCTTGACGCGGCACACGCCGCGGACCTGGTCCACCGGGACGTCAAGCCGGCCAACATCCTCATCGACACCAGCCCGGGCCGCCCGGATCACCCGTACCTGTCGGACTTCGGGCTCGCCAAGGTCACCTCATCGACCGCCCCCATGACCGAGACGGGCCAGTTCCTCGGCACGCCGGACTACGTGGCGCCGGAGCAGATCTCCGGTCAGCCGGCCGGCCCGCAGACCGATCAGTACGCCCTCGCCTGCGTCGCGTACACCGTGCTGAGCGGATCGCTGCCGTTCGCGCGGGGCACGTCGATGGCCGTGCTGTGGGCGCACATGTATGACTCGCCGGCACCGGTCTCCGCCCGGCGCCGCGACCTCCGGCCGGCCGTCGACGGCGTCCTCGAGCGGGCACTCGCCAAGGAGCCCGCGAGGCGGTTCACCAGCTGCGGTGAGTTCGCCGCCGCGCTCCGGGACGCGCTCGGGCCCGGCCCCTACGCGGGGTCAAGGCCAGCCGCGGCTGGTGCCCGCCCGGTGGCCGCGAACGACTCGAGCCTGCGGGAGGAACCGGCCGGCCCGGGGAGGCTCCCGCCAGCGCCCGGATGGACCGCGGGACCGCATCCCTCATTCCCGCCTGCCCCGGGTCATCCGCTGTCGCACTGGGACCTGCCTGCGGTGCCCGCGCCGGCCGCGGCAGTCCCGGCAAATCCGCAGCCGCCGCCATCGCGGGCAGCGGGTGCTGGTGCTGCGCGGCGGAAACTCCTCTGGCGGGCCGGGGTGGCCGGCGGGATTACCGCTGTAGCGGTGGTCGCCGCACTGGTCGCCTCCTCCCTCCTCCGCTCGTCGGCAGCACCGGGGGCCGGCCTGCCGCGGGCCGGGGTGCCGTCGTCAACTGCCTCCGGCGGCGGCACCGCTGCCCCGGGCGCGCCGGGCGGGACGGTAGCGCAGGCGCAGTTCAACGCGGCCACCGCGCTGTCCGGACTGCTGTCTCAGAGCGCCGACGAGCACGCGGGCGTCAACGCGGCCGTGACCGACGTGGACGCGTGCGGGCAGAACCTCGCGCAGGACCCGCGGGTCTTCAGCCAGGCCGCGGCGGACCGCCGCGGGTTGCTGGCCAAGCTGGCTCAGTTGCCAGGCCGCTCAACGCTGTCCCCGGCGATGATCGCGGACCTGAACGGCGCCTGGCAGGCGTCCGCCACGTTGGACGCGGACCTCGCCAAGTGGGCACAAGACCAGGTCGGTCACTGCAAGAAGGCAAACCTTGACGACCCCAACTACACCGCAACGCTTCCTCTCGACCGCCAGGCGACCAGCGACAAGACCGAGTTCGTGAAGTTGTGGAACCCTCTCGCGACGCAGGACGCGCTGCCCACCTGGCAACCGGTCCAGTTCTAGCCCGCGTGGCCCCGGCGGCTAACGACGGGTGAAGGTGACGTGGGTGACGCCGCTGGGGGTGCTCACCGACTCGACGGCGAAGCGCTCCTCCAGGCCCTCCAGGCCGTCCCAGAGGGACTCGCCGCGGCCGAGGATGACCGGCACGACCGCGATGTGCAGGTGGTCGATCAGGTCGGCGGCGAGGAACTGGCGGACGACGGCCGGGCCGCCGCCGATCCGGACGTCGAGGCCACCCGCCGCCTCCTTGGCCGCCGCCAGCGCCTGGGCCGGGCTGGCGTCGATGAAGTGGAAGGTGGTGCCGCCCTTCATCTCGATCGAGGGCCTGGCGTGATGGGTGAGCACGAAGACGGGGGTATGGAACGGCGGCTCCTCGCCCCACCAGCCCTTCCACTCCTCATCGGTCCACGGCCCGCGCTGCGGGCCGAACTTGTTGCGCCCCATGATCTCTACGCCGATGCCCGGCCCCCAGGTGCTCGCGAAGGCGTCGTCGACGCCGGTGCTCCCGCCTTCCTGGCCGGTCATCACGTGAAACGAGCGGGTGTCGGCGAACCACCGCACCAGCCGGTCGCCTGCATGCCCGAAGGGTGCCTCCAGGCTCTGGTCGGCACCGGCGCCGAAGCCGTCGAGCGAGACGGAAAAGTTGTGCACGCGAACAAGTGACATGACGGGCAGGCCTCTCTGGTCGAAGCTGAGTTCATCAGTGCTCATGGTGTAGTCGTAGCCGGGGTCGCTTTCTCGACACCTGAGCACCCTTGACACCTGAGCCCGGGCTACAGGGCCGCGTCGGGCGTCCGTCCCCGCCGCCGTGAACCAGGCTCTCACCCGTCTCTACGTCCAGGACGAGACCGCCACCCGACTCCCAGCCGTCCCGGTTCCGGTTCCGGTTCCATGCGCCTGAGCCTAGTTCAGTCGTCTTCCTCGCGTTGCCGCTGGTAGTGGCAGTGGCGGGCGCGTTCCTGGTGGCGGTGCTGCCATCGTGACCAGTGGCGGGCGGGCCGCTCGCCAGCCGGACGGGACGCTCATGCTGCGCTCGGACAGGCTCACCCCGGCCGAACTGGCCGACGAGGTACTCGCTAGGCTCCAATCGCGCCAGGCTAACGGGGACGGTAAGAGGACGCGGCAGGCGACAGTGAGGCGAGGCAATCGCTGAGCACTGAGCGGCGTCTGGTACCGCTACGCGTTGTATGTGAAACTTATGGCTCGTTCAGTGCGGGGGCAGGGAGACGCGGGATGGAGCCTCTCGCGGAGGGCGATCCCATGCGGGTGGGCGGGTACCAGCTGCAGGCGAGGCTCGGGGCTGGCGGAATGGGGAGAGTCTTCCTTGGCCGCTCGCCAGCCGGGCGGGCGGCTGCGGTGAAGGTAGTTCACCCGGAGCTGGCCCGTGACCCGGGGTTCCGGGAGCGGTTCCGCCGTGAGGCCAGGGCGGCTCAGGCGGTCAGCGGGGCGTTCACGGCGCCGGTGATGTCGGCTGGGCCCGACGATGCCGCGCCGGTGGCGGCGGGCGGGCAGGAAACGACGCGCACGGTCCGGCCGGGGGAGCAGCCCGCGCTGGCCGCCGTGGAGACGGACGCCGCCCGGCTTGCTGAGGAGGGCGACCGCCTGTGCGGCGCGGGGCGGTATGCGGAAGCGGAGCGCGCGTACCGCGCGGCGATCAGCCTGGCCCCCTCCCGGGCGATCGGTCACCGCAACCTCGGCTACGTCCTCGGCGAACAGGGCAGGCACCAGGCGGCAGCCGCCGCCTACCGGGAGGCGGTACGCCTCGACCCGGACGACCCGGCAGGCCACATCGGCCTCGGCGGTGCGCTGCGGGAACTGAATCGCCCCGAGCAGGCAGAGCAGGCTTACCGGCAGGCGATCCGCCGTGCTCCTGAATCAGGCAGCTCCTACCGCGGCCTTGGCGACGTGCTGTTCGAGCTGAACCGGGACGACGAGGCGGTCCAGGCGTACAGGGAGGCGATCCGCCTCGACCCGGATGACCCAGACGGGCATCAGCACCTCGGGGATGTCCTGTTCGAGCTGAACCGGGACGACGAAGCAGAGATCGCCTACCGGGAGGCGGTCCGGATCGCCCCTTACGACCCTGACTGCCGCGCCAAACTCGGTGAGCTGCTGCACGCCACCGGACGGCGAAAGGAAGCCGCCGCCGAGTTCCGCGAGGAGCGTCGACTCAAACGAAGACCCTCCTGACCTTCGGGTGCCGCTAGCCCAGGACCGAGGCCAACCGGCGTTCCGCGTTGTCGAGTTGGTCACTCAGACGGCGAAGGCCATGACGTCCGCCTAGTCGTCATGGCCTGTGAGCTGGTGGGCGATACTGGGATTGAACCAGTGACCTCTTCCGTGTCAGGGAAGCGCTCTCCCGCTGAGCTAATCGCCCGGGAACACGGCGCAGCCCGGCCCGATCCCGGCCGGTTCACCGCCTCGCCGAGAGACTACCAGAAGTTCACCGCGGAGATGGATTCGCCGTCCGGCCGGCCGGACGGCCGCCGGCCAGCCCGCTCAGCGCCCCGCGGTCCGGTAGTCAAGCCCCAGGTCGAGCGCGCGCGAGGAGTGGGTGAGCGCGCCCACCGCCAGGTAGTCGACCCCGGTCTCGGCCACCTTGCGCGCGTTGGACAGGTGCAGCCCGCCGCTCGCTTCCAGCCGCACCCCGGCGTAGCCGCGGGCCACCGCCACCGCCTCCCGCAGCACCGGCACCGGCATGTTGTCCAGCAGGATGAAGCTGGCCCCGGCCTCCAGCGCCTCGCGCAGCTGCGCCACCGAGTCGCACTCGACCTCGATGACCAGCCCGCCCCCGGGAGCCCCGGGAGCCCCGGGAGCCCCGGGAGCCCCGGTGGCCCCGGGAGCCCCGGTGGCCCCGGAGGTGCCGGAGGCCCCGGCAGGCGCGCCAGGCCCGGCTTCCGCCGCCGCCCGCACCGCCCGCACCGCCGCCGTGATGCCGCCCGCCGCCGCCACGTGGTTGTCCTTGACCAGCGCGGCGTCACCCAGCCCCATCCGGTGGTTCTCGCCGCCGCCGCACCGCACCGCGTACTTCTCAAGTCCGCGCAGTCCCGGCAGCGTCTTGCGGGTGTCCCGGATCACCGCCCCCGTCCCGGCCACCGCGGTCACCCAGTTCCTGGTCGCCGAGGCGATCCCCGACAAGTGGGTGAGGAAGTTGAGCAGGGTCCGTTCCGCCCCTAGCACCGCCACCGCGTCCCCGGTGACCCGCAGCACGGCGTCGCCCGCCCCGATCACCGTCCCGTCCGCGACCAGCGGCGTGCCCACCGCCGCGCCCGCGCCGGTCCCGCCCGGCCGTCCCGGCCCGCCGCCCAGGTACTCGCCGACCAGGTCGAGCACTGCCAGCGCGGCCGGCAGCCCGGCCACCACGCCGGTCTCCCGCGCCACCACGTCTGCCGTCACCGTGCGCCCGGCCACCGTCGCCGCCGAGGTGACGTCCGGCCCGTAGCGGAAGTCCTCCTCGAGCGCGGCCCGGACCACCCGCACCACGTCCGGCACCTCAAGGCCGGCCGACTCGATCGCCCGCGCCACGGTCCCGGAGATCCCCGTCACAGTCGCGTTCTCAGTGGTCACAGCTCCTCCTCGGTCACGATCAGTTGCTTGCCGTCCCAGCGGGCCAGCGTGTGCCACGGCGTCGCCGCCGTCCCGGCCGCGTCCCGCCGCCGGTGGCAGCCGCGGCTCTCCGCCCGCCGCCGCGCCCCCGCCGCGATCAGCAGCGAGACGGTCCGCAGGTTCGCCGCTTCCACCGCCAGCAGGTCCCGCTCATCAGACGCCCCCTCCCGAACGAGTGCGGCTGACTCCGCGACCGCACCGTCCCCGCCGAGCAGCCCGACCAGGCGGGACAGCCCCTCGCCGTCTCGCATGACGCCAGCCCAGCGCGACATCGCCGCCGCCAGCTCCTGCCGCTCCACCGACCACACGCCGCCCGCACCCGCCTGCCCGGCGCCCGCCTGCCCGGTACCCGCCCGCCCGCTAATCGCCCGCCCGGCCGCCCTGAGTTCCCCGGCCGCCCCGAGTTCCCCGGCCGCCCCGAGCTCCCCGGCCGCAGCCCGCTCGTCCTCGCGCGCCTCATCCGTCAGCGCGGCGGCCAGCGCGGCCCCGGTCCGCCGGCCCGCGATGACGGCCTCGGTGACTGAGTTGGAGGCCAGCCGGTTCGCCCCCTGCACCCCGGTGGACGCGGCCTCGCCCGCCGCGTAGAGGCCGGGGACGCTGGTCCGCCCGTCCAGGTCAGCGCGGATGCCGCCGCATGAGTAGTGCGCACCCGGCGCGACCGGGATCAGCTCGGTTACCGGGTCTATGCCGTGCTTGCGGCAGGCGGCGGTGACGGTCGGGAAGCCGTGCTCGAGCACCTCGGCGCCGAGCGCGGTCGCGTCGAGCCACACGTGCCCGGCGTCGCCCGCGGCGATCACCTCCGCCATCCGGGCGGCGACCACGTCGCGCGGCGCCAGGTCGCCCCGCGGGTGGCGCCCGGCCATGAGCGGCGCCAGGTCGAGGTCGCGGAGTACCGCCCCGGCCCCCCGCAGCGCCTCGGTGACCAGCGGGCACTGCCCGCTGGCGCCGGGCAGCCAGAGCACCGTCGGGTGGAACTGCACGAACTCCAGGTCCCTGATCACTGCCCCCGCCCGGGCGGCGACGGCGATACCGTCCCCGGTCGCCCCGGCCGGGTTGGACGTGGTGCCGAACGCCTGGCCGAGCCCGCCAGCCGCGATCACGACCGCCCGGGCGCGGATCACCCCCGGCGCCAGCCGCCCGCCTGCCCCGATGAACGCCGCCGTGAGGCCGGCCACCCGGGCTTGCGCCGAGCGGGCGGGGACCGGTTCGCTGGCGAGCGGGCCGGCCGGGCCGGCGTTGGCAGCCGCCGCCCCGTCCCTGGCCCGCGCCCCCGTGCCGGTCCCCGCCCCGTCTGTGTCCCCCGGTTGCTCGTGGTCAAGGAGCAGGTCAAGCGCCACGGTCCGGTCCAGGATCTCGATCCCGCTGGCGAGCAGGGCCCCGAGCAGCGCCCGGTGCACCTCCGCCCCGGTCGCGTCGTCGCCCGAGTGCACGATCCGGTGCGCGCTGTGCCCGCCCTCCAGCCGCAGGTCGCGCGTTTCCAGCTGTGCCCCCAGCCCGGTCAGCCAGCCGATCGCGCCGGGGGCCGCGTCCGCCAGCGCGGCCACCATGTCCGGCTCGCACAGCCCGGCCCCGGCCGTCAGCGTGTCACTCATGTGCGCGGCGGCGGTGTCGCCGGTCCCAAGCGCCGCCGCCAGCCCGCCCTGTGCCAGCGGCGTCGCCCCGCCCACCAGGTCCTTGGTCACCACCAGCACCCGAAGCCCTCGATCGGCCGCCGTCAGCGCCACGGAGATCCCGGCCGCCCCCGACCCGACCACCACCACGTCCGCGTCCCGTCGCCACCCGCCACGCCCCGCCCCGCGAACCTCAACAACACCACGAGTCACGCTAATCATCTCCCGAAACCCACGTCCACAGCACTGCGGGTGCACTTCCCATCAGTTCTGGCCAGTTCGGCGACTTCCCATCAGTTCGGCTCACTTTCCTGTGCGATATCGACCCATTTGTCGATGTCAAACTGATGGGAAGTGGACGCGGTGCGCGCGAACTGATGGGGAGTGGCCGTCGGCAGGCCGCCTGCGCGGCGTGCCCGGCCACCCCGGCCACCCCGGCCACCCCGGCCACCCCGGCCACCCCGGCCACCCCGGCCACCCCGGCCACCCCGGCCACCCCGGAGACCCCGGCCACCCCGGCCACCCGCGCGCCACCGCCAGGCCAGCCGGTCATCACGCGCCAGCAGGGACCGGCGCGGGGCCGACGGCGATCATCGCCTCGACCGCGCGCCGGGCGCGGGCCGCGACGGCGGGGTCGACGCGTACCTCGGCCTGGCCCGTGCGCAGGCAGCGCTCCAGCGAAGGCGCGGTGATCATCTTCATGTAATGGCAGGTCGCGTGCGGGTTGACTGGTTCCCAGGCGACCGCCGGGTTGGCCTTGCGAAGCTGGTGCAGCATGCCGGTCTCGGTCGCCACCAGCACCGCCGTGGCCCGGGTAGTGCGCGCGGCGTCCAGCATGCCGCCGGTGGACAGCACTCTGGTCCGGCCGGCGGGCAGGTCCCCGGTGCCGGTCTGCCACAGGGCCGAGGTACCGCAGCCGCACTCCGGGTGCACGTACAGCTCGGCCTCCGGGCGGGCCGCCGCCATGTCACGCAGCGCCTGCGGCGAAATCCCCGCGTGCACGTGGCACTCGCCCGCCCAGACGTGCAGGTTCGTCCGGCCGGTGACCCGCCTGACGTGCGCGCCGAGGAACTGGTCGGGCAGGAACAGCACCTCGCGCGACTCGGGGATGGCGGACACCACCTCGGCGGCGTTGGCCGAGGTGCAGCACATGTCCGCCTCCGCCTTGACCTCGGCGCTGGTGTTCACGTAGGCCACCACGGCCGCCCCCGGGTGCTCCGCCTTCCAGGCGCGGAGCTGCTCGGCGGTGATGCTGTCGGCCAGCGAGCAGCCCGCGGCGGCCTCCGGGATGAGTACCGTGCGGCCGGGGGAGAGGATCTTGGCCGTCTCGGCCATGAAGTACACCCCGCACAGCACGATCACCGAGGCCGAGCTCGACGCCGCCAGCCTGGCCAGGGCCAGCGAGTCGCCGACGTGGTCGGCGACCTCCTGGATCTCGGGCCGCTGGTAATTGTGCGCGAGGATTACCGCGTCGCGCTCGGCGGCCAGCCGCCGTACCCGGCCCGCCCACCCCGGGTCAACCGCAACCGGGGAGGCCGCCGCCAGGGAGGTCCCCCCCGCCAGGGAGGTCCCCCTCGCCGGAGAGGTCGTCACCGGGGGCGCCGCCCGCCGGGTGTCGTCCGGGTGAATCGGTACCGTCGCCTTCATGTCTGCCATGTTTCCGACCTTAAGGCGAAAACGAGCGGTTTGCAACCTCCGGGCGAAAACTCGCGGCCGCCCGCGCAACGAGTCCCGCGACGGCGGCCCGCCCCCTACGATGGGCGTGTGCCTGCTGACTGCTTCCGCCACGAAGCGCTCGGCGTCGTGTTCCAGGTGCGCGACAGGCGGCTGGCGGTGCTGCTCTGGCGGCGCGGGTCGGAGCCGTTCGCGGGCTGCTGGGTGCTGCCCGGCGGACTGCTGGCCGCGGACGAGCGGCTCGGCGCGTCCGCCAGCCGGCACCTCGCCGCCAAGGTCGACATTCCCCAGATCGCCCACCTGGAGCAGCTGGAGACGCGCAGCGACCCGGTGCGCGACCCCCGCGGCCGCGTGCTGGCCACCGCCTACCTGGCCCTGGTGACCCCGGACGCGCAGCCGCGGCTGCCGTCCGACACCGCCTGGCACCCGGTCGACGACCTGCCGCCGACCGGCTTCGACCACGGCTCGATCATCGGCTCGGCCCGCAACCGGCTGCGCGCCAAGCTCTCCTACACCAACATCGGCTTCGCGCTGTCCCCGGCCACGTTCACCATCTCCCAGCTGCGCGACACCTACGCCGCGGCCCTCGGCCACCCGGTCTCCGCGACCAACCTGCAGCGCATCCTGACCAGGCGCGACGTCATCGAGCCGACCAGCGACGTGTCCCGCCCGGCGGCGACCGGCGGCCGGCCTGCCACCGTCTACCGGTTCGCCGCCCGCGAGCTGGTGATCACCAACCCGTTCGCCGCCTTCCGTCCCCGCGCGGCCGGCTGACGGCGCCCTGACCCCGGCCGTCAGCGACACCCCGCAAGCCCGCGGCCGCCCCGCGCCGCGCCCTCAGCCCGCGGCCGCCTTCGCGCCGCCGTCCTCGGCCGACCGCTCGTGGCCGTCGTCGGCGGACCGCTCGTGGCCGTCGTCGGCGGACCGCTCGTGGCCGTCGTCGGCGGACCGCTCGTGGCCGTCATCGGCCGGGCCGTCCTCGCCCGGGCCGTCCTCGCCCGGGTCGACCCGGGCGGCCTCGTCCGCCTGGTCCTGGCGGAGGTCTTCCATCGCGTCGTTCATCTGCTGCACCCAGCCCGACAGCTCGGCCGCCAGGGCCCCCTCGCACGCGGTGACCAGGCGCCTGACCGCGGCCTGGCTCCGCTGCGACGGCTGCAAGGCGAGCCACCGGCGCCGCTGCCCGGCCAGCCGCGCGGCGGTCTGGTTGTAGGTGACGATGGTGTTGTCAACCTGCAGGTAGCCCAGGTAGGCGAGGGCGGCGGCGGACGCTCCGGCGGTGAGCCCGATCCAGACCTCGAGCTGCGCGGCGGCGAGGATGGCCCCGGCTGCCCCGGAAGCGATGGCCAGCACCTGCAGGAGGTTACGCCGCCGGTTGAGGCCGTCGATGCGCTGGTGGTAGTAGGAAAGCTGGTCCCCGACGCGGATGGCCAGGTAGCGGTCGGGAGCGAGCGGGCTCAGCCCGTCGTCGTCGCGGGCCGCCCCGTACATCTCCGGCGGCAGCGGCCCCCGGTACGGGGGCAGCGGCCCGCTGCTCGCCTCGGTCTGCAGCAAACGGTTGTCGACGGCTTCCAGCCGTGCGGCCAGCCGCGCGGCAGCGGTGTCACCGGCCCGCCGGCTGGCGCCGGCCGCAGTGGTTCCCCGGGTGCGGTACTGGTAGATCTCGGCCTTGATGGATTCCGCCGCGGCCCGCAGCACCACCCACCGCTGGCCGAACGCCCGCCGGCTGGCCACCGCGATCAGCACCGAGATCAGGATCGGCACGGCGATGGCCGCCCAGTGCAGGGGCGCGCCGTTCACCTGGTTGTCGATCAGGCCGAGCAGCGTGGCCGCCACCCCCAGGAGCAGGATCAGCCCCTGGGACCTGGTGAACGTGCCGCGCAGCCGGACCGCCATCTGGTCGTAGGTCGCGAACTGCTGCCACGCGTCCTTCAGGACCGGCTCGGCCTGCAGTTCCCAGGCGAGCGGGCGGGCCAGGGGCGACGGCTCGGCGCCGGTCACCAGCCGGATGTCGCCCTGGCTGGTGATCTCCCGCAGGTCGGGATCGGTGATCGCGGAAAGCGGCGGCCGCGGCCGGTACTTCCGCTGACCGCGCAGCAGCGGTGCTGCCCGGCGGCGCACCCGGACCCGGAACTCCGTCCACCGCCTGGCCAGCACATCGGCCGTGCCGCCGGTTCCCGCCAGGATGAAGACCGGCCACCGGCGGCGGACGGCGGCCAGCACCACCGACTGGGCGTCCGCCCCGCCGCCGGCCAGCACGACCGCCACCGGGGCCGGCCCGGCCAGCTGTTGCACCGCCGCGACCAGCGCCCCGGTGTCGCCGCCGAGGTCACGGCCGATGCCGCCATCGACCAGGACGGCGCCGGCCGCCCGCGCCGCCGCCGCGAGCGCGTCTTCGAGAACCGTGCCCGCCAGGCCGGCCTGCCCGCCAACGCCGCCGCCGCCAACGCCGCTGACGCCAACGCCGCTGACGCCAACGCCGCTGACGCCAACGCCGCCGCCGGCGACGATGACAACCGGGCGTCCGCCCGCGGGCGGGGGCGAGGCCAGGCTGTCACCCGGAACGGCCAGGTTCCCGTTATCGAACGGAACGAGAGACAGTTGACGCCAGACGTAGCGGTCGCTCACCACCGGATCGTCCCATAGCGCCGTTTTCCCGTCTCTCCTTTACCGGCACCCAGCCAGCCGTCCCAGCCCGGGATTTCATTTGATCAGTAAACGACAATATGTACCACAATCCCGCGTGACCAGCCCGCTCATTCCAGCGACACGCAAACCGCGAGCTTACGGCCGTGATAACGAACTACTAACCGTTTCGCAAGGGATTTCCCTCCACTGGCCAGAAATCCGGCGGCGGCCTACGCTGATAGCCGTAAAGCACGTTTTTCGGGCTGGCGGGGAGCGGACGTTGGGCAGCGCAGTGCAGTCGGGGGATCAGCGATCCGTGAGCTCGCTATGATCAAGGACCTCAAGGCAGGCGACCCGGTTTCGGTCGGGCCGTACAAGCTGCTGCGGCGGCTCGGGGCGGGCGGCATGGGCCAGGTGTACCTGGCCAAGTCACCAGGCGGCCGGCTCGTCGCCATCAAGCTGATCCGCCCCGAGCTGGCCGAAGAGCGCGGCTTCCGCGCCCGGTTCGCAGGCGAGATCGCGGCCGCCCGCGGCGTCAGCGGCATCTACACCGCCGCCGTGGTCGACGCCGACGCGGAGGCGGAGCTGCCCTGGATGGCGACCGTCTACGTGCCCGGTCCCTCGCTCACCGACGCGGTCGAGGACAACGGGGCACTGCCGGTCAAGACGGTGCTCGCGCTGGCGGCCGGCCTGGCCGAGGCGCTGCAGGCGATCCACCGGGCCGGGCTGGTGCACCGGGACATGAAGCCGTCGAACGTGCTGCTGGCGGCCGACGGCCCGCGGGTGATCGACTTCGGTATCTCCCGGGCGCTCGAGCGGTCGATGATGACCACCACCGGGATGGTGCTCGGCTCGCCCGGGTTCATGTCGCCCGAGCAGGCGATGGGGGAGCAGGTCGGCCAGCCGACCGACGTCTTCAGCCTGGGCGCGGTGCTGGCCTACGCGGCGACCGGGGCCGGCCCGTTCGGCGCCGGCCCCACCCCGGCCCTGCTCTACCGGGTGGTCAAGGAGGACCCCAACCTGAGCCAGCTCCCGGAGCGGCTGCGCCCGCTGGTCGAGCAGTGCCTGGCCAAGGACCCGGCCGACCGCCCCACCCCGGCCGACCTGCTCGGCTCGCTCAGCGACGAGATCGGCATCCTCGACGACGATTGGCTGCCGCCGACGATCGCGGAGGGGATAAGCCGGTACAACCCGACCGTGCAGACCCCGCTGCCGCCGGCCCTGCGCGAACCCGACTCCGCCCCGGTCGACGCCGTGCCGGCCGACACGCCCGCGCCCGCGCCCGGGCCGTCGCCCGCGCCCGCGGAACCCGCGGAACCCGCGGAAGACGAGCCGCCCGCCGCCGCGCCGGCGCCCGCGAAGGCAGCGGAA
>Ga0265338_10005449_pt1 | contig 16610 bp, 10 predicted proteins | sample 42126metaG_FD_193579 | JGI IMG/M metagenome (GOLD analysis project Ga0265338, IMG submission 193579) | Rhizosphere microbial communities from Carex aquatilis grown in University of Washington, Seatle, WA, United States - 4-21-26 metaG | ecosystem: Host-associated > Plants > Roots > Rhizosphere... | reverse complement strand
CATCTTCTGCCCGCGCTCGGAACTATCGCGATCGCTTTCCCGCAACAAAAGATCCGCGCACTCGATGTTTTTGCCGACAAACCCCATCGCCACCATGGTGTAATTCCATTGAACCTGATTGGTCGGCAGCGTGGAAATGGCGAATGGTATTGCGGTCCGCCCGTCAATCGTTGCCGCCTGGTCCGCGAGATGATCGGTCAGAACGCGGCGTACTAGGTCCACGTCCACGTAAGTCACCGCCGGCTTCAATGTGTTCCAGGCCCAGCGCCAGGTATCACGTGTCACGTCCCGGAAGGATTCGTTTTGCCCAAAACGAAAGCTCACCTGGTAACCGTGCGCGACACCTTGCGTGATCGGATGATAGCGCCGAATCCATTTCGGATTCGCCGGCGCGTTGGAGCCGCCCGCGTAAAGAGTCGACGTGCCGGGAAACCAAAATCCGAACTCGATTGGACCTTTACCCGTTTGCCATGCTCCCAGCGCGCCGAATTGATACCGCGCATCGGTCATCACATCTTTTGAAAGCTTCGTCTCCTCGACGGTCGAGTCGCCGCGCGGCGAAGGATCCAGCACCGCCACCGACGATCCGTTGGTGAAGGAGAGCGCGAACAGCGGCGCCGGGAGGATGTCTTCGCGCATGAGAAAACTCCGCGCCGCGTAATTCAACGTGCCGCCGGGTGAGCGTTCGCCATCGTAAGTGGGGTCGCCATACAACGCGCCCGGAGCCAGGAAATTTACGTTGGACCAACCTCCGGAAGGGGCAACCGTGAATCGGATCGACGAGTCGAAACCGCCGGGAGCATTCCCCGCCACTTCCACCTTTCTGGTCAACGAAACGACGGCTCCGCTCAGACTCCAGCGGTCCTTGACGTGAAAAACCACATTCTTGTCGTAGGCAATCTCGCCCTGGGCATCAATTCCGGAAGCCGACTTTTCCACCGTCTTGTATCCGGCGGCCAGTTGGCGAATGTCCTGTTCCGCACGATAGATTTCTAGCTTTGCGGGTTTGGGTTGCTGGATGACGGGGCCCGCCCCTCCGGCGATTTCAATGCCCCATTCGCCGCCGGTGGCGCGGACGAATGAAACCGTCGCTCCGGTTTCCAATCGCCCTAGGTCCACTCGATCGGTAGTTTGCGCGAACAAGGCTGTTCCGCCCAGACACAGTCCAATCACCAGGCATTTGGTTAACATAAATCATTGTCCGGACAAAGTGCCGGTTGCTTCCATTTCAGCGAGCGCGGCGGGTTTCGCGTCGGCGATTCCTACGAACGCGACCCGCAGGAATCGCCCGCGCACGCCCGCCGCGGCGGGCAACGTTCGGGTTTTTGCGTCACTGGCAGTTTCGCTTTGATCGGAAACCATTTTCCAATTGCTGCTGCCGTCGTCGGATATTTCGACGCGGTAACGCCAGTTCCCCTCGGACGGAAACGTCAGTTTGACCGAGTTGATGGTTGCGTTGCGTTCCAAATCAATGGAGAACCAGGCATTGGTGTCCGCCGCATCGGCTTGCCAGAACGTTTGGGCATTGCCGTCGTTGGCCAGGCGTCCGCTGTGCTCGGGCGCTTCGCTGCTGACACGCGTGGGATTGTTCAGGCCCAACGTAAGGGCCGCAGCCACCGCCGGCGCGGAGGTGAATCGCACATACGGACGCGGCTTCACGGACGGCGTTTTGCCGGCGGCGAATTTCGGCTCGCCGTGAGAAACAATTTGAATCGTCGCATCTTTCAATCCGGGCGACGTCGCGCGAATGACCGTTTTGCCGGCGTAATAGGACCGGAATTCCATCGCCGCCACTCCGTCGCGAATCGCGATATCCGAATCCGGCGCAAACGTGATGGACGGCCCGGTGGGAAATTCGCCGGGGCCGGATTCGATGGCGAGTGTCACCGGTGGACAATTGCTGATTGCATGGCCGTCCTTATCCAGCACGGTCACCAGGACCTGGGCATCGTCCGTGCCGTCCACGGCGTCGAGCGTGGTTTTGTCGGTCGCGAGTTTTAACGCGGCGGGAACGCCATTGCTCGGCCAGGCGGGCGACGGAATGTGCAGATAATAGTCGCGATACCAATACCATTGCCGCTTCGGCAACCGGAAATAATCCACCATGCCCATCGCGCCGAACCGCCGGCCGGCCAGGCTGCCGTGATCGAAAGCGCACCAGATGACTTCGCCGCTGCGCCACGGGAGACGCCAGGAGCCCGCCTCGTTCTTCGCCGCTCCCGGAGTGTTCGGCAAATCCCCCCAGCCGGGTTCGTATTTTCCGGGACGATCCGTCATGGTGGAGCCATATTCGGTGATAACACTTGGGATTCCCGGATTCACAAACAACCGCGCGCCGTCGCCATTGTAGCCGGCCACGTCGCCCAGTTTGTCAATCTCACCGCGCTGGCTTCCGCCAATGCCCGCCGGACGCGTTGGATCCAATTCATGCGTGTAAGCGACCAGATCCTTCAAAAAAATCCGCACCTTGGGCAGCACCGACCGGTCGCTGAAATATACTTCGTTGTCCATGCTCCAGACGATGATGCTCGGGTGATTGCGATTTATGCGGATCATGTCGCGCAGGCTCGCTTTCACGCTCGCTTCGAATCCGGCTTCATCGGCCGGGTTGTTCGGATACGCGCTGGCTGCCCAGGGGCTTCTGAATCCAGTCGTGCCCCAGAAACAGTTTTCCGACCAAAACAAAATCCCAACCTGGTCGCACGCCGCGGCAAACGCCGGCGCATGCGGATAATGCGAGCCGCGAATGAAATCGAAGCCTGCATCCTTCACCATTTTTACGTCGCGGGAAAATCCGCTGTCCGCCACCGCGTCGCCCCAGCCGGCATGATCCTGATGCACGTTGGCGCCCTTAAAATAGTAATGCCCGCCGTTGAGGAAAAATCCCTGGTCGGCGGTGAATTTAAACCAGCGAAAACCGAGTGGCGATATGTAATCATCCACCGCCTTGCCGCCGTCGAGCACCACCGTTTTAACGGAATATAAATTCGGATGTTCCGGCGACCAAAGCTTGGGATTGGTCACTGGCGCGCTGGTTTGATCAAAAACATTCGTCGCGCCCGGAGCGATGGTTTGCGTGGCTTCGATTTGCGCGACGGCATTTCCCTTCGCGTCCAGCACGCTGGTTTTCAGCGTTACGGATTTCGCTGCGCCGGACTCATTGACCACTTCGGTTTTGACGTTCACCGTGCCGGATTCCTTCGACACTTGCGGTGTGGTCACGAACGTCCCATACCATGTTACATGCACCGGCGCCGTGACGACGAGCCGTGCGTCGCGATAAATGCCGCCGGAGAAAGTATGCTCGCCCGCGCGCGGCGCCAGTTGCGGATCCCAAATATTGTTTACGCGCACGGCCACAACATTGTCTCCGGTCTTTACCGCATCGGTGATGTCGAAAGTGAACCCGGTATAACCGCCTTTGTGTTCGCCGACGCGCCGGCCGTTCACGAACACTTCCGCCACCTGAAATACGCCGTCGAATTCGAGGTTGACGCGCTTACCCGTCCACGCGGCGGGCACGTTGAAATGTTTCCGATACCAGCCGTAACCCACATAGAATCTGTCGGCCGCAAAATAGGGTATGGAAAACGAGTGCGGCAGGTTCGCGTCATTCCAGTTCGAATCGTCAAACGTGGCGGCGTCCGCGCTTGCCACATCCCCAAGCTGAAATTTCCACTCGCGGTTGAAGTTGATGCTTTGTCGAAGATCCGCGGCCGGCGAAGCCAGCGATCCCACGATCAGCACGACGAGTAACGCGATGAATTTCGCACCACCGCTCGCTTTCGTTTTTAGCTGGGACCACGTCGTTGGAAATGGGGACCACACGCCTCCGGCGTGTGGTTTGCGGCGTCCCGCCGCAAACTTCGTTCTACCATTTTGCCGGACCAAACAGTGCGGCCAGATGGTGGTTACGAAGCCGACGGCGAGACGCCGTCGGCAGCACGCGAGACGCGTGCGCTCCCCAAAACTAACGGCATCGTTTCGGCTTTGTTTGAAACGAAAAAATTCGTTGAAAAAAGAATGCATAATATTCGTTCGGCTTTATCCGTTGACTGAACCGTCTCGTGCCCGTAGGGGAAACGCATCAAAACCACTTTTTTTCGTTCTTTGCTCTGACACCGCGGCTTCAGCCCGGTGTCAACGACGACCGAACGGCTCTTCAGCGGTTTCAACCGCTTCCGGCCCGCCAGTCAAAAGCCGTTAAAACGGCTAAAAGTGGATGCCCTATCCCACAACACCGGCTGAAGCCACGGTGTTAATAGAATTGGCCCTGCACGTGCCCGCAATTCATTCGCCGGAAAGGTTACGATGCCGATCGAAGATCGGAATTCAGTTGAACGGTTCCTCCGGATTTCAATTTGATTTCCGTCGTGTGTTCGCCGTAACGGATCGTCGCCGCGCGGCCGCCCACCGATTTAATTTTGACGCTGGTCAGCTTGCCGCCGTCCCACGCGACATCAACTTCGAAACCGCCGCGCGCGCGCAATCCCGTCACGTGGCCGGATGGCCAGGCGCTGGGAATGGCAGGGAGCACTTCAATTTCGCCCGTTTGACTTTGCAGGAGCATCTCCGAGATCGCCGACGTGCCGCCGAAGTTGCCGTCGATTTGAAACGGCGGATGCGCATCAAACATATTTGGATACGTGCGCGACGGATCGAAAAGATGGTTGATGATGCTGAAAGCACGGTTTCCGTCGTGCAAACGCGCCCAACAATTGATGCGCCAGGCAATGGCCCAGCCCGTCGTGATATCCCCGCGCGTGTTCAAGGTCACCTTGGCCGCTTCCGCCAGCGCCGGCGTTCCTCGCGGCGTGATCTGGCTGCTGGGAAAAAGCGCATACAAATGGGAAATGTGCCGATGCTGCTGCTCGCGTGCTTTCGCATCCCAATCGCCGAGCCATTCCTGTACCTGTCCTTGTTTTCCAATCTGAATCGGTGCCAGCCGTGCGCGCGTTTGCTCCAGCTTTTTGCGGAAGTCCGGATCGGTATCCAGAATTTTTGAAGCCTCGATGCAATTGGAGAACAGGTCACGCAGAATCTCCTCATCCATGGCCGGTCCGGCGGTGACCGCCGAACCATACGGATGCTGGTTTTCCGGGGAAACCGACGGACAGGTCACCAGCCAATGATTCGTCGGATCTTCAACGAGCGTGTCGACGAAGAATTGCGCCGCACCGCGCATCACCGGATAGACGTCTTTTAGATATTTCTTGTCGCCGCTGAACTGGTAGCGATCCCACAAATGATCGCACAACCACGCGCCGCCGCTCGGCCACATGCCCGAATCCGCGAAGTCAATCGGCCCCGTGGCGCGCCAAAGGTCAGTATTATGATGGGCCACCCAGCCGCCCGCGCCATACATCTCCTGCGCCGTCCGCGCGCCTGTCACGGAAAGGTCCTTTACCATCGCGATCAGCGGCTCCACGCATTCACCGAGATTGCACTCTTCCGCCGGCCAATAGTTCATTTCCGTGTTAATGTTGATCGTGTATTTGCTCTGCCAGGGCGGGTTCATACTTTGGTTCCATAAACCCTGCAGGTTCGCCGGCTGGCCGCCGGGCCGCGAGGAACTGATGAGCAGATAACGGCCGTATTGGAAATAAAGCGTGGCAAACTGCGGATCGTTGCCGCTATGAAAATTTTTGATCCGCTCGTCGGTTGGCAATTTCATGGCATCGCTCGCCCCTAAATCAAGGGCCACGCGCCGGAACAGCCGCTGATGTTCCTGCGTATGCGCCGCGAGCAGCTTGTCGAATTTCTTCTTGGCCGCGGCAGCAATTTGACCTTTGACAATAGCCTCCGGGTTGCCACTCACGTCCTGGAAATTCTTGTAGCTCGTCGCCTCGGCAATCAGGATCATCACCGAATCCGCATTGGTGACCGTGATTGAATCCGCAGCGCTGGTGACCGTGCCGCCGTCCGCCAGCACGCGGGCCCGGACTTGAAACTGCAACGCCCCTTTGATGTTGGACACGGTCGCATTCGTGCCGCGCATCACCAGCGTGTTTCCCGACTCCGTCTCAATGGTTACTTTTTGCGGCGTTTTGAATCCCGCGGAAAACGAAACCGATCCTTTTTTGTCCGCCGTCAGTTGCACGACAATCACCTGGTCCACCGGGCTGGCGAAAACCTGTCGCGTGAACCGCGTGCCGCCGGCGGTGTATTCGGTCGTCGCCACGGCGGTGTCCAGGTTGAGATCGCGCCGGTAATCTTCGACAGTGGCCGAATCGGGAAAAGTAAGCATCAAATCGCCGGCGGTTTCATACGGCATCTGGCCTGAGGGACGGGAAATCATTTTGGAATTGATCAGCTTCCCGGCGTCGGAATATTTCCCGTCAAACACCAGCCGGCGGACCTCGGGCAAGGCAGCTTTCGCCTGCGGATTGACCGGGTCGTAAGGACCGCCGCCCCAAAGCGTGTCTTCATTGAGTTGAAGCCGTTCACTGGTGACATGGCCGAAGACCATCGCGCCGATTCGGCCATTGCCGACCGGCAACGCTTCCTCCCAGCGGATGGCCGGCTGACGGTACCACAAGCTGAGCGGCGCGTTCGGCGCGGAAGTGGTTCCGCTCAACTGCGGTTCGGCAAACAGTTGAAGCGAGAAACAGATCGGAGTGATGGAAAAAAACAGCCGGCGGATACAAACGTTCATATTCACGTTAATTCAGGTCTTCAGAGTTCGGCGCATTGGAAAGCCGTTCCGTCAGAATATCTTCCTGACGAAGGCTGCGCCTGACTTACTGTAACCCGCACAGTCTGACTGCTGCGAAACAACCCTCAATATGATGCTTGTCATATGTATTGGGGTATTCGTCTCGATCCGCGGATAAACTTCGGCAAGCGCGCCACGCAGGACACGATGTAACTCTTAAATACGGGGCTAACCTGCCTAAGAATCCCAACGGGATTCCGTCGTACAGGACATGCAGTCGAAGGAACTAAAAAGTACGGACGATGAGCAACAAATTCCGAAAACGCTACTCTAAGGAGTTTAAAGCCGAGGCCGTTCACCGTCCTGGCGGCATCTCGTGTCACAGTCAAACTCTCCTTCCATCTTTTGCCAAAACTTTTGGCAAAAAATGGAGAGCGTCGAAGCGGAACGGGGGCACGATTGCCGTTGGAGTCTTTTTCATGTTGAAAACCTGCCAACAATGCTTCTGCCAATGAAAACGTCACTCATCGTTCTTACGAGCATCGCGGTGCTCAATCGCCCGGTGGCCGGTCAGGGCATCCTGTTTGATTTCGAAAATGTTGCCGTGCACACGCCGTTTCCCATCACGTTGACGGTTGGCGGCGTCACGGCCCAATTTTCCGGCAGCGGCCAGGGTTATTCCATTCAATTACCCAGTTCGGCTGGTGTGGTCCCGGTGGGTTTCTCTGGGAATTGCATTTATCCCAACAGCATCTACGGCTCGGACTTAACGGTCACATTCTCGCAGCCGTTGACTTTCTTTTCGATTCTGTACGCGCCGCATGAATTAGCCTGTGACACGTCGGCGACGATGAGGGTGACAGCGTATTACAATACGGTCTCCCGCGGCACGGCAACGACTAACGCGCAACCGGGAACGTGGCCGTCAGAGACGCTGGCGATCACGAATGCGCTGGGATTCAACAAGGTGGTGGTGCACTATGATGCGCCGCCACCGCCGCCGCCTTGTGATTACGGATCGATATTCATGGCGGATAATATGTTTGTCATTCCCGCACCACCGCCGATTGTGCTGACGGGCGTGGTGCGGCTGGGCAACGGCAATTTCCAATTCTCCTTCACAAACGCGCCGGCGACAGCTTGCTCGGTCTGGGCCACGACGAACCTGTCAGTGCCCGCGAGTAATTGGACAGCCATGGGTGCGCCAATCGAAGTTTCACCAGGCCAGTATCAATTCACCGACACGCAATCGACGGGCCTCTCGCAGTATTTTTACTGCGTGCGAGTGCCGTAGGCAGAGGATTGAGTTCAGAGGGGGGGTGGGCCGAGCCTTCCGGCGAGCCTGTAACGGCCAATCCCGCCTTCAGATAACTCGACACTCATCAATCGTGCCTTTACTTTCATTTCTCTTATGTCGATTGCGGATATTAGACGAGATTACAACCTGGCTGGTCTGCGTCGGAGCGACTTGGATGTGGACCCGATCGTCCTGTTCCGGCGCTGGTTCGACCAGGCGGCCGGCGCACGCGCTGGGGGGCGGTTGCGCAGCTTGGCTATTCGCCTTTACAAAGCCTTGCTCGGCCTCGGCAGCGCGGAACGCATCGACGTGAACGCCGCGACGCTCGCGACGGTGGACAGCGAGGGCCGGCCTTCGGCGCGCGTGGTGTTGCTCAAGGGCGTGGATGAGCGAGGGTTTATTTTCTTCACGAATTACGACAGCCGCAAGGGACGCGAAATCGTCGGGAATGAGAATGTGGCGCTCGTGTTTTATTGGCCGGACCAGGAACGGCAGGTAACCATCGCCGGCCGGGCCGCGAAAATTCCGCAACCGGAATCGGAGGCGTATTTCAAATCGCGTCCGCGGGGAAGCCGGCTGGCGGCCTGGGCGTCACGGCAGAGCGAGGCCATCGAAAATCGCGAAGTGCTGGAGTCGCGCTGGCGCGAACTGCAGGCGAAATATCCCGGTGAGGATGTGCCAATGCCGCCCAATTGGGGCGGATTCGTGATCGCGCCCGTGCGAATCGAGTTCTGGCAGGGCCGCCCCAGCCGCTTGCATGACCGGTTTCGTTATGCCAAACAGCCGGAGGGGAAATGGATCATTGAGAGATTAAGCCCGTGAAGATTTCGAGTTTCGGGTTTCTGGTTTCGAGTCGAGGCAAGCACCAACGTTGACGTTGGATGCGCAAAGTTATTGAAAGTTTGCTCTTGCATTCTCCAGTAGTAGGAGGAGGTTTGTTACTGGGTGCGACAACGTCGCGGCTGAGAGTCGCCTGGCTTCCAACAAGTGTCCGCGGCACGGAAATGGTCGAGCATATTATCAAGCAAAACGAGGCATGGATTTCAAAAGGTGTGGTGGTGGTCTATGAAAACCCGTCGATCCGCGAGCGCGCCGTTCGTTTTTGCGAGCGCCTGATTGATGACCAAAAATCTCCCGGGATGGACATGGACTGGTGGTCTTTTACCGTATTGAGCCATCCAACCTTGGCGCAAAGCGCGGTGGAAAAAGCCGCCAACGCCGACGTGGTGGTCTTCGCCATGGACGCGCGCGGTGATTTGCCGGAGGAGATCAAGTTGTGGATTGAAAGGTGGCTCAACAAGCGAGGTGAACGCGAGGGTGCACTGGTCGGTCTATTGAATGGCGAGGAGGGGTTCCCGGAAATCGGTTCGTTCCGGGAAATTTATCTGCGGCACGCCGCGCGCCGCGCCGGTATGGATTACCTCTCACATGCCGCGCCGACGGTTCAAAGAGCAATGCCCGATTCGATTGATTCTTTCACCGAGCGGGCAGGGCGGATGACTTCGGTGTTGGATGACATTCTCCAAAAACATCCGCCTTCTCCACCGGCGGTATTGTGAGATCCTCCAGCCGCGCCGCAATGCGTCTGAAAAGAGTTGCGGAGCCTCGTTGCGCTTGTTTCCCTATCGCGCAAACAAACTATGACGAGGAACCCAGGTTGGTGGTTTTCTATTCCCATGGCTTTGGCCTGCGCCAGTGCGGCGGGTGCCGACGCGGATTTCACGGACTGCTTTCATCACGACCGCTACGAAATGACGCTGATGAGCGGTGCGATGTTTTCGCCGATCGGCGCCGACAAACATCGGTCGACGGAAGATTACACATTGAGCGGCCTGCAATTGGGCTGGATGCTCACGGACGTGAACGATGCCGGCTGGCTGCGCGGCAATTGGGAGGTTTCGCTGGAGGCGATGGGCGGCCAGGTGTTCGTGGGCAAGGGAAGTTACCTTGTGGGCGGGACTGTCTGGTTCCGGTATAATTTCGTCCAGCCGAACTGGCGGGTGGTGCCTTACCTGCAAGCCGGCGGCGGCGCGGAGGCCACGGATATGGATCGGAAGCTCATCGGCCAGACGTTTAATTTCAATCTCGATGTCGCGGCTGGCGCGAGGTGCCTGGTCGCGCCAAATTGGGCGCTGGATTTGGAGTGCCGTTACCAGCATCTCTCCAATGGGACGATTGCCAAGCATGACATCGGCATCAACGCCGTGGGGCCCATGCTTGGCGTTTCGTATTTCTTTTAACCCTCGGTTTTGGGCGGCTCGGTTTCGGTAGCCGCTTCTTCCTGTTGCTCGCTGATGACCGGGGCGATGGCCTGGAGTTTGTCTCCAGCTTCAAGGTTGATGAGCTTCACGCCCTGGGTATTGCGGCCGGCTTCGCGAATATCTTTCACGAACGTGCGGACCATCTGGCCGCCCGTGGTAATCAGCATGATTTCATCGCTGTCCCGAACGGTGAGCGCGCCAATAACCGCGCCGGTTTTCTCGTTCGTTTTCATCGTGATGATGCCTTTACCGCCGCGGGATTGGACGCGGTAAACCGGGCCGTCGTTGTCGTCGAACGGAGTGCGTTTGCCAATGCCGTTCTCGCTGGCCACGAGCAGCGTGGCGTCGCGGACAACGACCGCGGCGGCGACGAGTGCGTCCCCCTTTTCCAAAGTAATTCCCCGGACACCGCCAGCGGCGCGACCCATGGACCGCACGTCGGATTCGTGGAACCGAATGCTCATGCCGTCTTTGCTGATGAGCAGAACATCGTCGCCCGGGTCCTTGACTTCATTATTCTCCACGATGCTGCCCCGGGTGAGTTTCACTTCGATCAACGCGTCGTCCTGGTCAATGCCGATGGCGATGATGCCGCCCTTGCGGACGTTGGCGAATTCGTTGAGCGAAGTCTTCTTGACGGTGCCTTGCTGCGTGGCGAAGAACAACTCGCCCGGTTGGGTCCAGGTGACGTCGCGTTTGTCGGCGTCGGTCTTGGACTGGATGCGGATGAGCGCGGCAATTTTCTCGCCGTTTTTCAACTCGAGCAGGTTGGCAATGCTCCGGCCTTTCGAGGCGCGGCCCATATCGGGAATTTCGTGCACGCGCTCGACATACACGCGGCCGGTGTTCGTGAAGAACATCAGGTAATCGTGCGTGCTGGCGGTGAAGAGGTGCTCAATAAAATCCTGGTCCTCGGGCGTCTCGCTTTCGCGCGTGGCCATGCCGATGACGCCTTTGCCGCCGCGCCGCTGGGCGCGATAGCTCGAGACGTTCGTGCGCTTGATGAGCCCGTTGTGCGTGAGCGTGATGATAACGCCTTCGTTGGCGATCAAGTCTTCGATGGCGATTTCGCCCTCGTCAGGCACGATCTCGGTTTTGCGCGGGGTGGCGTGCTTCTCTTTAATTTCCTGAAGCTCTTTTTTGATGATGGCCATCACGCGCGATTCCTTCGCGAGAATGTCCAACAAGTCTTTAATGGTTTCGAGCAGCGCCTTGTATTCACGATCGATTCTGTCGATTTCGAGGCCGGTGAGTTGATACAGCCGGAGGTTCAGGATTTCGTCCACCTGCCGCTCGGTGAGGGCATAGCGCCCCGCGGTCAATCGCGCCTCGCTGCGGATCAGGATGCCCCATTTTTCAACCTGTGCGCGGGACCATTCGAAGGCGAGCAGCTTGACCTTGGCTTCGTCGCGCGTTTTGGAGCCGCGAATGATGGCGATAAATTCGTCGAGATTCGAAAGTGCGATGAGGTAACCCTCGAGCAATTCAGCGCGCTCTTCGGCCTTCCTCAGTTCAAAACGCGTCCGACGCAAGATTACTTCGCGGCGATGCTCGATATAACATTGGATGATTTCCTTGAGGTTCAGCGTCTTCGGGCGGCCATGATCAATGGCGAGCGAATTGACGCTAAACGAAACCTCCAATTGCGTGTGCTGGAAGAGATTCGCGATGACAACCTTCGGATTGCCTTCGCGCTTAAGCTCGATCACGAGGCGGCAATGCTCGTCGGATTCATTGCGCATCGCGGAGATTTCCGTGATGACTTTGTCATTCACGAGCGCAGCGATTTGTTCTTCCAGGCCGGCGCGATTGACGTTAAACGGAATTTCAGTGATGACGAGCTGCTCGCGGTTGCCCTTCATCTCCTCGACGCCGATGCGGCCGCGCAATTTCAAACTGCCTTTGCCGGTTGAGAAATAATTCTTGATGCCCTCGACGCCGCAAATGAAGCCGCCGGTCGGAAAATCCGGGCCTTTGACGTATTTCATCAGCTCCGGAATGGTGATGCCGGGTTCGTCGATTTGCGCGCAGATGCCGTCGATCACCTCGCCGAGATTATGCGGCGGCATATTGGTGGCCATGCCGACCGCGATGCCGGTGCCGCCATTGACGAGAAGATTCGGGAAGGCGGCGGGGAAAACCGTGGGTTCGGTGAGGCGTTCGTCGTAATTCGGAACAAAATCCACCGTGTCCTTCTCCATGTCGGACATCAACAACGCCCCGAGATGCGTCAGGCGGGCCTCGGTGTAACGCATCGCCGCCGGCGGGTCGTTTTCAACGGAACCAAAGTTCCCTTTGCCGTCCACCAGCTTCTCGCGCATGGCCCACGGCTGGGCCATGTGGACCAGGGTGGGGTAGATGACCGCTTCGCCGTGCGGATGGTAGTTACCAGAGGTGTCACCGCAGATCTTGGCGCATTTGATGTGCTTGCGGCCCGGGAACAGGGATAGGTTCTCCATCGCATAGAGAATGCGACGCTGGGAAGGCTTGAGCCCGTCGCGCACATCGGGCAACGCGCGCGAAATGATCACGGACATCGAGTAATCCAGGAACGAATTCTTGATTTCGTCCGCGACGTTGATCTTGGAAATTTTTTCGCCGGCGGAATAAGCGCCGCCGCTGGGTTTTTGTTCCGGGGGTAGGTTGGAATCGGTTTCGTCTGGCATGGTAAAATTCTAGGTGGCTGTCACGATTGGAGGGATAAGCGCAATGGCGAACTGCTCACAGGCGGCGCGCATGCGCGCGTCGGTGGTTGAAAGGATTTCGCATTTGTATAAATCACAAGTCGCCACATGCAGGGCATCCAGAGTCCGCAAGGGGATTCTGGGATGGCAGGCGAGTTGCATGGCTCCCGCTCTTTCCAGCACCAGGCGATTTAGCGGGAACAATTTGATGGTTTCGTTTGCGATCATCGTCAAAAACTCATCCTCAGCATTTTTTCGTTCGCGCGAAGAAACGTGGCCCGTCCGCTCTTTGGCGAGCAGGGCGGAACAGACTTCCGCGAGAGCTAATTCCGAAGTCTCGAAAGTTCGTCCCGCCAGTTCTCGGTTGAACCATTCGCTGTCCGATTCACGCACCAGCAGCTTTACGATAATCGCAGAGTCGAGATACATCGTTACCACCCGCGCGAGTCCCGGTCCTCGCGAATCAATTCTTCGGCGGACGGCCCTCCGTGAATCGGTTGTTTCAGAAGGAAATCACCCATCCCGGTGAATACCTTGCGAGTCCCCGCCGGACGGACCGGTGACAACACCGCCTTGGGCTGGCCATCGCTCGTGATGGTGACCTCCTGGCCGCGAGCGACCAATTCGAGCAAGGCCGAAAGTTTCGCTTTGGCCGCGCGTACTGGAATAGTGATTCCAATTCCAGGCATGGCCACAGCTTCTTTCAACTCCAGCGCCCCGGATTTGAGAGCCGGGTATTTCTTAATGATTTTAGCCTTCATTTCTTCAATGTAGTCACGCGTGACTACATTGTCAATATCAATTAGACATCAAGATTTCGGACGTTCAGCGCGTTTTCCACGATGAAATCCCGGCGCGGCTCGACTTCCTCGCCCATGAGTTTCACGAACATCTCCTCGGCTTCCACCGCATCGGTGAGTTCGATCCGCAACAGCTTTCGTTTCACCGGGTTCATCGTCGTTTCGAAAAGCTCTTTCGCATCCATTTCGCCCAGACCTTTGAAGCGATACATCTGGATGCCTTTTTTTCCGACGGCCTTTACCGCCGTCAGAATTTCCGGGATGGAAAACAACGGGGTCGCCGTGGCTCGTTCGCCTTCGCCTTCGATCAGTTCAAACAGAGGTTTGTCCTGCGCGGCGTAATGCTCGACGGTCAGGCCCTTCTTACTCAATTTGCCGAGCAGGTCGCTGATGGCTTTGCTTTCAAGATGGAGATCATAGAGTTTTGCACGACGAGTCGGCCCGTCTTTTCGGCGCTCCACTTCAGTATCACCGCCGAACAAATCGTTATTCGCCCCCTTGAATTGCTCCACGTCCGTGTTGTTCAGGAAATAGTGCAGGGTTTCATCGTTGCCGTCGCGCACTTTGACCATGAAGAGGGGCAGCGTGCCGTCGGAACCGCGTTTTTCGACGTAGTCGGCGAAGTCGCCACCCAGCCGGCGGATGTAGGTGGCGTGTTTGTCGAGCGATTCCAGCAATGAAAGGATTTCCTCCAATTGCTTGGGCGGAACTTCGCGGCCATCCGTGAGATTTTTCAGCTTCACTTCCTCCACGCCATTCTGAAGCAGAATCCGGTTGAGCTGGACGTCGTCGTCGATGTAATCGGTTTTCTTTTTGCGGGTGATGCTGTAAAGCGGCGGTTGCGCGATATACACATAACCCTGCTTCACGAGTTGCGGCATCTGCCGGTAAAAAAACGTGAGCAACAGCGTGCGGATGTGCGAGCCGTCGACATCGGCGTCGGTCATGATAATGATTTTGTGATAGCGCAACTTTTCAAGATTGAACGCGCCTTCGCCTTCGCCATCGCCAATGCCGGTGCCGATGGCGGTGATCATCGTGCGGATTTCGTTGTTCTGAAGAACTTTGTCGAGGCGGGCTTTTTCGACGTTAATCAGTTTGCCTCGAATCGGGAGGATCGCCTGGAACTTCCGGTCGCGTCCTTGTTTGGCGGAGCCACCGGCAGAGTCACCTTCGACGATATACAACTCGGTGTTTTCCGGATCGCGATCGGAGCAATCGGCCAGTTTCCCGGGCAGCCCGCCGCCGGTCAACGCGCTCTTGCGGACGGCTTCCCGGGCTTTCCGTGCGGCCTCGCGGGCACGGGCGGCGTTGAGGCCTTTGTCAATGACGCGTTTCGCCACGGGCGGGTTCGCATCGAAATAAGCCATTAAACCTTCGTACGTTACGGAACCGACGATTCGCTCCACCTCCGGTGAAAGTAATTTCACCTTGGTTTGCGACTCGAACTTCGGGTCGCTATGCTTCACGGAGATGACTGCGGTCAAGCCTTCACGAACGTCATCGCCGGTGATTTGGGGATCTTTATCCTTCAGCAAACTGTTGGATTTGGCGTATTGGTTTATGGCGCGGGTGAGGGCGCTGCGGAAACCGGACAAGTGCGTGCCGCCGTCCGGATTGTGAACGGTGTTCGTATAACAAAGGACCTGGTCGTTGTAGCTGTCATTATATTGCAGCACGACCTCGACATGAACCTCGATTTCCTTGTCGTCGAGTTTCTCCTTCGTTTCTTTGCGAAAGGAAATCGGCTTGGGATGCAGCGGTTCTTTGTTTTTGTTGAGCTGCTTGACGAATTCCTCAACGCCGTCCTTGTAAAAGTATCTTTCCGGTTTGGATTCGGTTTTGCGTTCGTCAACAAATATGATCTCCAACCCGGAATTCAGGAACGCGAGTTCGCGCAGGCGCTGGGAAATGATGTCTGTCTTGAATTCAATGGTTTCGCGGAAAATCTCCGGGTCCGGTTTGAACGTGATCAACGTTCCGGTGTGCTTGGACTGGCCGATGACATGCAGCTTCTGGATGGTTTTCCCGCGTTCGAATTCCATCTGGTACACTTCGTTATTGCGCGACACCTCGACTTCAAACCATTCGCTGACGGCATTCACGCATTTGGCGCCGACGCCGTGCGTGCCGCCGGAAAATTTATAGCCGCCCTGGCCGTATTTTCCACCCGAGTGCAATCGGGTAAGCACCAGTTCGACCCCGGGCAATCCGCTTTCCGCGTTGATGTCCACCGGAATGCCGCGTCCATTATCGCGGATCGAAATCGAGCCGTCCACGTGAATGGTGACTTCAATCCGATCGCAGTGCCCGGCGAGATGTTCATCCACGGAATTATCCAAGACCTCGCTGACGCAGTGGTGCAGCGCGCGCTCATCCGTGCCGCCAATATACATGCCAGGCTTTTTGCGCACGGCTTCCAGTCCCTTGAGTTGACCCAGCTTTGAGGCGTCGTATTTTTCGGATGTATCGGGACTGGTTTGTGACTTTTCTTCGGCTTCCAAAACGTTTTCTTCAGGCATAAAATTCTTGCGGATGGGGGTGGTCCGCCATCTCGCTTTTCGGTATCGGAAATACTAGAAAAAATACCCTTCCAACACAATCTTTTGTTTCGCCTTTTATTGACCAAGAAACACAATTAGTTGTGTGGAAATGGGAGTGTCAGCCGGATATGTTGCGGCTTCAGGGTCCGGGCTTCCGACCGGGTTTAATCTACTCTGGGACGAGCGCGAATGCAATAAATCTGAACACGATTTTGACGAATTATTTAGGCAGTCGAATGCAAAATTCTGTCGACTTCCCCCCAAGCGAAACGGGTCCGTATTCTTGCTCAATTTGGGGTGATTTGGAGCGCCGGTTAAAATAACCGAATTCGCGATTGTCTTTCCACTTGTCAAGAAGCGAGGGACTCGA
>Ga0265338_10005446_pt1 | contig 16613 bp, 12 predicted proteins | sample 42126metaG_FD_193579 | JGI IMG/M metagenome (GOLD analysis project Ga0265338, IMG submission 193579) | Rhizosphere microbial communities from Carex aquatilis grown in University of Washington, Seatle, WA, United States - 4-21-26 metaG | ecosystem: Host-associated > Plants > Roots > Rhizosphere... | reverse complement strand
TTCAAGCGGGGAATGGCTTGGTCATAATAACCCTGTCCATAGCCCAGCCGGTTACCCTTCTTGTCGAAAGCCAGGCCCGGAACCAGCACCAAATCCAATTCCTCCCATTTGGCCTTCCGGTTCCCGATTGGTTCGGGAATCCCGAAATGCCCAGGACTCAAATTTTTCAGGCTGTCGACGCGGTAATAGTCGAACCCGGATTTGTCTTTTGCCACGCGGGGAAGAAACAATTTTTTCCCCGATTCCAGGCTGTTTTCCAGTATGGAAAAGGTGTTGATTTCAGTCGGAGTGGAGGCGAAAGCGCCGACGGCCTTGGCTTTCGTAAATTCAGGAGTCGCGGCAAGGATGTTCCAAACACTTTGGGAAGCGGCCTCGGCCATCGAGGGCGACACCAGCGCCCGGAGCGATTTTAACTTAACCCGAAGCCGGTTTTTGCTTTGCTGGAGGGGGTCTGGCTCGTTAGTCATCGGGCTGTTTCTCCAGGGGTCTGGCTGGATCGGGGCAGTTCATTCAGGTGCTCCAGCCAAGCTTTTATTTTGGCCTCGTAGCCCAGGCTGGTGGGGACATAGTACTTGGCGGAACCAGGTACATATTCCTGTTGGACAAAGTGGTCGGGATGATCGTGGGCATATTGATAGCCCTGTCCATGGCCTAAAACCTTCGCTCCGGGATAATGCGCGTCCTTGAGATGGAGCGGCACTTCCTTGACGTTTTCCTTTTGAACATCGTCGGCGGCCTTTTCCAAACCCATATAGGCCGCGTTGCTCTTGGGGGCGCAAGCCAGGTAAACCGTGGCTTGCGCCAAGGGAATGCGTCCCTCGGGGAGGCCGATGAATTCCAAGGCCTGTTGGGCCGCCACAGCGACGGTGAGGGCTTGGGGATCGGCGTTGCCCACGTCCTCCGCGGCGGAAATGACCAGTCTTCGGGCGATGAAGCGGGGATCCTCCCCTGCGTAAAGCATCTTGGCGAGCCAATAAAGGGAAGCGTCCGGGTCCGAACCCCGGATACTTTTGATAAAAGCCGAGATAGTGTCGTAATGCTGGTCGCCGGTGGAGTCATATTGGACCATTCGCTTTTGGATGGATTCCTGGGCGACTTCCAAGTCGAATAAAATAAACCCCTGCTCTCGGGGGGGCGTGGTCAAGACTCCGACTTCCAGGGCGTTTAAAAGGGTTCGGGCGTCCCCCGAGGCGGCTTTTAACAAATGCGAGCGGGCTTCCTGGGTCAACTCAACTTTAGTGTTGCCCAGCCCCCTCTGGGGGTCCGCCAGGGCCCGGTCCAGGATCAAGGAAAGGTGTTTTTCGTCCAAAGGCCGCAACTCGCAAACCCGGGAACGGGACAGGAGGGCGTTGTTCAAGGCGAAAAAGGGATTTTGGGTGGTGGCGCCCACCAAAATAATCGTCCCTTGCTCCAAGTGGGGAAGCAGGGCGTCCTGCTGGCTTTTGTTGAAATGGTGGATTTCATCCAGAAATAGGATGGTTGATTGTTGGTAGAGGCGCTTGGTTTCGCCGGCCTCCTCGAAAACCTTCCTTAGGTCGGCCAACCCCGAGGTGACGGCGTTCAAAGCCGTGAAGCGGCTTTTGGTCCGGCGGGCCACTAAACGGGCAAAGGCGGTTTTGCCGGTTCCGGGCGGACCATACAAGATGACGGAAACGACGCGGCCTGATTCCAACAGGCGCCTTAAAAGTTTTCCTGGGCCGAGTAAATGCTCCTGGCCCACGTAATCCTCCAGGGTTCGAGGGGACATTCGGATGGCGAGGGGGCGGCTGAGGGATTCATCGGCTGCGTTTTCAAATAAGTCCATGGGGTTATGATACGTCCAGTTCGGAATTGGGAAAAGGGGAGAGCGGGCGTTAAAAATTGGAATGAGGAGCTAGGAATTAGAGGCTAAAGCCTAGAAGAGGAAGAGGGTTTAAGTTCCACTTTCCTGATTACTAAATCTTTTTCCACCAACGGCAAAAAAAGAAAGCCCCCGCCTGTGCCGGTTGGAAAGGTACTCTTTTGAGGCCTGACAAAGTCAGGTGGGCGGCCGATCAAGCGGTTCATTGCTTCCGAAGAAGACTATCCCCGATAGATATTTGGACGCCCGGTTTTTTATTTGTGGCTCAAAATTTCCCAGCCCAAGGTCGAACACCGCAGAAGGCCTGAAAATATTTTAAGGCTCCCCCGAAAGTTGTCAAGTTAAGTTCTTGAAACGACAATATTGCAGTTAAGCCCCATCTTGACAAAACCAGGAAAATCACCTGTTGTTAAAAGAGGGCCTCTATAAGAAAATGTGGCTCACCTTTGGAGGCCCCTATGATGAGGGTTCAGGTTCAGTCATTTCGCGCTCCCCGCTGGCTGGGGCCGCTGCTCGTATTGATCGCCTTGGCGATACTTCCCTTTGCCTTGATTCTGGGTATGGCCGTGATGGCTTTGGTGGCGGGGGCGTCCATTTTCCGCCTTTTACTGCCGGCACCCCGAAAGGTGTTTGAGGAAAACCTGGGCTCTGGTAAGGCGGCCCATCGGGTGGTGGATTCCGGCTCCAGGGCCATTGACGCCGATTACGAGGTAAAGGATGAGTATGAAAAAGGAAACTAACGTGAAGGGCCCCAAGAAACCCAGGGTGTCCCACGCCTCGTTTGAGATTGAAAATCACGCGGGCCTTCGGTCCGACGACTTTAAAAATTCATTCCAAGACAACCTCAAGTACCGGCTCATCAAGGAGCCCCTGACCGCCACCGAGTACGACAAGTATTTGAGCCTGGCTTACGCCATCCGGGACCGCCTGGTCGAAAATTGGGTGGATACGCAAAAAGTTTACCGGGAACAGAAGGTCAAGCGCGTCTATTACCTCTCGCTGGAATTTTTGATGGGCCGCTCCCTGGGGAACTCCATCATCAATTTAGAGGTGGAATCCGGGGTCACCAAAGCCCTCAATGACCTGGGAATGGAGCTCGAGGAAGTCCGCGAGGCGGAGATTGACGCGGGTTTGGGCAACGGGGGATTGGGCCGGTTAGCTGCCTGTTTCGTGGATTCCTTAGCGACCTTGGGGATTCCGGCCTATGGTTACGGCATCCGCTACGATTACGGCATTTTCCGCCAAAAAATTGTCCGAGGCTACCAGGTGGAGGAACCGGACGAGTGGTTGAGCATGGAGAATCCCTGGGAGAAGGCCCGTCCCGAATACAAATACAGGGTTAAATTCGGAGGCAAGGTCGCCCAAAGAACCAACCGGGCCGGGAAGCTGGTTTTCGATTGGGTGGACACGGAAGATGTGCTGGCGATGGCCTATGACACGCCGGTTCCCGGTTTCGGGAACCGCACCGTGAACAACCTCCGGCTGTGGTCGGCGAAGGCCACCGAGGAATTCGACCTGGATTTCTTCAACCAGGGAAACTATTTCGCGGCCACCTCCAAGAAGACCGAGTCCGAGTCGATCTCTAAAGTTCTTTATCCCAACGACAACAGCCCGGAAGGCCGGATACTCCGGTTGAAGCAGCAGTACTTTTTCGTGACGGCCTCCATCCAGGATATTTTGCGGCGCTTCAAACGGGAACATGGTAACGACTTTAAAAAGCTTCCGGAGGTCGCGGCAATCCAGCTCAATGACACCCATCCCACCATCGCCATACCGGAATTCATGCATATCCTTCTGGACCAGGAGGGCGTGGACTGGGAAGACGCTTGGGCGATCACCAAGGCCTTGTTCGGCTATACCAACCATACCCTTTTACCGGAGGCCCTGGAAAAATGGCCCTTGAGCCTTTTTGGCAGGCTGTTTCCGCGGCACCTGCAGATCATCCAGGAGATTAACGCCAGGTTTCTCAAGGAAGTGGAAGCCAAGTATCCGGGGGATGGGGATCGCGTCCGCCGCATGTCCCTTTTTGAGGAGGGAGGGGATCCCCACCTCAGGATGGCCCACCTGGCCATCGTGGGAAGCCACTCGGTCAACGGCGTCTCAGCCCTCCACACGGAACTCCTGAAGTCGTCCGTGGTGCCTGATTTTTTCGCCCTCTACCCCGAAAGGTTCAACAATAAAACCAACGGCATCACCCAGCGCCGGTGGCTCCGCAAATGCAACCCGGGGTTGTCCCAGCTCATCACCTCCAAGATCGGGGATAAGTGGGTGACGGACCTGGACCAGCTTAAAAAAATGGAGAAATTCGCCGACGACAAGAAGTTCGCCTCCGAATGGCGCGAGGTGAAAAGGCAAAACAAGGAAAAATTGGCCTCCATCATCGCCGCCGAACAGAGGCTGGCCATTGACGTTAATTCCATGTTCGATGTCCAGGTCAAACGCATCCACGAATACAAGCGCCAGCTGTTGAACGCGCTGCACATCATCGCCCTCTATAACCGCATCAAGGCCAATCCCAACGAGCCCTTCGTTCCCAGAACGGTTTTCTTCGGCGGGAAGGCGGCTCCCGGCTACCAACAGGCGAAATTGATCATCAAGTTCATCAGCTCCATCGCCGAGGCGGTCAATCAAGACCCGCAGATCAAGGGAAAGCTCATGGTGGTTTTCCTTCCCAATTACCGGGTGTCCCTCGCGGAAAAAGTCATCCCCGCCAGCGATCTTTCCGAGCAGATCTCCACCGCCGGCAAGGAAGCCTCGGGAACGGGCAACATGAAGTTTGCCTTGAACGGCGCCTTGACCATCGGAACCTTGGACGGGGCCAATGTGGAGATCCGGGAGGAGGTGGGGGACGAGAATATCTTCATTTTCGGGTTGAAAGCCGACGAGGTGGAGCAGGTCCGCAAAAATGGGTACAACCCCAGAAGCTACTGCGACAAGTCGCCTGAGTTGAAAAAAGTCATGGATCTTATCGGAAGCGGCTTTTTCTCCCCGGAAAATCCGACATTGTTTAAGCCGATCTACGACACCCTCATGAACAATGACGAGTATCTCCTGCTGGCCGACTTCGACGCTTACCTGGAGTGCCAGGATAAAGTCGCGGAGACTTACCGGGACCAGGAAAAGTGGACGAAAATGGCCATCTTAAACGTCGCCCGCATGGGGAAATTCTCGAGCGACCGGACGATCCAGGAATACTCAAAAGATATTTGGAATATCAAACCGGTTAAGATTAATTAGGAATTGATAATTAGGAGTTAGGAATTTTGGGCTCGAGGATTTTAACTCCTCGTTCCGAATTACCAATTCCTAATTTTTTTACTCCAGGATGGCGTCGATTTTTTTGAAGATGGCCTGGAGTTTTTCCTCGGTGGGCAGGAAATTCTCGACCAGTTTGGGAGCCGGGGCCGCGGGAGCGGGGGCCGGTGTTTTTTTGGCTTTTTCCAGGTCTTCCTTGCTTTGCTTGAGCTCGGCGGTCAAGTGGTCAAACTTGGCCTTTAAATCCTTGATCTCGCCCTGGGCCTCGTCGTTTAGCCCCTCGGCGGCGCTCATGTCTTCCCTCAATTTCTCCACTTGGGGTTTCAACGTGGCCAATTCGGCCTTGAGTTTTTCCGTTTCCTTGGTTAAATCCTCGTTTTTCCGGTTGGCCGCTTCCAGTTCACGCTTGTTTTTTTCCAGCTCCGGCTTCAGGTCGGCCGCCTGTTTGGCGGATTCGAGCTCTTTTTTGGCTTTGTCCGCATCGGAGGCCGCTTCCTCATGCTTTCGCTTGTGCTCGGCCGCCTCGGCCTTGAACTTCTCGACATTTTCCCGTAGTTCCATGGTGTGCTTCAGGGAGCCGTCGGAGGATTTCTTCATTTCCAAAAGGTTCTTCTCAAGAGTTTCGATCAGCTTTAGGTTCTCGGTTTTTGATTTTTCCAGCCGATGGAGCTCGTCCGCGATATTCATGGAGGCTAAGATGGCGACTTTGGCGGCCGGCGCGGAGGATTTCTTGCCGATCTCCGTCATTTTCCCGTCAACGAACTTTGCCAAGTCGGCGATGTAGTTGGGGTCTGCCTCTCCCTTGAGGGTGTACTCATTGCCGTAAATGTTGACCGTTACTGATTTTTTCTCGCTCATGGGGTCAGCCTTCCAGTTTTAATTCATTGGCAAGCGATTCGACGCGATTGAGGTTGGCTTTCACCTGCTTGAGGTCCTGGAGGGCCTCGTCATATTGTTTCCGAAGCTTTTGAAGCTCCCCGCTGGAATCGTCACCGGCCGGCTGGTCCTTGAGCTGGTTCTTTAAAAGGACATTCTCTTTCATGATTTGGGCGTTGGCGTTGCGGAGCTGGACAATTCCTTCCAGAAGCCCGTTGATGCGCTTCTCCAGGCCCTCCCATTGGAGCTTGGGATCTTTCGCGGAGGGAAAGAGTTCATCGGAGTGCAATGGAGTACCTCGATTTCAAGTGATCCACGATTTTCGCGACTTTGTCCGTAACTTCCTGGTCGTTCAAGGTGCGGTCCTGGTTTTGGAAAAGCAAGCGGTAGGCCAGGCTTCTAAAACCGGTTGGCAGGTTTGGCCCGCGGTAGAGGTCAAACAACCGGACTTGCTTTAATTCCGGCTTGCCCTGCGTTAAAACGGCTTCCATTACCTCCGCAGAGGATACACCATCGGGAACCACCAGGGCAATGTCTCTCCATGCGGAGGGAAACTTGGGGAGTTGGGAGAAGCTGACGCGGCCTCGGTCTGCGCGGCCCAGGGCCTCCAACTCAAGCTCCAAGCCGAAACAGGGGACCGAGATTTCGTAGTCTTTCAAAACCTTGGGATGGATCGCCCCGCCCCAAAGGACTATTTCGCCCTTCTGGTTTTTAACCTGGAAGCTGTGGGGGGCGCTATAGGGCGCCTCGCCCTTCCCAAATTCCCAAGGAAGGACCGCTAATCCGCAATAACCCAAGAGGTTTTCGGCCAAGCCCTTGATGTCGAAAAAGTCGGTTTTCCGTTCGCCTCCATGCCAGTTGGGAGGCGCGGCGGTGCCGGCGATGACCGCGACGGCTTGAAACCGCTCCAGCGGCTGCCCCTCCGCGGGGGCAAAGACCTTGTTGAGTTCATATAACGCGGCGGAATCCTGCTGATGGGCCATATTCAACTGGATGTTGGATAAAAGTGAAGGCAGCAAGCTGGGCCGGAGGACGCTTTGGTCATCCGCGATGGGGTTGGCGACTTCCTGGAAGCGGCGCAGGGGATGGTTTTCACCGAGCTTCAGCTTTTGCGCGAAATTCGACGGCAGGAAAGTGGAATTGACCGCCTCGTAATAACCGGCCTGGTGGAACATAAAGCGGACTTCCTTCTCGAAAGGGATGCCGGATTCAACCTGGGTGAGGTTGGAGGGTATGTTCGGGGCGATGACGGGAATCCGGTCGTAGCCGTGAAGCCTGGCGATTTCCTCGATCAGGTCGATTTCCCGGGTGAGATCCAGCCGATAGGAAGGGGCTTCCACCTTTAAACTTTTGGAAGCGGGTGTTCCGGTTACCTTGAAACCCAAGCCCTTCAGGATTTGAATTTGTTCCTTGGCCGGCAAGTTGATGCCGAGAATCGCGTTGGCCCGGGAGGGGCGAAATTGGATTTTGACAGGCTTGAGGCTTTGGCTTGAAATGGAGAGGGAGCCCTTGGCCAGATTTCCGCCGGCAGTTTCGATAATAAGGGCCGCGGCCCGATGGAGGGCCTTCTCAACGCCTTGGGGATCCACCCCCCGCTCGAAGCGGTAGGAGGAATCGGTGGAGATTCCCAAATGGCGGGCGGTCTTACGGACGGTTCCCGGCAGGAATAAGGCCGATTCCAAAAGGATGTTTTGGGTTTGATCGGTGACCTGGGTATGACTCCCGCCCATGATGCCGGCCAAGGCAATGGGCCTGTCGGCATCGGCGATGACCAGCATGTCATCCTTCAGTTCGCGCTCGGTGTCATCAAGCAGGGGTATTTTTTCGCCCGGGACGGCTTTTCGGACATGGATTTGGGAACCGTGAATTTGCCCCAGGTCGAAGGCGTGCAGGGGCTGGCCCATTTCAAGAAGAACAAAGTTGGTCACGTCCACAATATTGTTGATGGAACGGTGTCCGAGTTTCTGCAGGGTTTGAGCCAGCCATTTGGGCGACGGCCCTACCTGGACGTTTTCAATCACGCGGCAGGTATATAGGAGGCATAAATCTTTCGCCTCCACGGAAACCTTCGCTTTTTTGGATATGGGCTGGGCGCTTTCCTTGAGTTTGCCGGACTTGGGAAGTTGAACGGGCTGGTTGAAAAGGGCTCCCACCTCGCGGGCCACGCCCAAATGGCTCAAAAGATCCGCCCGGTTGGGGGTGATTTCCAACTCAAAGAGTGAGTCGGGCAATTCCATGTAGTCCAGAAGAGGTTCGCCCAAGGGAGCGTCCTGGGGCAAAATAAGAATTCCCTCGGCTTCTTCGGCGAATCCCAGTTCCTTAGACGAGCAAAGCATTCCAAAGGATTCAACCCCCCGGATCTTGGCTTCCTTGATCTCGAAGTTTCCGGGAAGGACCGCTCCGACAGGCGCCAAGGGAACCTTTTGTCCCACGGCGATATTCTTGGCCCCGCATACGACTTGAAGGGTTTCCTTGCCCGTGGAAACCTTGGTGAGTGACAACCGGTCCGCTTGGGGATGTTTTTCGACGGAAAGAAGCTCCGCCACGATGACGTGGGAGATGTCCTTTCCCAAGTGCCGGAGTTGGGCTACTTCCACGCCGGCTTGGACCAGGCGCTCGGCTACTTTTTCAACAGGCTCCTTGATGGGAACGTATTTTTTGAGCCAGTTATAGGAAATAAGCATTTGAAATCCAGGGTTCAGGTATTAGGCGTCAGTACAAGGTAAGGCGTTTAAAACCGCGGCTTAAGAAAAGTCATGAATTTTAAAGAAGTTTAGAGGAGGGGGTGATGGCTGTCAACTGAACACCCGTCCTCCGTCGTCCGCCCTCCGCTCCCCGCGAAACCGAAAACCAAACCCCGAATTATGGTGTTTTTGGGGGTCTGCATATTATGATGCTGTCTGCATCCGAGGCTTATCCTTTCGGGACGACGGAAGGTGGACGACGGACGGCGATTTTTCCTTGAAAGGGCGGTGGTGATTTTGGCGTTGTATGAATTGGACGTCAAGTCTCTGGAGAGAAAGTTTACCGAAGTGAGGGATCATCTTTGACCCCGCTCAAGTGAAGCGGGAAATAGAGAGGCTCGAGGCCCAGACGACCCAGCCTGAGTTCTGGAACAATCCGAAAGAGGCCCAGCAAGTGACCGGCCAACTGGCCCGGTTGAAAGATACCCAGGCCCTGATCCAGGATTTCGAGAAACAATACAATGATTTGCTGGCTTACAACGAACTCTTGAAAGAGGGCCACGACCCCAGCCTGGCTTCCGAAATGGAGCAGGGTTTCAATCGGTTCGAGGCCGATTACCGGAAGTACGAGCTCAAGCGCAACTTCACGGGCAAGTACGATTTTAATAACGCCTACTTCTCCATCCATCCCGGCGCAGGCGGTACCGAAAGCCAGGATTGGGCTGAGATGCTCATGCGGATGTACCTTCGCTGGATTGAATCCAAGGGTTACGAGGTAGAGACCCTCGACTATCAAGTCGCGGACGAAGCCGGCATCAAGTCGGTCTCGCTCCTGGTCAAGGGCCCCTGGGCCTATGGTTTTTTGAAAGTTGAGAAGGGCGTCCACCGCTTGGTCCGCATTTCCCCCTTCGACGCCAATAAGCGCCGCCATACTTCTTTTTCTTCCGTGGATGTCATGCCGGAAGTGGAGGACCTTGAGGTGGAAGTGCGTTGGGACGATATCAAGTTTGACACTTTCCGATCGGGCGGCAAGGGCGGACAGAACGTTAATAAAGTTGAAACGGCCGTTCGATTGACCCATATTCCAACGGGTTTGATTACGGCCTGCCAGACCCAGAGGTCCCAATTACAGAATAAGGAACAGGCTTTGAAGATGATGAAGGCGAAGTTGTTTCAGTATCACCAGGACCTTCACGATGCCGAAATGTCCAAGGTGGCTGGGGCGAAAAAGAAAATCGAATGGGGAAGCCAGATCCGCTCCTACGTTTTCCAGCCTTACCAAATGGTGAAGGACCATCGCACCGGCGCGGAAACGGCCCAGATCAGCGCGGTCATGGACGGCGACCTGGATTTATTCATTGAGGCAGCGCTAAAAGCTAAAATTGTGGATTAACAATATTTTTTATAGGGGCGGGGCTTGTGTTCGTCCGGGGCGATGGCAAGCGGCCCGACAGGATAGGCGGGGTTTGCTATACTAAGCGCCATTTCCATTTGAAGAAGGGTTCCGATGTCCGAATTAAATGAGTTTATTAAAGTCCGCCTAGAGAAGCTCAAAGCCTTGAAGGAAAAGGGAATCAACCCCTATCCGGCCCTGGCCTTCGACCAGTCCCACCATTCCTCCGATATCGTTGAGGCCTACAAGGACCTGCAGCCCGGCGAACACAAAGAAGACGTTAAGGTTTCCATCGCGGGCAGGCTCATGACCATCCGGGGAATGGGGAAGAGTTCGTTCGCGCATTTACAGGACTCGAAGGGCCGGATTCAAATCTACGTCAAAAAGGACGGCATTGGTCCGGAAAATTATGACATTTTCAACCTGATGGAATTGGGCGATATCATCGGCGTCACGGGATTCCCCTTCAAAACCAAGACGGGCGAGGTCAGCGTGCACGTCGAAAAGTTCCAAGTGCTTTCCAAATCGCTCCATCCGCTCCCGGACAAGTGGCACGGCCTGACGGATGTGGAGGCCCGTTACCGCCATCGTTATGTGGATCTGATCGTCAACGAGGAAGTGCGCAAAACCTTTGTGGCCCGTTCCAAGGTGGTTTCGGCCATCCGGCGCCATATGGAGTCCTTAAATTTCCTCGAGGTCGAAACACCCATGATGCATCCGATTCCCGGCGGAGCCGCCGCCAGGCCCTTTACCACCCATCACAACACCCTGGATATGGATCTCTTTATGAGAGTGGCTCCCGAACTTTATTTGAAGCGCCTTTTGGTAGGCGGTTTCGAAAGGGTTTTCGAGATCAACCGTAACTTCCGTAATGAAGGCATCAGCGTTAATCACAATCCGGAATTCACCATGCTGGAAGCTTACCAAGCCTATGGCGACCACAACACGGTGATGACCTTGACGGAAAACCTTATCGCCGAGTCCGCCAAAGCATTAGGGCAAGGCTTGAAAATGACGGTTGGTGAGACGGAAGTGGATTTCACTCCTCCTTTTAAACGCCTGCCCCTCTTGGGATCCTTGAGGGACATCGGCGGGATTGAATATGAAGAGATGTCGATGGACGACCTGCGCCACCGGGTGAAACTGTCCGGGGCGGAAGTCCGGCATCTCGAGAAGCTTTCCAAGGCCGAGTTGGGCTACATTTTGTTCGGCGCCTTGGTGGAGCCCAAACTGATCCAGCCGACCTTCGTGACGGATTTCCCGGTGGAAGTCTCGCCTTTGTCCAAAACGAAGGCCGATGACCCCTCCCTGACCGAACGGTTTGAGTTATTCGTGATGGGCCGTGAGATCGCCAACGGATTTTCCGAGTTGAACGACCCCATTGACCAGCGCAAACGCTTTGAGAAACAAGTGGAACTCCGCAAGGCGGGGGATGACGAGGGGATGTTCCTGGACGAGGATTACATCCTGGCCCTCTCCTACGGCATGCCGCCGGCCGGCGGTGTCGGCATCGGCATCGACAGGCTCTTGATGCTCTTAACCAACAGCCCCTCCATTCGGGACGTCATTCTTTTTCCGCTGCTCCGCCATCGGGATGACGAAGAAAAAATGATTTTCGAATAAACTGAAATTGAACCATAGTGTTAACAGGGCTACAGAGAGTAAAGACAATATCAAAATGAAATCTTTGAGCCTTACTCTGTTAACCCTGTGTCACCCTGTGGTGAAAAGGTTTTGATGAAATATCCTTTTGAAATATTCCTGGGCCTCCGCTACCTGCGCTCCAAACGCAAACGCTCGGCTATTTCGGTCCTGACTTGGCTTTCCGTGGGAGGCGTCGCCATCGGCGTCATGGCGCTCAATGTCGTTCTTTCGGTCATGAACGGGTTTGATGACGACCTCAAGTCCAAGATCGTGGGACTCAACGCCCATATCATCGTTTCCGGTTATCAGAATCGCCCCATCGGGAATTTCGATCAAATCACCGAAACCATCCGGAAAATCCCGCATGTCAAAGAGGTGGGGCCCTATATCGAAGGACAGGCCTTGGCGCGTTCCCGCGAAAGGTCCCTGGGCGTCATGGTCTGGGGCGTGGACCCGGACAGGCCCCAAGCCATTACGGACCTCAACAAATACCTTTGGGAAGCGAAAGCCACTGATCTTAAAAGCCCTCCGGATAACGGCGCGGGAAGGTCGGAGAGAATATTCATCGGATCCGAGCTGGCCAGGCGTCTTCAAGTGGCCGTGGGGGATGATTTGGTCATGTTTCTGCCGGTTCTCCAACCTACTCCCATGGGAATGATGCCCCAAAGCGTGAAATTCCAAATTGTCGGGGTCTTATCCACCGGCATGTACGACTATGACTCGGCTTATTCCTACGTGTCGCTCCCGATGGGGCAGAAAATGTTTAAATTGGGGGATATGGTGACGGGCGTGGCGGTAAAAGTGGACGATGTGGATTTAACCCCGGAAATCGCCAAGGAAATCCGCGAGAAGTTCCACGGGGAATATTTCGTGCAGGATTGGCTGCAAATGAACCACAATCTCTTCGTGGCGCTGCAGACGGAGAAGTGGGTCATGGGAATCATCCTTTCCCTGATTGTGCTGGTGGCGGCCCTGAATATCGTGAATCCCCTGACCATGATGGTGATCGAGAAGACGAAGGAGATCGGCATCCTGAAGGCCATGGGCGGAACAGACAAAAGCATCACGCTTATTTTCATCTTTGAGGGTATGTTGATTGGAATCGTCGGAATTATCGTCGGGCTCATGGGCGGATATATCCTTTGCGAAATCATCGCCAGGGTTCCCATCCCTATGCCGGGCGGGGGAATGGTTTATTACATCGACCGCCTGCCGGTGAAGGTGGATCCGAAAACCTGTTATTTGATTATCCCGGTCATGTCGGTGGTTCTTTGCTTTCTGGCGACCCTCTATCCGGCCCGCCAGGCCGCCAAACTGGAACCGGTGGACGCCATCCGATTTGGCTGATGAAAATTAGGAATTAGGAATTTTGAGGATCAAGCGGACGACGAACGACGGATGACGAAGGACGGGTGTTAGTGGAAATTTTAAGAGTCGAGAACGCGACCAAAACCTATTCGCTGGAAGGCGATGAGGTAAAAGCCCTCCAGGATGTGAGCTTTCACTTGGACGCGGGGGATATCACCGTCATTTTAGGCCCATCGGGCTCAGGAAAGAGCACGCTCTTGACCCTTTTGGGGGGGCTGGGCCGGCCCTCGGAAGGACGGGTCTTTTATAAGGGGAAATCCCTGTACGAAATGGCGGGAGAGGAACTGGCGGATCTCCGCAACAAGTCTTTTGGATTTGTCTTTCAGTTTCACTACCTCATGCCGGAATTGACGGCCCTTGAAAATGTCATCTTGCCTGGCCAAATTGGACGAAAAGATTACGACACTTGCCTGAACCGAGCGGCTAAATTGCTGGCCCATGTCGGCTTGTCCGAGCGTCTCAATCACAAGCCCGGGGAATTGTCCGGGGGGGAACAGCAGAGGGTCGCGGTATGCCGGGCCCTGATGAACGAGCCGGAAATCATTTTCGCCGATGAACCGACCGGGAACCTGGACATGAAAACCGCCGAGGGAATCCATGACGTCCTTTGGGAAATGTGCCAAAAAGAAGGACGCACCTTGATTGTGGTAACCCATTTTGAGCCGCTGGCCAAAAGGGCGGACCACATTTTGACCCTGAACGCGGGACAAGTCGTTAAGAAGCGGAATTAAAATTTTGCCACGAAGCCACAAAGGTCACGAAGTTAAAATCATTTTGCCGTAAATCCGTATATTCTTACTTCGTGTCTCCGTGAACTTCGTGGTGAGAAGGATTTTGAATTTATGTTGTGTCAAAAATGCCAACAGCGCGCCGCGACGGTTTTCTTCTCCCAAACCGTGGGGAACCAAACCACCCAGTCCCATTTATGCGAGCCTTGCGCCCAGGCTCAAAGCCAGGTCTATGGGGGTTTCAATCCCTTTAACTTTAATCCCTTCGCGGCCTTTTCCGATTTCCTGAATAATTTCATGGCCTGGGATGACGGGGCCATCGCCGAAGTGAATTCGGGAAGGACGAAGCCCTCCGCGGTGGACCCCCAACTCCAATGCCCCCATTGTGGTTACCAATTATCTTTTTTCCGCCAGAACGGCAAACTGGGCTGCACGAAGTGTTACGAATCCTTCAAGGCGGTTTTAGATCCTCTGGTTTCCAGCATCCATGGGAATGTCCGGCACCAGGACGACCTTCCTCCTCCTGAAACAACGGCAGCCCAAGGGGAGCCTTTTACCCAAAAACCAGAAATCGCCGCGCTTCGCGCGAAAATTAACGAAGCCATTGCCCAGGAGAAGTACGAGGAGGCGGCCCGCCTCCGCGACCAAATCAAAAACATGGAGAACCACTGAACTTGGCCTTTGAAGACCTTTTAACTTCCAACCAGGACTGGTTTTTAAAAAGCGGCCCCACCTCCGAGGTAGTCATGTCCAGCCGTATCCGCTTCGCCAGGAACCTGGAAGGGAAAAAATTCCCGCACAATTCCAGCGCCGCCGAGCAAAGGGAGGTGGTGGCGGAGGTCCACAACGCCATTTCGACCCTTCCCCAGGCCGCCGACCTTCAATTTGTCCGGTTGAACGAAATCTCGTCCCTGGACCGCCAGTTCTTGACCGAGCACCAGCTTATTTCCGCCGAGCACGCGGCGAGCCTGGGGGACCGGGCCGTGGCTTTCGACCCCGAGGCGGGTTTAAGTTTCCTGGTGAATGAGGAAGATCATATTCGATTGCAGTCTTTTCGGGCAGGATTGGACTTGAAAGAAGCGTTTCACTATCTGGCCCTTATCGACCAGTTGTTGGGTCTCAAATTGAATTACGCGAAGGATCCGAAATTTGGTTTTTTAACCGCCTGTCCCACCAACCTGGGAACGGCCATGAGGGCCAGCGTCATGCTTCATTTACCGGCTTTGGTTTACGCCAACCGGGCGGCCCATGTGCTCCAGGGAGTGGCCCAAGTGGGACTAACGGTCCGCGGTTTGCAGGGGGAGACGACCCAAGTGTCCAGCGCCTTTTTCCAAATCTCCAACCAATCCCCCCTGGGGAAAAGGGGCGCTGAAATCGTCGAACATGTGGACCGGGTGGCCCGTCAAATTGTGGAGGTGGAACTCCAGACGCAAAAGACGGTCTTTCAACAGGAAGGGTTAAAGCTCCAGGACCGGATTTGCCGCTCCCTGGGAACGCTTAAAAACGCCAGGATCATCACTTTGCAGGAAGCCTTGGATGGTTTATCGGCGTTAAGGGTCGGGGTGGAACAGAAAATATTACGGGGTATCGACTTGCCAAACCTGAATCATCTTCTCATCTTGATACAACCGGCCCACTTGGCCAAGATCGCCGTCCGGGAGTTGAACCCCGAGCAGGAAGCCATGGAAAGGGCCAGAATCTTGAGCTTGTATTTGAAGAGCGCGGAAGCGGTGTAAAGGCCGTCCTCCGCCGTCCGCTCCCCGGTCTCCGCAGAGGCCAAAAGACTCAAAAGTCGGACTTAAGGTTTTCCGGGAAGCGGGGGGCGGATAGCGGAGGGCCTTGTTGTACCATTGATTTATCCGCGATATTCCGTTGAAATAGGCCGAGACGCCACCCCTAAGGAGAAACGCCATGTTTGAACGATTCACGGAAAGAGCCAAAAAAGTCATTAATCCTTTGGCCAAGGAAGAAGCCAGGCGGCTTAACCATAACTTTATTGGAACCGAACATCTCCTGCTGGGTCTAATCCGGGAGGGCGGCGGAGTCGCCGTCGCCGTATTGGAATCCCTGGGGGTTGATTTGGAAAGCGTCCGCATTGAGGTTGAAAACCTGACCACGCCCTCGTCCGATACCTTGACCATCGGCGATCCCCAATTCACGCCCTCGGCGAAAAAGGTTCTGGAATTAGCCGCGGAAGAATCCCAGAAACTGGGCCACAATTACATTGGAACCGAACACCTCCTTTTGGGCTTGATCCAGGAAGGGGAGGGCGTCGCGGCCCGCGCCCTGGAGAACCTGGGCGTTTCGTATGAGAAGTCCCGGGACATGGTGATCAATCTTTTGGGCGGAACCTTCCCGAAATTTTCAAAACAAGTCAAAAAGTCGAAGACTCCCGCCCTGGATACCTTCGGCCGCGACCTGACCCAAATGGCCAGGGACGGGAAATTGGATCCGGTCATCGGCCGCGAGGACGAAATTGAGAGGGTCATTCAAATTCTTTCCCGCCGCACGAAGAACAATCCCGTTTTGATCGGGGAGCCGGGCGTGGGAAAAACAGCCATCGCCGAAGGCTTGGCCCAACGCATTAAAGAAGGCAACATTCCCGAACTCTTATTGGACAAGCGCATCGTGACGCTGGATTTGGCGGCCCTCGTGGCAGGCACCAAGTACCGCGGTGAGTTTGAGGAGCGCTTGAAGGCCGTCATCAATGAAATCCGCCAATCGGGAAAGGTGATTCTCTTTGTCGATGAGCTCCATACCCTGGTCGGAGCCGGCGCCGCGGAAGGGGCGATTGACGCCTCGAACATGTTGAAGCCGGCCTTGGC
>Ga0265338_10005445_pt1 | contig 16614 bp, 15 predicted proteins | sample 42126metaG_FD_193579 | JGI IMG/M metagenome (GOLD analysis project Ga0265338, IMG submission 193579) | Rhizosphere microbial communities from Carex aquatilis grown in University of Washington, Seatle, WA, United States - 4-21-26 metaG | ecosystem: Host-associated > Plants > Roots > Rhizosphere... | reverse complement strand
GAGGAGGTATATCCCTCGGTAGTATTTTTCCAGGACACCTATCGCCTGAACATCTAGCGGATTTATGTGGCGGGGTTGCCAGAGTCGGGCGGCGCTGCTCCGGCACTGCGCGCGCAGACTGGTGCGGAGGTACAAGAACTTGTGGCCTCGTCGCAACTCGGGACAAATAGCGGTCCGGTGCCGCGGTGGAGAATGGCAGGAGTAGTGGGAGCTTTGATCTCGTAGTTGTCCGGTGGTGGCGGTACAGCGATAAGGAAGCGGGCCAAACGCGCGACGATTGCGTCGCAAAGAAAGCGAGGCTTCGCGCGGCTCGCCCAGGTCCTTCAGCAGGGCAAAAGCGCCTGCCTCAGGATGACAACTAAAATCGATGCGTCTTGATATCAATCTCGCGAGCCAGCCGTACGAGGATGCCCGGCAGTTCTGGGTGCGCTGGGGCACGGCTGTGGGCGCGGTTGGATTGCTGACGCTGATCCTGCTGACGCTCACGATTACCGGATGGGTCAACGCCCGGCGGGACCGCGCGGCCATGGCGGAAAAACATGCCCTGATTGCCGAGCGCGATCAGATGCGGGCCGACGCCGAGAGAATCCTCAGCCTGCCGGAGAATCGCGCAACTCGCGACCAGTCTCAGTTGCTCAACGAACTGATCGAGCGCAAAGGGTTTTCCTGGACGCGCGTGCTGGAAAACCTGGAAAAAGTGATGCCGCCGCGCGTGCACCTGGTATCGATTCATCCCGAACTGGATGAAGACAACCAGCTTGAGCTGAAGATGACGGTGGCGGGCGATTCGCGAGACCGCGCGATTGAACTGGTGCGCCGCATGGAAGAATCACGGCGCTTTGCCGCAACCCATATCCTCCAGGAGCGCTCCACGCAAACGACGACGGGAGGCGATACCGAGCAGTTTGACATTGCGGCGATGTACATACCCGAACTGGCGGCGAACACGGAAGTTGCGGAGCCCAAAGTTGAGCCGAAACCGAAGCCCAAGCCCGTGAAGGGGAGCAAGAGCTGATGCCTGACTTGCGGCAAACCCGAAAGAATTTAAAGACCGCTCTGGCGGTCATGGCGGGCGTGGATCTGCTGGCCGCGATCGTCTATTTCTCGCCATTGGTGGGCTCGGCGGAAACGCGGCGGCAGGAATTGAACCGGCTGCAAACCGAGCTGAACATCAAGACACGGCAGGTAGCTCCGCTGAAAGATCTGGACAAGAAGATCAAGGGCGCTCACAGCCAGATTGTGGACTTCTACGAGAACCGCTTCCCTGCCCAGGATTCGCAGATTCCCACCGAGTTTGGCAAGTTGACAGCCGCCAACGGTGTAACCATTGAGCAGGTAAAGTACAAGGTGAAAGAAGAGGGACCGGGCCGGCTGGAGCCCGTGGAAATCGAAGCGGACTTGTCGGGCAACTACACTTCGCTGGCGAAGTTCATCAACGCGCTGGAGCGGGACGAGACGTTCTTCATCATCAACAGCGTGACCCTGGGCGGCGAACCGCAAGGCGCGGTGAAGCTGAACGTAAAACTGGAAACGTATTTGAAGGCGGGATCGTAGTGCAACTGGGACTCGAAAACAAGAAGCAGACGAAGTGGGCGATCGTGCTCGGCGTAGTGGCGTTGCTCGCCGTGGCATACGAGTTTATCCCCATGTTCATGGGCGGGTCTGCCTCGGACGCGGCTGGCAGCGCGCAGGCAGCCGCGCCTGCGACGACTCGGTCGCCGGCGCGTTCGGGAGGCAAGGCGGCGAAGAAGATCCATGTGGAGAATCTTGATCCTACGCTCAGGCTGGACCTGCTGGCTGCGACCGAAAGGACGATATACGAAGGCAGCGGCAGAAATATTTTTGTGTCACGCGCCGACGAGGTAGTTATTCAACAACCGATGGGAACAGGCGTAACCGATCCGAAAAAGGTAGAGGAACAGCCTTACGCGCCACCTCAGATTCCGACAGCGCCACCGATCCCGTTGAAGTACTTCGGCTTCGCCAGCCGGCCCGGCGAGCAGAAGAGAGTATTTCTCTCGCAAGGTGAGGATGTGTTCGTCGCGGGCGAAGGGGAAATTGTGAACCGGCGGTATAAGGTAATCCGGATTTCGCCGACGTCAGTTGAAATGCAGGACATGGTGTTCAGCGGTCCGCCGCAGAACATTCCGCTTACGCAGGGGTAAGTGGAAACAGGTTTCAAAGTTTCAAGATTTCAGAGTTTCAAGGTTTCAAAGTTTCAGGCTTCCGCCGCCGGTTGGCTAACATGGAAACCTTGAGACCTCCGAAGCCTTGAAACCTGGTTCTTCATGATGGCTGTGAATTCACAAAAGCGAAGAAATGATCTCCAAAGGAGTGAGCGCGGCTATGTACTGCTGACGCTGCTTCTGATCATTGCGCTGGGGATCATTTTTGCGGCGACGATGGTCACTTCGATTTCGTTCGACATCAAGCGCGACCGGGAAGAAGAGATGATTCACCGCGGAGTGCAATACTCGCGGGCAATTCGGGCTTACTACAAGAAATTCGGACGGTATCCTGTCAAGATCGAAGATCTGGAGAGCGCCAACAACATGCGGTTTCTGCGCAAGCGGTACAAGGATCCGCTGACCGGGAAAGACTTCAAGCTGCTGCATTTTGGAGAGGTGAAGCTGACTTTCAGTGGAGGAGTCGGCGGAGGCGGCATCAACGGAGCAAGTTCGTTGAACAACGGCAGCCTGAACAACAACAATCTGAACAACAACAGCGCTCTAGGTTCGCAGCTTTCGCAGCTGGGCGGCGTGAATTCCGGCGGAGGCCTGTCCAACTCCGTGAGCGGACCCGGCGGGGGCCAAACGCCTTACGGAGGAACTCCCAACACGCCAGCCGGAAACACCACGAACACACCGACGGATTCGAATCAGGATTCCAATGCGACCACGGTCTCGCCGGTGCCAGGACAGAAACAGGCCGATGCCGGAGATGCCGCGACGAACGTGACGTTCGGTGGCGGCCCGATTGTTGGAGTGGCGAGCACCAGCAAGAAGGAAACGATCCGCGAGTTCAATCACAAGAAAAAATATAACGAGTGGCAGTTCATTTATGATCCGGCAACCGACCGGGGCGGCTTGCTGATGACGCCCAACCAGCCGGGGCTGCAAGGATTCGGGCAAGGACAAAACCTTAACGGGCAGAACACGAACGGTCAGGGCACCAATGGCCAGAACAGCGGTGGCTTCAACAATGGCCTGGGTGGTTCGAATTCAGGTGGGATGCAGAACACTAATCCGACTCAGCCTGGAAACGCCGGCCCGGGAACACCGCCGAGCGATCCGGGAACGCCGCCGCCGCAGCAGCAGCAATAGACTTCGCCCAACATACTCCGGGCCGGACTCCGTGGCCGGACCAAAAGAAAACGGCCTCATCCAGAGATGAGGCCGTTGTACTTTCTTCAGAAATCCTGGCGCTTACGCACTGAGCTTACACACTGAAGGACGAACCGCAGCCGCAGGTGCTCTTCACGTTCGGGTTCTCGAACTTGAAGCCCGCTCCTTCGAGGGTCTCGACGTAGTCGACGATACAGCCATTCAAATACATGACCGAGGTCGCGTCGACGAATACTTTCAGTCCGTCCATGTCGAAAGTCTTGTCCATCATTCCGGCGCCATTTTCAAACTGCATGGAATAAGAGAACCCGGAGCATCCGCCACCCACCACGCCAATGCGTAAACCGGCGGGAACTGGGTTTTGCTGTCCCATAATCTCCCTCACCTTGGTGACGGCGTTGGCGGTAAGGGTTACGGGAGCGGCCTTTTTAGCAACTTCGGGGACGGTTGTGGTTGCCATTCGTATCTCCTTGGCTCTAAAGTTCTTAGATTATAACAGATGCCGATTCCGGCACACTATGCTGATTTGCAGGCGAGCCGAGCCGGACTCTATCCATTGGATGCTCCTAAAGGTGCCGGGGTCGCATTCCGCATCCCCAGCCACGGGGCCTTGTAACAGCCTCCGAACACAGGGATTAATTCCCTTCCCAAGCTTGCCAATAGGGCTATAATCGTGGCGTTAAGGCCTTCCCCGGGACTGGATGCGGGGTTCTGCACCTCGACCACGACGTGGAATGCCGGTGCACTGGTTTGGAATCTGCCGAGGTGGTTTATGACGCTAACAGTGGTGGCAGTTGTGTTCGGTATCTTCGCCATCGGTCTGATCCTTTTGTTGATCTACAAGAGCACGCTGACAATGCATGAGGATGACCAACTGTTTCTGGATGACGCGAACTCCCACATGCAAGAAGAGCAGACGGAACTGTTGGTTAAGGTGAACCGGCTCACGATCCCGGTGCGCGTGTTCAGCATCGGTTCCGGAGTATTTCTGCTAGTGCTGGTGGCGATGTTGATCTATCAGAAACTGAACGAAGTACAGTAGCGTCGTTTGCGGGCTCATGCCGTTTGGCAGGGCCCGCTCCGGTGCAACGCGAACCGGCCTCTCGGTATTTCCGCTCGGCGTGTTGTTCGTCCGCGAGATGCTGCTTCGCATTGCCGCACCGTCCTCCTTTCTGGGCCAGGGCCCCATCCGCGCCACGAGTTTTGCTCGCACGAAAATTCGGCTAAGTATTGCTGCGTTATTCTCAAGTCACCGGCGCCGAGAAAAATCAGAGATGGATCGCAAGGAGCAACCCTCTCTGCGATCTATGCTCTGAGAGTCAACGCTCTGAGAATCAAAGCTCTGGAGATTCACGAATGTCGGCCCGGCGTCACAACACTCGTCAGCCAGAGAATTGCGCTTGGAAACAGGCGGGTCATCGGATAACTTGGTAGCGCCTCGAAGCGGCGGGCAACTTTTATTGGATTAGCAGATTCCTACGGCGGGAGTATCCCAGTAATGCACTCGTCCCCTGCGATTCTAAGCCCCGACAGTAATTCGTCCCCGAAGCAGCCGGGAATGCAGCCGGAACCACCCAAACAGGAAGGCTCGCGGCCCAAACGACTACGCGTCTGGATGGTGATTGGGGCGTTCGTGGTCGTGGTGGGACTCATTCTGCTGGTAACGACCCGGAGCAAAGCGCCGGCGACCGCGAGTCATGTACAGTCCACGTCTAACTATCCTGGTCAAGTCTTGCGGCTCAAGGGAACGACCGAGGCGGTGCAGTCTCGCGCCATGGTGGCGCCCTTGTTGGCGGGGCAGCAGGTCGGCACTCTGACCATCATCCGCTTAGCGCTTGCGGGAACGAAGGTCAAGAAGGGGGATCTGCTGGTGGAGTTCGACCGCCAGGCGCAGATGCGAGACTTCGTCGACAAGCAGGCGGAATATGCGAAGTTGGTTCAACAGGTTGCCGGGGAGCGAGCGAAGGAGAGCGCAGCGCGCGCCAAGGATGAAACCGAACTGAAGACTGCGGAAGACAATCTCCGCAAGATGGAACTGGAACTACAGAAGGCGGAGATCGTATCGCGCATCGATGCGGAAAAGAACCAGGAAAACCTCGACGAAGCCAAGGCCACCTTCCAGCAACTGCGCGAGACCTTTGACTTGAAGCGCAAGGCGGCCGAGGCGGCGATTCGTATTCTGGAAATTCAGCGGGATCGCACGCAGCAAACCATGCTGCACGCACAAGCCAACGCCGACTTGATGCAGATCCACTCGCCCCTGGATGGAGTCGTGGTGCTGAACACCATCTGGAAGCAGGGCACGATGGGAGAAGTACAGGAAGGCGACCAGGTGCGGCCGGGCGTGCCCTTTATGCAGGTGATCGATCCGTCGGCCATGCAAGTGCGAGTGCTGGCGAATCAGCAGGATTTTCCGAGCTTGCAGGTCGGGCAGACAGCGAAGGTTCGACTGGATGCGTATCCGGAAATGGTATTCCCAGCCAAGCTGGAACAGGTGGCTCCGATCGGCGAGGGCGGCGACTTTTCGAGCAAGCTAAAGTCGTTCGTGGTGATTGTGTCGATTGAAGGAAACGATCCCAAGTTGATGCCTGACCTCTCCGCTGCGGTGGACGTGGATGTGTCAAAACAGAATGCCGTCTCGACTGAGAAGGCGGTCGTTGGGAGTGGTTCGTAAATGATCAAGCGTTTTCACCAGCTCTCGATGAGACGCAAGGCGATCGTTGTCGCCATCGTCCTGCTGGCCGGAAGCGGGGTGGTGCTGGGGGCCGTGCACCTCGGAAAGCGATCACCCACGGTTCCCACCATTGAAGTGAAGCGCGGAGAGTTTCTCGACTCCATGCAATTCCAGGGTGAGGTGAAGGCGCTGAAGTCGGTAACGATCAGCGCTCCGGCGGAAACGGGGGATCTGCAGATCATCAAGGTCTCGGCCGAAGGTACCGCGGTAAAACCCGGCGACGTTGTGGTTGAGTTCGACAAGACGAAGACCGAGCAGGATCTGGCGCAGTACCGGTCGAGCTTGAAATCAGCCGAGGCAGAGATTGACCAGGCCCGCGCCCAGGCGCGGTTGGCCGAAGAAGAAGATAAAACCGCGGTTCTGAAAGCGCGTTATGCCGTGGAGACTGCGAAGCTCGAGGCCAGCAAGCAAGAGATTGTCTCCCGGATCGAAGGCGAGGAGGCCAAGCTGAAGCTGGCCGACGCCGAGCAATCGTTGCACGAGGCTGAGACCAAAGAGAAATCGGACCAGACCCTCAACAAGGCCACCATTGAGGGCAAGGAGCAAGCCAGCAAGAAAGCCAAGTACGATGTGGAGCGAGCAGAGCGCGCACTTGGGCAAATGAGCGTGCATGCGCCATCGGCGGGGACCATCAGCCTGCAACAACACTGGGGCGGCTCCGGTCCAGTCCCCTGGCGACCGGGAGATCGAGCCTGGCCTGGCGTGGCGATCGCAGAATTGCCGGACGCGACGACTTTGCGAATTTCCGCTCGTGTAGATGAGACGGAACGCGGAAGACTCGCTCCCAAGCAAACGGTTACGGTGCAGTTAAATGCCATACCGGACCGGCAATTCACGGGGCACATCGAGCGGATCGGCGCCATCGCCAGCATGGACTTCAACAGCGGCTGGCCCATCACCCGCAACTTTAATCTGGAGATCGTTCTTGATCAAAGCGATCCGCGGTTCAAACCAGGCATCTCAGGGCAGGTCACGGTGGTGGTGGACCGTGTGGCTGACGCACTCACCATACCCGCGCAGGCCCTGTTCCAGAAATCGGGACAGAACGTGGCTTACGTCTGGCGAGGGAGCCAGTTTGAAGAACGGGAGATCGAGGTAGGAAGAAGAAGCGGCGACAAGGTCCTGATCGCCAAGGGCGTTGGGGCGGGGGAACAGGTGGCGCTCAAAGATCCAACGCTGAAGGAGTAGGAGCAGTTCAGATGAGAGGTCGGCGAGCCATCACGTGGGCAGTTGTAGCAGTCGTTTTCTGCGCCGTCGTCGGCGTTGTGGCGGCCGTGCGCCGCGCTCCTCCAACGGCGACAGGCGACGAGATCCCCACTGGCCTGGTAAAGCGCGGCGATCTCGATATGCAGGTGTATGCCACCGGCGCACTGCGCGCAAGCCATTCTGAGATACTGACCGCCCCTCAGATTGGCGGGGGATCGCTGCAGATCACGCATTTGCTCCACACCGGTACCGCGGTCAAAAAGGGCGACCTGGTGATGGAGTTCGATCCCAGCGAACAACACTACAAGCTGGAGCAAAACCGGTCCGAGTTATTGCAGGCCGAACAGGAAATCACCAAAGCAAAGGCGGACGCGGCAGTCGTGGCAGCTGGGGACAAGGTCGCGATGCTAAAGGCGAAATTCGATGTAAGGCGGGCGGAACTGGAAGTTCAGAAGAACGAACTGGTGAGCACCATCGATGCCCGGAAGAATGATCTCGCTCTGGAGCAGGCGAAGCGTGTCCAGGTCGAACTGGAGCAGGACGTGAAGTCGCGCAGCGTATCGAATCAGGCGACCATCTCGCTGGCCGAGGAAAAGCGAAATAAGGCGAAGCTGGCGATGGATCAGGCACAGGGCAACATCGACAAGATGCGGGTTACAGCTCCAATGGACGGTTTGGTCGCCCTCGAGAAGAACGAGGAGGCGATGGGTGGATTTTGCTGCGTTCCCGGCCAAACGCTGCCGGAATATCACGAAGGAGATCAGGTAGAGCCCGGGCGTTCGGTTGGGCAGGTTATTGATCCCAAGGAAGTGGAACTGGCAGCCAAGGTAGGAGAAGTCGAACGCAACAACATCAAGGAAGGGCAGTCTGTAGACATCAAGGTGGATGCACTGCCGGGCAACAGCTTTCGCGGCGTGGTGAAGACTGTAGGCGGCGCCAGCAGCCGCAGGTTCTGGGAGGACGATACCAGCGCCAAATTCGAGGTTACGATCACACTGGCGAACACGGACTCGCGCGTGCGGCCTGGCCTGACGGCTCACATCGTGATTCAAGGTGATCCGCGAAAGGGCGTGCTCTATGCGCCTCGCCAGGCACTGTTCCTGAAAGAGAGCAAGCGTGTGGTCTACGTGCGCAACGGTAGCAGCTTTGATCCGCGCGAAGTAAAGATTCAGGCCGAAAACGAGAGTCGCGCAGCTGTTGAAGGGATTGCCGCAGGCACTGAGATCGCGTTGGTTGATCCTACCGCGCCGAGGAAGTCCTCGAGTTCCAGCGGGCCCGCCCTTGGCCCCGGCGGAGGAGGAGGCGCACCCTAATGGCTTCCAGCGCCTCAGCCACTCTCAGTCGTGCGCCACGTGGGTTCCTGCAGTGGCTCCCCGACATGCAATTGGGGCTGCAGAACCTGCTGCTGCACCGGTTGCGCTCACTGCTGACCATGTTGGGAATGATTTTTGGAGTGGCGGCCGTGGTTTCGATGCTTTCGATCGGTGCAGGAGCGCGGCAGAAGGTGATGGCGCTGATCGAACAGATGGGCGTGCACAACTTGATTGTGGAGGCGAAAGAGACCCTGGAGTGGCAGGCTCATCAGAAGGTTCGCAAGATTTCCCAGGGTCTTTCGTTCCAGGACTATCGCGTGATTCGAGATGATGTCGGTGACATTGTCGCCGCCACTCCGAGAAAACGGATGACGCCCTCGAAGACGATTCCGAAGTCGCAACAGGATCCGCCTACCGTGTACGGCGTGAATCCGAGTTACATGCAGATTGCCGGGCTGCATGTGCTGCAAGGCAGATTCTTTACGGAGGACGAAGAAACCCGGGCTGCTCCAGTCATCGTGCTGGGCGCGGCGGCCCGGTCAAGCTTGTTCGGTTCGGCCGATCCGATAGGCCAGTACGTGAAGGCCAATGAAACATGGTTTCGAGTGATTGGAGTGGCTTCTCCGCAGCTCAGTTCGCAAACTGAGGTTGCCGGAGTTCCCACGCAGGATCTCAACAACACGATGTACGTCCCTCTCAACTCGGCGATTCTGCGCTTGGAGGACAACTACAGCGATCAGCGCGACGAGATTGATGGAATCTATCTGAACATCCGCGACAACGCCGACATGGGTTCCGTGGCGCAGGTGGTGCGGGCGATTCTGGATTCGTCGCATCACTCGGCCGGAGATTTCAGCGTGATTGTGCCCGCCGAACTGCTGGCCGAACAGAAGAGGACGGAACGCTTGTTCAACGCGGTGATGGTTGCCATCGCGTCCATTTCTTTGCTGGTGGGCGGGATCGGAATCATGAACATCATGCTGGCCAGCATTCTGGAGCGGACGCGCGAGATTGGCGTACGTCGCGCTGTAGGTGCGCGGCAGTCTGACATCATTCGTCAGTTCGTGGTCGAGGCGATGCTGATTTCCTTCGTGGGCGGAACCTTCGGCATTGTATTCGGCTTCGTGATGTCGCGATTGATCGCATGGCTGGCCGGATGGTCGACGATCGTGACGTTGACCTCCATTCTGCTGGCGTTCATCGTTTCGATTTCGGTTGGATTGGTTTTCGGGATTTACCCTGCAGTCAAAGCCGCCCGGCTCGATCCGGTGGAAGCAATTCGTTGGGAATGAACTCCGTTCGGATCTTGAAGCGGCAGCAACCATCTCCAGGCATCAGTTAGCACACGCATCTACTTGGCACGCACGACATAGCAAGCATCACTCAACACCGCTCGGAGGAATTGCGCGATGAAACACTTTCGCCCGTGGTCTTTTTCCTGCCTCTTTTTGGTTCTGGTTCAGTCTGGTTGGACGCAGCAGAGCGAGAGATACCGCGATTTAGCCACGCCCCAGGTCCGCGCCGATAAGTTGGGGATGCCTGAACATCTGAAGAGCTACGTAGCTGACGGAAAGCTGAGACTCAGCCTGCAGGATGCGGTCGTCCTTACGCTCGAAAACAACAGCTTCGTGCGAATACAGGAAACGCAGGTGGAATTTTCGAAGTTCGCGCTGCTCGGGGCGCACGCTCCGTTCGACCCGGTTCTGTCGACCTCCTACAACGTAAACAGCACGACCTCCCCGCCCTTCACAACGCTTCAGGGGACTGGCGGGGAGACTACGACATTCAAGAGTACGACCCAGACCGCTCAGTTCAACTATGGCGAAACGTTTCTGACTGGTACCAACATACAGGCGGGATTGAGCAGCAACAACAATTTCACCAACAACTCGTTCAACATTTTCAATCCCTACATTAGTTCGACGCTGAACTTTCAGGTTACGCAGCCCCTTCTGCGGAATGGTTGGTTATTTGCGAATCGAGCGCCGCTGGTGATCGCGCGCCGCAATCTCGAGCAGTCGCGTGCGACCTTTGCAGCGCAGGTAAGCAACAATATATTGCAGGCAGTGGGCCAGTACTGGTCGGTAGTGGAGGCGCGCGGGAATCTGGAGGTAGCGCGAAGATCGATGGATGCCGCCGAAACCACATATAAGCGGGATAAGCGTGCTCTGGAACTGGGAGCACTGCCGCCACTGGATATTTACCGATCCGAGTCTCAGGTGGCATCGCGTCGCGTGCAGGTGATCCAGAGCGAGTACACGCTGAAACAGGCCGAGGATGCGCTCCGCTTGACGATCGGCGCCGACCAAGACCCGTTCTTTCAAGCGCTCGATCTTGAGCTCACGGAGAAGGCGGACCCTGAAGGCGATCTTCGCACCATCGATACGGCCAGCGCATTGCAGCTTGCGTTGACGAAACGTCCGGAAATTGATGCGGTCCACGCCGCGCTGGCCAATGACGAAACCCGACTTCATCTGGCACACAATCATTTGTTGCCCGAGCTTGACCTGACCGGCATCTACGCCAGCAATGGACTAGGAGGCACGCAGTTCAGCGATGCGGGTCAGAGGGTCACGACCTCATCGTTGAATCAACTCTTCGGATTCAACTATCCCACCTATGGAGCCCAGTTGTCGTTGAGCCTACCGCTGAAGAACCGGGCGGCGAAGGCGGAGCTGGGGAGCGCGTTAGTTTCGCGGCGAGCCGATTTATACGGCGAGCGGCAACTGCGGGAGCAGGTCATGCTCGATGTGAGTAACGCAGTCCACCAACTGGAGCAGGCAAAGCTCAGCATCGCCGCCGGCAAGGAAGCGCTAGACCTGGCCAAAAAGACGATGGCCGCCGAACAGCGCAAGTATGAGTTGGGTTCGGAGACGATCTTCTTTGTGCTCGAGGCGCAAACTGAGCTGGCAAGCGCCGAGTTGGCCCTGCTGCAAGCCGAAGTCGGCTATCAGCTTGCGGTAGCAGGCCTCGATCATGCAACGGGAGGATTGCTGGAACCGTATCATGTGCAGATTGCGGAGCTCACGCGCTGACGCATCTTTTCTGGCACGTTCAAAGGAAGTAAACTATTGTTCCTGGCTGTGCGAGCGAAAGTGGCGGAATTGGCAGACGCACCAGACTTAGGATCTGGCGGGTAAAACCGTGGGGGTTCGAGTCCCCCCTTTCGCACCAATAAGTTAGAGTCGGTCACGAATCGGCTCTCTTTCCATTGTGCCCAATTCTGTGCCCACCTGGGTTTCGCTGTGCCAACTTTCCCGCCGCTGGGAGCGCCGCCGCCGCTGTCTGCTGGAATGCCCGCTCAATCGAGTCTGCTTGCGGGTGAACGTACCGTTGGGTAATCGTGATCGAGGAATGTCCAGCGATTCGCGCCAGCGTGAACACGTCACAGCCCGCCTCGGCTAGTTGGGTTAGTGCGGTGTGCCTGAGCACGTAAGGCTGAAAGGTCTTGAGTTCTTTTGTGCCTTCCGCCTTCGCCTTGGCGTTGGCGCGGCCGAGAGCGCGTTTGTGCTGGTCCTTGGCCGTGTCTTTGTTGAAGTGGCCCTCACGCGAGGAAGAGGGGAACAGCCAGCCCTCCTCCGGTTTTCCGATCGCCTCCCATTTCGCTTTCAGTGCTGCATGGACGGCTGGAACCATCGGCAACATACGGCGGGCGGCCTTGGTTTTGCCCTCTGTGACTTGTATAAGCCCGCCTGTGCCGTTCAGATAGATATTCTCCCAGCGAAGGGCGAAGGCTTCGCCAGGGCGCATCCCTGTGCCACGAATGATGATTGCAGCGTCACGCCAAGGCTGCGGACAGTCTGCGATGTATCGCTGCCAATCGGCATCCGTGAGAACCTCATCCCGTTGCCGCTCGCCCTTCGCCAGAGTGATCTTTACAGGCCGTTCGAGCTTGCCCCACTCGAAAGCCAGATTCAGGGCGCGGCGAAGGCTTCGGAGACCGCAATTGATGCGCGAGGGCGAGAGCTTCGCATACTTGGCGGCAAAGTGCTGCGCGTGCTGGTCGCTGATTTTGTCCAGCGGTTCTGATGCCCAATCGCACTTGCAAACCATGTTTGCGCCATCGATGTAATACTCTGCCGTTCCGGGCTTGGCCACATGCTTCGTCTGCACGAAGGGAACGAAGTCGTTCTTGAGAAAATACGCCAGCGCGGGTGCGGCCTTCTTCTCACGGATGCCCACTAAGCCATTCGCGAGGGACGTCCTGTGCGCCGACTCGATGTTGCGCGCCTTGCGATCGTTCCCTTGTTTTGTGGACTCGCGGATTACTTCCCCGTTCCACATGAACTTATACCAGTAGATACGGCCGCGTTTGTAGATGGCCACTATTTCCCCCTTTTCCGTCCAGAGAAGCGTTTTGCTGAAGCCTCGTGTTCCCTTATGGCAGGTCTATACTTTTCACGCATGTAATGTGCACGTTTCTTCTTGAACTCCTCGCCCTGTGAGTGCTCCCTAACGCGACACTTGGGGGCGCAATACTTCTGATGGTCGGTAATCGCGTAGAACCACCGCGCGCAATGAGCGCACCGGCGGAATCGATCGATCCGGCCCTCCGCCGACTCATCCAGGAACATCCAAGCAGCAAGACTTTCCTGGTAGACGGACTCTGTTCGTTCGTCCCACCGCTGCCACAGCTTAACGGGATCGTCCACACGAAATAAGATCTCAGGCGAGCATTTATATCGCGACAGCTGAGCATTGATTTCTTCGACCAAATCCGCGCAACCGCGGTATAGCTCTTCGGCTCGCGAATCTCGGAAGTGGTAAACAAATCCCAATCCGTAGGGGGTTCCCTTGCACGGATCCTTCGCAAGGGGCCTCAGTATCCGTCGATTGGCTTCAAGCCGCTGGAGGTCGAAGAGCAGTCGCAAGACGCGTTTGCATGCGGCGGGCGAAGCGTGCCCGTCCGGCGCCTCGCAGTTAAGAATCGGCAATAGCCAGCTGTTGTATAGCTCCGCATCGCCTTCATAATCAGTGCGAGTTAGTAACTTACGCATTCGTGCATTCATAAAGACGTTACATTACACTGTCAATGCCTGAACGGCAAGGGATATTCTTGTATCCATTGAGGAGGCTTTGCTTTGGATAACCTACTCTCGATCCAAGAAGCAGCACGTCGGCTCGGCGGCATATCAAAATGGACGGTTCACGCGTGGCTCAGTCAAGGCAGGCTACAACGCACAAAAGTGGGCGGACGCACCATGATTCGTGAAAGTGAACTGGCGAAGGTAATTGACGACGGGGGCAAATCACCTGCTCCGCGCAGGAAGCGCTGAACTATTGGGCATGAGCGCGAGGGCCTTACGAGAACACCCGCACTCTTACGAACAGTTTCGAAGATGCAAATCGAAATCCCTAACGTACGTGGCGATGACAGCTATTACTACGCGCGCGACGCGGTGCAACTTGCCAGTGTGCCGAAAGAGTTGCAGGACGGAAGACGGTTTGTCTGTTGGCGCGAGGAAAGCCGCAACGGGAAGCCCACGAAAGTCCCCGTCAACGCGCGCACCGGCAGTGAAGCCGCGTCTGACAACCCGGAGACATGGAGCACGCTCGCCGAGGCCGTCGCGTTCCATCAGACGCACCGGGAAAGGTTGCAAGGTGTCGGCCGGATGTTTGACCCCGCGGACGGCGTGATCGGCGTGGACTTCGACGACTGCCTCGACGACCGCGGGAGCATTATCCCCGGCCACGTTGCTTCTGAGTGGTTGCCCCGGCTCAATAGCTACAGCGAGATTTCACCGAGCGGCCGGGGCGTGAAAGTCTGGTTGAAGGCGCACCTCGACCTGGACGGCAAGACGGGAAGGCGCAACGCCAGGCAAGGCGTAGAAATTTACCGGGAACGTCGATACTTTACACTCACGGGACGCCGGCTGCCGCAATTCTCCTCCAACGTTGAGGAGCGGCAGTCAGTCGTTGAGGTTTTCTACCCGAGCATCTTCAACGCGAAGAAATCCGCCGCTGTGATACCGACGCCGTCCCCTCCGCCCACAACGACCGACGCGGAAATACTCCGCCGGGCCAGTGAAGCGCACAATGGCTCGAAGTTCCGTGCGCTGTGGGCTGGCGACTTGAACGGCCGGGGTTCGCAATCAGAAGCTGATGCCGCTTTGTGTTCGATGCTTTGGTTCTGGACTGGAGACCGGGAAGCGGTGCGGCGACTTTTCAGCCAGAGCGTGCTGGGCCAGCGTGAAAAGTGGACGGCTCGTCCTGACTACCAGAAAACCACGCTCGACCTGTCATGCCAGGACGAGACGTATTCGTCAGAACGACGGAACCAGACGGTTCTGGATCGTGACGAGATGCAGGCTGCGCTCAACGATCCACGCCGGAAAGTCAGGCTGCCCGGCGACAATTGGCTTTTGTCGGAAACCGCTTCCTCACTCGGTCAACATCTCGCCGATAAATCGCTGTTTGTCCGCAATGGTGAGATTGTCTTGCTTGACGGCTTCGAGTTGCGCCCCGTCAGTCCGCAAACCTTCAGAACGTTGGTTGAGCAGCACGTTGTCTGTTACCGGCAGCGCACAACCAACTATGAAGTCAACGTCACCATGCGCGACGACGAGGCACGGGGGATCATGGCATCGCCGCAATTCACGGAAAGGCTACGTCGCGTGAGCCGACTCAATTTGTGCCGGCTCCCGGTACTGAGGGGCGACGGCGAGATCGAATTGCTACCAGAGGGTTACGACCTGGCATCGAAAACGTTGACTGTCAGTAGCGTGGCATATCGGGAAGACATGCCGCTGGCCGTCGCGGTCGAGACGTTCAATGATTTGCTCGGTGAATTCTGCTTCGCAGATGGCGAACGGAGTACGGCCGTCTCCGTCGCAGCTCTCATCGGTTTGTATTCTGCGCAACTGTTGCCCGAAGGCGCGTTGCGGCCGTGTTTCATCGTGACCAAGAACGCCGAAGGCGCCGGCGCGAGCACGCTTGTTTCCTGCGCTGTCGTGCCAATCATTGGCCGATTGCCAACGGGAGTCAAATCCGACGACGACAACGAAACGCGGAAGGCGCTGACTGCCGCCGTGCTTGAGGCCACGTCAGTCATACTATTGGACAACCAGAAGTCGCGGCTGTCATCGGCTGCGTTGGAGGCGTTCATTTCGTCTCCGATGTGGAGTGACCGTTTGCTTGGCGCCAACCGGACATTCACCGGCCAGAATATCGCCACGGTGTTTGTGACCGCGAACGGTTGCACCGTCAGCCCCGACATGCGCCGTCGCTGCTTGGTCATCGAACTTCACCTTGAGGCCGAGCGGGCCGAAGATCGTCAATTTGTTCGCCCACTCGATTTGCCCACTTTGCTAGTGTTGCGTCCGAAGATTTTGGCTGCGTGTTGGTCACTTGTGCGCCACTGGCACAAGCAAGGGCAACCGCCACCAAGCCGATTACACTCAGCTTTTCCAGCATGGGCAAAGATCATCGGAGGCATTGTTCAAGCCTCCGGCTTCGCGTGTCCACTAGATACCGCCAACATCGCCGTCGCTGCAGATGAGGACGGCGACGCCATGCGCCGGCTAGTCGAAATGATGCAGCCGGGCACGAGATACACCTTCTCGGGGATCGTCGAGTTGTGTCAGTCCAACGGATGCTTCGATGGACTTGTCGGGGAGGCAGGATCTGAGTTGACGAATGCCAGCCGCGTCGCTCTTTCGCATTTGCTTGGCCGGTACGATCACCGGCTTGTAAGACAGTGCCGGTTCCTCATCCAGGGCAAAGGCCACCAGCGGCGCTACCAGATCGAGGTGGTGGAATCCGGTACACGCTCGCACGCTCCGCACGCTATTTCTGTCCAAACTGGGAAATCCATACAGGCAAGGACCGACCAAGAAGAGCATGCCGAGCGTGTCGAGCGTGCAGCCAAATCAGTCCGAGCGGTCGGCCGGAACGATAACGGAGGGTACCCCCATCAAGCTTAAGGCTGGAAAAGGCGCGAAACAGCGCAGTCAGAATCGGTGCAAAGCTAGGACGAAGGCTGGTAACCCGTGCCAGGCACCTGCCGTAGAGGGAGGAT
>Ga0265338_10005444_pt1 | contig 16616 bp, 20 predicted proteins | sample 42126metaG_FD_193579 | JGI IMG/M metagenome (GOLD analysis project Ga0265338, IMG submission 193579) | Rhizosphere microbial communities from Carex aquatilis grown in University of Washington, Seatle, WA, United States - 4-21-26 metaG | ecosystem: Host-associated > Plants > Roots > Rhizosphere... | reverse complement strand
GGGTGGATAAAATACGTAGTATATTTTTTAAAATGCCGGGATGGCGGAACTGGTAGACGCAATAGACTCAAAATCTATCGATCGCAAGGTCATGAGAGTTCAAGTCTCTCTCCCGGCACAAACAAGAAATTCCCTAATGGGGAATTTTTTTGTGCCGGGAGAGAGACTTGAAAGCCGGAAGTGCTTTTTTCAGCAGAAAAAAGCACTGAGGCGGGGTCGCAGAAATTTCCGAGTGACGACGAGGAAATTATCTGTGACCAAGTCTCTCCCGTTTTTTAATTTGGGGTGGGACCCAAATAAATAAAATATATGAATTTTAATTAATCACCTACACCACGTTCGGCTCCATCTCAAGCTCGATCCCAAACATCTCTTTTACTTTGGATGCGATCTGATCCTTTGCTTTTAAAAGCTCATCATATGTCGCATCTCCTTTATTTGTCAGCACCAGGGCATTATTTTTATATACAACGATATTCCCCATTTCTTTCTCCTTAAAACCTGCTTTCTCTATAAGCCATCCGGCAGATATTTTTACCAATTCTTTCTCTTCAGTCGGAAATATTTTTATATCAGGATATTTTTTTTTTAAAAGATTTGCTTGTTCAAGAGCAATGATAGGATTTTCAAAAAATGAGCCGCAATTCGGTATTTTTCTTAGGTCTGGTAACTTGGTTGAGCGAATCTCTAAAACAGCATTGCGAATATCAGGTAAAGTTGGATCTATTATCCTTTTTTCATCAAAATATCTTTGGAGGCTTTCGTAATGAGGTTTATTCGTTTTCTTCTTTGAAAACCTGATCGTAACAGAAGATATGATATACCTGCCCTTTTCAGTGGTCTTAAAAATACTGTTCCTATAAGAAAAGTTACATTCTGAATGATCGAGTACTTTGAATCTTTTTTCTACCAGATCATAGACTCTTGCAGATACCAAAACATCTTTTATTTCCTGTCCATAAGCGCCGATATTCTGTATTGGAGCGGCACCAATAGTTCCAGGAATACCAGACATACATTCAATACCATATAAACCTTGAGAAACTGATCTTTCTACAAGCATATCCCAATTTATCCCGGCATCTACTTCCCAGATTACAAAATCTTTGTCATCCAATATAAGAGAGATATTCTTGGTCTTAAAAGATGCAACTAAAACGGCGCTTTCTCCATCTTTCCAAATAGTATTTGAACCCTCACCGATCATGATAAGCGGTATTGTTTTATTTTCAGCAAAACGAATTGCTTCCTGCAGATCCTCGTCAGTTCTTATGCTGCAAGAATAACGGATCGTTCCGCCTACTTTGAAAGTTGAAAAATCTTTTGCCGATACATTCTCCTCAAAAATCATGTTGTTTTGATTATATCACATATGATATAATCTCAAACATGAAAAAACCAACGGAGCAAAAAAATATCGGCTTGTTCATACAATCCCTCCGCGAGGCACGCGGATTGACTCAGGAAGATTTTGCGAAAATTTTAAAAACATCCCAAAGCGCTGTTGCACGAATAGAGGCTGGCAAACAAAATATAACTACAGAACTCCTCAGGAAGATCAGTTCGGTCCTTGGACACAAAGTCCTTACACTCAATAATACGATGGATTTTGAGATACAAGGCGGCAAAAAACTATCCGGTACTGTACGGATAAATTATTCAAAAAATGGCTCTGTCGGACTCTTATGCGCTTCCCTTCTCAATAAAGGAAAAACAATCTTGCACGGCATTGCTGAAATAGAAGAAGTGAAACGAGTCATAGAGATACTTGAGAGCATTGGAGTAAAAGTAACTTGGATAAAAAAGAATTCTCTGGAAATAATTCCGCCAAAGGTTTTTGATATGAAAAATCTAAACAAGACATCTGCGGTAAAAACTCGCTCGATCGTTATGTTTATCGGACCATTTATACATCATCTTTCATCCTTTACGATTCCTCATGCCCAAGGTTGCAGCCTGGGTAAGCGCTCGATCGCTGCACATAAATATGGACTGGAAGAACTCGGCGTAAAGATCAAAGTCACCCAGCAGGATTACGTCATAACCGCCAAAAAATTAAAACCGGGAACAGTTGTCATGTATGAGGCCGGTGATACTCCTGCTGAAAATATTCTTATGGCTGCAGCACTCATCCCGGGACAAACAACGATAAAATTTGCGAGTTCAAACTACATGGTCCAAGAAATATGTTTTTTCCTGGAGACATGTGGAGTAAAAATCAACGGTATCGGCACAAGCACGCTCACGGTTCACGGCATAAAAGAAATAGATAAAAATATCGAATATCACAATAGCGAAGATCCGATCGAGGCAATGATGTTTATTACTGCTGCAATCGCCACAGATTCTAAACTTTCGCTTACCCGCTGCCCTATTGATTTTCTACAGCTTGAATTATATAAACTGCAAAAAATGGGTTTAAAATATAAAATAGGCAAACTGTATTTATCGGAAAACAAACGTACAAAGCTCGCGGATATAACTATCTTCCCATCCAAGCTTCATGCTCTTGATGACAAAATACACGCAACACCATATCCGGGAATCAATATGGATAACCTACCTTTCTTTGCAATACCAGCAATCAAAGCAAAAGGTCAGACACTGATACATGATTGGGTTTATGAAAATAGGGCTATCTATCTGACTGAATTGAACCGTATGGGAGCAAATGTAACTCTCGCTGATCAACACCGACTTTATATAGAAGGCGGTACCGAATTCAAACCAGCTCAAATAGTCTGTCCCCCAGCCCTAAGACCGTCTGTGGTCATAATGATCGCAATGCTTGGCGCCTCAGGAACCTCCATTTTACGCAATGTATATATGATAAACAGAGGATATGAAGAGATAGCCGAAAGACTGAATTCTATCGGTGCCGACATAAAAGTAATAAGTTCATAATGAAGCAGGATAAAATAAAAGTTGTTGTTGTTTTAGGACCAACGGCGACCGGCAAAAGCGAAATTGCTGTCCAAATCGCCAAAAAATATAATGGGGAGATAGTCAGTGCTGATTCACGCCAAGTTTTCAAAGGTATGGATCTTGGAAGCGGTAAAATAACAAAAAAGGAGATGCGGGGAATTCCCCACCACCTTCTCGATGTCGCAAAGCCAAACACTCTTTTCTCCGTATCAAAATACAAACAGCTTGCTGAAAAAGAAATAGAAAAAATAATTACAAAAGGAAAACTGCCGATAATAACGGGCGGGACAGGATTTTATATAGACAGTATTGTGAAAAATATTTTGCTTCCAGAAGTGAAACCAAATCAAAAGCTTAGAAAACAATTGGAGAAAAAATCGGTTGATGAACTTTTTAAAATGCTTAAAAAACTCTCTCCATCCCGTGCAAAAACAATTGATAGATATAATAAAGTCCGCATCATACGAGCAATTGAAATAGCAAAAACTTTGGGTGATATTCCGGAAGCGAAAGAATTACCCAGTAAATACGACTTTGTGCTGATCGGTCTCGACCTATCTGACAATATATTAAAAGAAAGGATCTCAAAAAGACTAGAAAAACGCATAAAATTCGGTATGATAAACGAGGTCAAAAAACTCCATAAAAATGGGGTAAGCTGGAAAAAGCTCGAATCTTTTGGGCTTGAATATAGGGAAACAGCTAAATACCTTCAAGATAAGATTTCAAAATCTGAAATGATAGAAAATTTAAAAAACGATATTTGGCATTTTGTAAAACGCCAGAGAACCTGGTTTAAAAGAAATAAGGATATTACATGGTTTAAACCGGAAGAAAACAGTAAAATTTTAAATTACATTAAAATAAATACAAAATAGCAACCATATCTACTTTATTAAAAAATTCTCTCCATTTACATCATTCGCTTCATCAGAACATAAATAAAGAATTTTTTGTGCAATTTCTTCCGGTTCAAGAAGTCTGTGTATAGGAGTCTCCTCCAAAAGCTCTTTCAATTCATTTTTCTTGCTTTCAGTCTCTCTCGTCCAATATCCTGCATTTACTGGACTTGGGGAAATAGAATTTGCCCGTCCACCAAATTGCGATAACAAGCTAGCATATGATTGTGTCATATTGATGATTCCTGCTTTGGCAGCACTGTATGTTATGGAATCAGCGTGCCCGAGCAAACCATGAGTTGAGGCAATATTTATGATGATGCCTGATTTTTGTTTTTGAAAAACTTCCATGGCATATTTTGACATACTCAAAGCAGATACAAGATTTTGTTCCAATGATTCGATCCAAATTTTTGAACTGCCATTCCATTCATCGCCATTAATATAATTACCAGCATTGTTGATCAAAATATCAATTCTTCCAAATTTTTTTAGTGTTTTTTCGATAACTTTTTTTGCATCTTTATCTTTATTAAGGTTTGCTTTTACAGCTATGGCTTTTTTACCAAAAGCTTTTATAGCATCAACGACTTCACAAGCCCCATTTTTATTACTTTTGTATGTAATAACGATATTAGTTCCATTTTGAGCCAATAACAAAGCAGTTGCTTTTCCTATACCACTTGATCCACCTGTTATGATTGCTACTTTATCTTTGAACATAATTTTGCGGGAGATGGAGGAATCGAACCCCCAACCTTCCTTTTGGAGAGGAATGTTATACCATTTAACTAATCTCCCGTTAACCCAACAAATATAACATAAAAATTTAAATTAAAAAATCACCCACTAAGGGTGATTTTTTATTAGGATTACTTTTTGACTTCCTTATGAATAGTGTTCTTTTTGCACCATTTGCAAAACTTCTTGAGCTCTATTTTGCGCTCAACGAGCTTCTTGTTCTTTCTGCTCCAGTAATTGATCCTTTTGCATTCTTTGCAGGCGAGTTTTATTAATTGTGCTTGTGCCATATATATTAAATTAAGTTCAGAGAGTATATCGTAAAACACAGGAAAATGCAATCCTATCCTGCCTTTTGGTTCAAAACTGTTATAGACCGGTCTGGGTCGGGGCAAAGATCTTTATCTTTGATATCTTGCTCTTCAATGTTTGATGCACATCCAATATCTCCTTATTTTTTATGAGGATCAATATGGCAACAGCGACAATGATACCGATGATACCTGAGACAAAACCCTGCATAAAAATACCGAATGTTGTATCCTGATTGAACACATTTGCAAAAATATTCAAAGAAACATAGCTCACCAATCCCATTATCAAAGATGAAAATAAAACTTCTGCCACCGTCTTGAAAACCGGCTTAGAAAAACCTTTGAAATCCTTCTCAAAAAAAACCCATAATGCAAGATTATTGAATACCTCGCCGACTGACCAACCGAGTGGCAAAGCCAAAACGATCGTCCCTGGAACGCCGTTAACCCTCAGTAATGTTTCAAGCATATTTTTGAATGGCGGATATTTTTCATATAAAATGATAAAACCAAAACCCAAGACAACGGTTGAAACAGCGTTGATGAATTTTGCCCAAAAAGGCTTCTTCGTATTGCCGGCGGCATAATACGCCCTGACAAAAAGCAACGTAAGATTTTGAAAAATAATTGATCCGACAAAAATAGCAAGCGCCGCTGCGGTCAAACGGGTCTGGGACCAATTAAAAACTCCTGCACCAAGGATCGTTCTCACGATCTGTGCTCGAAGAGTAATAAAAAGAACTGCACATGGAATAGACCAAAAAAGTATATGTTGAGCCGAAAGCACTGTTTGGTCAATGAATTTATCTATTTTCTTATCGGAAAAATATAATACGAGCATTGGAAATGCAGCGAGAGAATAACTGACGCCGATGATAGACAAAAGTACTGACTGCAAATTGTATGATAAATTGAAGATAGCGATCGAACCTGCAGTCATTGATGAAGCAAATGACAACAAAAATATTGCGGAGATATTATCAGAACCAAGAGTAAATGTTCGGGGTATCGATACAAGCAGAACTTTTTTGATCTCTGCAAAATTATTCTTTAAGGTAAATGTGGGCAATAAATTATTCTCAACGATAAAAGGAATCTGGATGACGAAATGCATAAAAGCCCCCGCTACAACGCCGAAAATTAAACCCACAAGGCCAAATAAAGGATAAAATACGAGGATGCCGAGAATAATACCAATATTGTACAAAATAGGACTGAGCGAATAAATAAGAAAGCGTTTGTACGTTTGGGTCAGTGTGCCAAAAATATTGGAAAGACCAAGAAAAATTGGTGATAAGAGCAATATTCGAGTGAATTTATCTACAAGCAGCAAATCAGCGGCGCTAAAGCCGTTAAAAAGAATACCATTGATAAAAGGAATGAAAAAAAATGCGATAATACTTGTCACAACGATAAGTGAAAAGAAAAATGTAAAGATATTACCGATAAATTTCCTTCCCTCTTCAGGACCGGCTTTCGTTTTTTCTACCAAAAAAGGAATAAGTACTGATACCGAAACCATTGATCCAACGGTAATGAATACAAAATCAGGTATTCGAAAAGCGGCGTAATAAAGATCAAGTTCATGTCCAGCGCCAAAATGAGATGCTAAAAGCCTGTCCCTGATAAGAGCGAGAAGCTGTGACGAGATGGCAAAAATTGCCAACAAATAAGCAGCTTGGTGCAAGCCGCTGACTTCTTTGTTGATTATATTAAAAAATCTTTTGACCATACGTAAATGAATTCGCCCTCTAGTATAACGTATTTTTGATAATTGCAAAATTTTTGGAAAAAGAAAAGGGCCCGCTTTAAGCGGACCCTATTCATAACCTTTCTACCTATAAGCCGAATTCTGTTCATAGCATTACTGCCATGAGATAGCCATCTATCTGGGCTATGCATTACTGCATGGCTCGAGCGGCGCTCCCACCCGAGGGCGGGCACGGCCTTGCATCCAAGTAAGGATTTTGCCGTTGCACTCTCCACGTTGCCGTGAAGATTTATCCAAACCTTGCGGCCTGGATAGATCTTTCCTTTCGAAAAAATCCGTCACTGTTCGCACCTGTCGCATTGCTGCGCGCGGGCGTTACCCGCTACCCTTTCCGCACGAAGCGGATGAATGTTCGGACTTTCCTCCCCGACTATAAGATCGGAGCAACTATCCAATAAAAAGGATAGTGAGATTATACAATATAAATTTTAAATAAGCAAGAATATAAAGATCCACACTCTTTTAAGAAGAGTGTGGATCTTTATCATTGATAAGTATTATTTTAAGCCGAAAGTCCCAAGGATCAGATTAATGATTCCCTTTGCGGAAATCATAATGAAGATACCTATAAGACCCCAGATCATGTGTTGGAAGCCCTCTGCTCTTTTATCTGCAGCATCGGCATTTCGAATGAAGACCATGACACCCCAAAAAAAGTACACGAGTGCAAGCGCAAACAAAAGATAAATAAGAGGAGTGACGATCTGGTTATTTATATTTTGAAGCAATTTATCAAACGTGATTCCACTATTGCTACCGGCAGGATTACTTATGCCAGCAGCATATGCCTTTTGGATCAGAGAATCCAGCATATAACCTTATATTTGCGGAATTTGGCTACCGATATTCTCTTGTACGCCAGATGTACCAAATGTTGACTGGAGTATCGCTACAAGACCCCAAACAGAAACCATAATGAAGATACCGACGATTCCCCAGATAAGACCTCCTTTTGCTGCTTTCTTTGTCTCTTCATCGGTAGCAATGGTATATCTGAACACCTGCCAAATGAAATAAACGACTGCCAAAGCAATGAGCAAAGGTACGACTCTATTCAATATTGCACCTGCAAACGTAAACAAACCCATAATACCCTGGTTTGGGGCATATCCTTGAGCTAATGCAACAAGAGGAGAAACAGCGACCAAAGCACTTGCGAATATTCTTTTCATATAAATAAATTACTTTTTTAATAAATGATAAATCTGCGACCTTAATTACAATACGCCTATTATAAAACTAATAAAAACAACAATCAAGTGGATAATTGGACTATGGTTTAAGTATCTGCCGAGGGGTAATATCGCCGTTGTTCAAACTGATCGAACTTCGGAATATACTGACAAGTCCCATTACGGAAACAATGACAAACAAACCAATGATCCCATACAGGATGAATTCCTTGCCTGATTCTCTTTCCGTGCCTTCTGACCTCATAAACTTAAAAACACCCCAAAGAAAAATGATGACTGAAATACTAATGATGATGCGTACGATAAGTGCATAAAAACATCCTATGAGAAAGTTCACGATAAAAGTCCTGAAATCCTTTATGACGGATGGATTACAACTGGACACTGATCCTGAAATGCCTGAGCTGCCGCAAAAGGTCGGATCACCTCCTGTATACACTCCATTAATGCAACTTGGGTCCTTGCCATCAGGAAAGACTGCTTTATTCGGCACGCATGGACAGGTCGCAGCACGCGATGGAGTAATGAAAGAAAAATTAAAAAGGACTGAGACAAATACAGAAAGTAAAAGAGTGATGAAGATCCTTTTTTTATTTGTAGCTGGGTAATTCATCATTTTAAGATTGTAAATTTCTGATCGAGCTGACGATGATCGATGCGATCAATTGGGCACCGAGCAATATCGCAACGGCAATGCAAGTATAGAAAAAAATATCTCTCGCTTTTTCAAGTTCAGCTGGATTTCCCCTTGCTTGAACAAATTTGAACCCAGAATAGATAAATGCAAATATCGCGATGATACCGCCGATTCGTACCACATAGACCATGATCACTGCTATGAGGGTTGGGATGCTCGTTATATTACCTAATGGATTTTGAATAACTCCTGCCGGACCGGTATTTTGGGCAAAAGAAACTGACGGAGCAAAAACAAGAACCAAAGAAGTTGCGAATATATATACTCGTGCAGATATTTTTTTATATTGTTTTATCATCTTTTTAATTTAATAATTAATTGCCTAAAAATCTAAGTGCACCATTTGGACCAGCCGCATTTGGAACAAGAGCTGCTATGACCGTATGGATCACAAGCCATGCGCACAAAATGATGAGCAGACCGATTACTGTCTTAAAAAACATTTCCTTCGCGGCACCTCTTTCTGCTTCATTTGTCGGGTGTAAAAGCATCCGCGCACCCGCAACCACAAAAGTGATGGCGGCCACTGATACTGATATCCCGAGGAACCAATTGATGACACCGTTGACCAATCCTGCGAGAGAATTGAAAGTGCATGGTGAGGCTGCAGTCCCATCACAAGGAACCAAACCTGCTGCAAGAACAAAAACCGGCATTGCAACATATGCAAAAAGTGATAATAAAAAAACTTTTTTGTGGTGGATAGTGGCTGATAAAAGAGATATTCTATTGTTCATGATGTGGTCTTATTTTCTCATACTTTACAAACATTCTCAATAACACTACTGAAGTGCCGTTCTCAGCTCTGTATCAGCCTTTTGCACTGAGCTGTTCACATCAAGATTGCCAGTAGTAATATCATCCACCATACTTTGAAATATCGTGTTCGTGGTGTCCATGTTTGGATCGACCCAGCCTTTTGCAATAAGTGCAGAGTTATAGAATATCGTCTTTTGAGGATCTAGTGTGCCAGCGGCGATCAAGTCATTTCGTGCTGGTGCTGCTCCGTAAAATTGCAAAAACTCACTGACAGCATCCGGACCGGTCAAAACAGAGACGAGATCAAATGCATCGGTATTGTTCGGAGAACTTTTCAAAAATGCAAAACCATACAACTCTCCAAATGTCGTCTTTGTCGTTGCATTCAAAGTTTGTGGCACCATGGTCACGTCAAAATTCAGATTTGGGTTCTTATTTGCCAGATCAGCAGCTTCTGATGCAAAACCGAAATATGTCGCAAGATTACCGCTCAGGAAAAAGTTTTTTGATGATGGGAGCGATCTGTTCCACGAATAAACAGATTTTTTAGGATTTGAATAATCAGTGAAAAATGTCATGGCAGAAACGGCTGGTATCAAGACGTCGTTTGTTGATTTATCATAAAGATTTGATGTAAATGAGCCACTTGAACCATCAATAGTCACGATAGGACTTCCCGCTTGTATGATAAGAGTGCTTAGAAGCGCTTTTACGTTGTTCACATTCGTATACTCGCCAAAAGATGCTGCACTTTGGGTGATATTCCCATTCCTATCGATCGTAGAGAGCTTATTTACCAAAAGAGGAAATTCTGACCATGTCTTCGGAGGATTTGCTATCGCTGCGCTTGAAAAAATATCCTTGTTCCAATACATGACCATCGGATCAACAAAAAATGGCACTGCGAACATTCCTCCTGGTTGTACGTATAGCTGTGCTTCCTGAACATACGTATCAAGAAATGTTCTTTGCGGAATTGAGGTAATAAGTGAAACTTTGTCCAAATATCGCTTCATGATCTCCTGCGGTACAAGTATGACATCCGGTTCCTTGCCAGTCGCAATCGCCTCCACAAGATCGCCATCAATCGTAGATATGGATTTTTGGGTATAGGTGAGCTTGAGCTCAACATTTTTATCTTGCTGATATTTCGAGATGAAATTATCAAAGATCGATTTGTCCACAATACCCCAAATAGAGACGTTCACTTGGCTATTTGCGGAATTATTCGATCTGAACGTAGCAAAAGATAATAGTCCGAGAATAATAAAAAAACCGAACACGGACATGAGAACCAATTTGAATTTATTCGTATTTTCCATAATGCAGATATTATATTACTTTTTTCTAAAAATAACTCCGTAATGCTGAGCACCTGAAGGTATTTCCCTATCCTCCACAAAACCGTGTTTTTCAAAAAGTTTTTTTGCCTCACTTTCTGAAAAAACATCTTTTTGCTGAGGACCCATCCCGCCAAATGAAGCTGACCAATCGATAAAGAGCACTCTGCCGTTGTTTTTCAATATTCTTTTTATTTCCATGCAAGCGCCGTCTTTATTCTCAATTTGAAAGAAAATATTTGCCACAATGACCGCATCCATGGAGTTGTCACGAAGACGCGTACCGCCAATATGTTCAAGATCAGCCCAGACAATCTCCAGATTTCTCAAATGACGAACGGTACGAGCTTCAGTTTTTAATTTTTCCAATAGATCCTTCTGAATATCGATTGCATACACTCTACCTGTCTCACCCACAGCTTCTGCGGCAGCGAGAGAATAAAAACCCGAGCCAGTGCCAAAATCTGCGACATACATACCTTTTCCCAGACTGAACTGCTTTATATTTTTTTCCGGATCGGAAAACATATTTTTATGGCTCCATTATAACTCTATAAAAATTTAAAGTCTATGAAAGGAAATTAAAAACTATACAAAAGGCCCGGCGCTTGCGCGTCCGGGCCCGAGAAGAAACTTGATCATCCTTTAACTTGTTTTGTGTGTCCTGTGTACCCACCAAAACCATAAAACTTGGTGCAGTCCCCAGAAAAGCTGGCATACTACCTGCAAAAGAATCACGAGACCAGCAAGCATGAAAGACACGTACAGTACCGAGAAAAACCTGCAGTTTACAAACATCCACAGAAAAAATGGTCCGAGAAGAAAAACGCAACACAGGATCAAGAATTCGTTGCCCGCCACTCTTACCTTATGTTGCGTTTTGTAAAAAAACCACGCAACAATGACAGAATAAGGAATGATGAGCAAGTTCTCAAACCATGCTGGAGTCGAGCTAAGCGACTCGAAAAGCGTTATTGATGGCACACCGTAAAGCTTAGGAATCAAAAATGTGCACAAAAAATAAACGATTATTCCGCTCAACAAGCCGGACTGGCGAGCACATCCCCACGAATAACCTTTTGACATGCGCATGACTTTCCCCTTTCAAGGAACAGGAGTTTTAAAACTGGTTAGCAACAGTTATGTACGAGGATTTACCAGAGTTCTAAACCATCTGGCGATAAGTATGCATAATGTATATGTTTTAGTCAACTATTCAAAAAAGACAATTCAAAAGGCGGTTTTGCGAAGCAAAACCGCCTTTTGAATTTACTTTATAACTACATACATGTCACCGAAGCAATTGCATCCCCTTCTCTGAGCTTCATGATTCTCACACCTTGTGTTTGTCTGCCAAGGCTTGGTATCTCTTTGATGCCGATCCTGATGACCTGGCTTTTCTTTGAAATGGTCGCTATCTCCTCCTGCTCATCCGTCACCACTTTTGAAGCGATGATCTCTCCAGTTTTATCCGTCACTTTCATAGTAATGATCCCTGAACCTCCTCTTCCCTGCACTTTATATTCATCAATCGGTGTTTTCTTTCCGTAACCATGAGCGCTAATGACCAGAAATTCTGGATTCTTCATTTCCTTGCTGACAATATCAGTACCGACAATATAGTCGCCCTTATCGAGCTTCATGGCACGCACGCCTCCTGCACTTCTACCCATCACGCGAACGTCTTTATCTTTAAATCGTATTGCTTGGCCTTGTGCGGTTGCAAGTATGACCTCATTGCCTTCATGTACAAAAAGTGCACTACGGAGCTCATCTCCCGCATCAAGCGAGATCGCGAGCAAACCGCTTCTTCTGACATCTTTGAAATTCTCCGCATCCACTCTTTTTGCAACACCGTTTTTTGTCACAAGTATCAGAGAAAGTTTCAGATTCTTCAATTGTTTTGGCATTGCAAGAACTGAGGTGATCTTTTCCTCTGCAGTGATCGCAAGATAATTGACGATGGCTTTGCCTTTTGTCGCACGCTTACCCTCTGGTAATTCATACATTTTTATCTGGTACGCCTTTCCTTTATTCGTAAAGAATAAAATATCATTGTGTGCGGTCGCAGCAAGGAAGTGAGTGATGAAATCCTCATCTTTCGTATCAAGATCGACAACACCGACTCCTCCACGCTTTTGTTTCTTATATTCATCTGGGTTCGTCCTTTTTACATATCCGCCAGCAGTGAGAACAAGCATATTCGGTTCATCAGAGATCATATCTTCCTCTGACAAGTTTTTAACTCCGCCTTTGACTACTTTTGTCCTTCGTTCATCACCGTACTTTTCTTTTATATCAGAAAGTTCAGTCTTAATGATCGTCAAAATCCTTTTTGGTTTTGAAAGAATATCTTTCAGATCAGCAATAAGTGCTTGAACTTCTTTGAGCTCATCTTCGATCTTTTTTCTTTCAAGTCCGGCAAGTTTCTGAAGCCTCATTTCCAAGATCGCATTTGCCTGAATTTCAGAGAATTTGAACACTTTCATGAGCTGTGCTCGCGCATCGTCAACGTCCTTTGACTTCTTGATGAGCTTAATGATCTCGTCTATGTGATCAAGTGCTTTTTTGAGACCGAGCAAAATATGCTCGCGTGCTTCGGCTTTTTTCAGATCAAATTCCGTCCTTTTCTTTACAACAATTTTCCTGTGCTCTATGAACTCATCTAAACATGTTTTGAGGGAAAGGACTTTTGGAACGCCGTTCACAAGTGCAACAACGTTCATATGAAATGTGTCCTCAAGCTGCGTGTGCTTATACAAATAATTCAAAATGCTCTGCGGATTGGCATTGTTCTTGAGATCAATGACAATGCGAATATCTTTTGTTGATTCGTCTCGCAAGCCTTTGATGCCGTCGATTTTCTTTTCACGGACAAGCTCGGCAATCGTCATGATAAGAGTCGATTTATTTACACGGTATGGTATTGAAGTAATGATGATGGAATAATTTTCTTTTTTATCTTCAACAATCTCCGCATGTCCTCGAGTGACGATTCCCCCGCGACCGGTTGCGTATGCATGATTTATATCTGCCTGATTGAAAATAGTTCCACCTGTCGGGAAATCCGGACCTTTCACAAACTGTAAAAGATCTTCGGTCGTTGCATCTTTATTCTCTATCAAATGGAGTGTTGCATCAACAACCTCAGTGAGATTATGCGGAGGAATATCTGTCGCCATACCAACAGCGATACCAAGCGTTCCATTCAAAAGAAGGTTCGGCACGCCACTTGGAAGGACTATTGGCTCTTTTTTCGTGTTGTCATAGTTTGGTCTCCATTCTACTGTTTCTTTATCAAGGTCTTTCAGCAGATCACCGGCAATTTTTGACATTTTTGCCTCAGTATATCTCATGGCTGCGGCAGAATCTCCATCAATGTTTCCAAAGTTTCCTTGTCCAATGACAAGCGGATATCTCGTAGCAAAATCCTGGGACATTTTTACCATTGCCTCATAGATGGAAGCATCGCCATGGGGATGATAGTTTCCCATGACTTCTCCAACCACTCCGGCAGACTTTCTTGTTTTTGCACCTGCAGTCAGATTCATCTGACCCATCGCATAGAGAATTCTTCTATGGACCGGCTTGAGTCCGTCGCGAACATCGGGAAGAGCTCTCTGTGTAATAACAGACATAGCATAATCCAAATACGACTCTTTCATTTCGGTCACAATATTCCTATTTGAAAGGCTTTTTGCCGCTATGACTGGTACATTATTTTCATGTTCTGTTTTTTTCTTTTTGTCTTCTGCCATTGGTTTAAATTATTTTTTCAGACTGTATATTAACCTATTTTTTAAAAATTTGCCATCAGTTTTTACTTGTGGATGCGTAAGTGCTTGTGCTTGTCGTTGCATCAAAAATAGTACTGCTTGCAAACTGTGATCTGATGAGATCTGTCGTACTTCCAAACTGATTGGTCGCAGCATTGAACCCATTTCCAATATCTTCAAACATCTTATTGAATGAACTGAATGAATTTGATACTGATGCATCACTTTTATTCTGCGATCCATGAAATTGATACCAAAGGCCCGCTATGATAAGCGTCAAAAAAATAGCTGTGATAATCGAAAAAATTTTTTTCTTTTTATCCGACCAGTCCTGTATTTTCTGTATCAAACTCATAGTTTATGAGTAGGATTTATGCGACTGAAAGAACGACCGTCTCGCCCTCTTTGCCATCTAAGTCTTTTCTTTTGAGTGTAAGCTTTTCTACGGGCTTGGTATTTTCCTCCCCTGCTTCTTTTAAATATTTTTTGAGTGCATCTTTTGCTCCCACTTCACCATAGTGCATTGGAATGATTATTTTCGGTTCTATTTCAACAGAAAGTTTTTCTGCCTTTGCAGCATCGAGCACACCATCACCACCGATCGGCAAAAATAGTATATCGACATCTCCAAGCTCTTCTTTTACTTCGTTTGAAAGATTCGTATCAGAAAGCGCACCAAGAAAACAAATATTCATATTTTCGAGAGATACAGAATAGATCGTATTTATCCTTTCTTTGCCTCCATAGACGGACTTTGAAGCAAAACCTTTTATAAAAATACCTTTGATCTCGTATTCTCCCGGGGCAGAAATGACGAAAGGATCCTTGCCGTTATAGGAAAGATTTTCTGTACCGTTCATGTCTGGATGATTGAGACTGACAAGAGCAATGTCCGCAAAAAATCTGGTGGTTTTGAGTTTTGACTCTTTTGCGATCGGATTAAAAGCGATCGTTGTATCGCCAAATTGAACTTTAAAAAATTCTGCTCCTTGGTATGTGATTATCATACGAATAATTGTATCAAATTATATAAAAATTGGAAGAGAAAAAATAGAAAAAAAATTAAATTCCGATAAATTTACTGGGTTTTCGCTCCGCAAAAACCCAGTAAATTTTAATTGACAAATCAACTTATCTATGCTAGCATAGCAAACAGATAGAAAACGCCAAAAACGTTTCTAGAAGTTTGAAAATTCAATTGGGAGCATAGAAGATGAACTTTAAAATCGCAGTCGCCTGCTTCATGGGTGCCTTCATCGGTGCCTCGATCGGACTCCAGATGAACCACAACATGTGGTGGGTCGGAGTGCTCATCGGTGGTTTGGTCGGCTACATCGCCTACCAACCCAAAGAAGTTATCAGCGCCACAAAAAGAGTGTGTGCTGATATGTACAGCAAGAGGTCAAAAATGACCGAATCACTTTTAAGCGGAGCAATGATTTTAGGCTACCTTGTCTTAATTATGGGTGGCCTTGTATTAATTACTTCAATATGTGCACTAAGTTTAATAAACACCGCTGAACTTTACCTTGGAGTTAGTATTTTTAACGACAATGGTAAAGCACTCCTAAGCAATGGGTAGTTTTTCTACTTCGGTGGCACAGTAATCTGTGGTTTGTGGAATTGCCTCATAAATGATTGGGTGTGTAACAAAAAACAAGATTTGTTTCTTCTGCTCTTCGCACCTGCAATTACACCGCTTGTTCCGATCATTGCAATCGTCGTAATCATCGGGAAAGTGATCTACTTCATCCCGACCTTCTGTAGGATGGTGTGGAGGGTCTTCAAATTGATCCACTCGGACATGCGCGTTCTGTGCATGACTGATGCAGCTTTGGGAGCTCTCGCCGGATATTACTTAGGCAGTGCACTCATCGGTGGATTCATCGGAGCAGGGCTTGGCTGGGTTAATTACCAGCTTGTTTCAGTCCGCTGGCTCAAGCTCGTTTCAGTGCAGATGCAACAAGAAGAATAGCGTAAACGCTCGGTCGAAGTCCGTAAACTTCCAGCGCAAACCCATTTGGGAATGCGCTGTTTTTTTTATTTTATTTTTATATTGTCTTTGCGAGCAAAGCGAAGCAATCTAGACTGGTTTGCTTCGCTTCGCTCGCAAAGACGAAAACTAAACTAGCTTTACATACAAACTCTAATATAGTAGTATGTTCTTGTTATCAGGGTTGCATAAAAAGCTAACATCACGT
>Ga0265338_10005443_pt1 | contig 16622 bp, 22 predicted proteins | sample 42126metaG_FD_193579 | JGI IMG/M metagenome (GOLD analysis project Ga0265338, IMG submission 193579) | Rhizosphere microbial communities from Carex aquatilis grown in University of Washington, Seatle, WA, United States - 4-21-26 metaG | ecosystem: Host-associated > Plants > Roots > Rhizosphere... | reverse complement strand
TCGCTGCGGATTTCTCTAGCGGAAATTCCTGTCGCAAGTCCTGTCCCAGCGTCTTGGCGACAGCATTCAGATCTTTTGCGAGCGAGAGACGCCAGCGTTCCATGAACTGTTGGGCGAGGTCTTCGAACCGCTTTCCGATCGAAAGGACGGCCTCCTCACCTTGCGCTTGCAGCGAACTGGAGAACGAATTCTCGATCCGGTTCTGAATGGTTCTGAGGTGGCCGCAGACTTCGTCGAGCCGGGTTTCCACTTCGTTCGAACCGCGGGTTTGAAAGTCTTTGACGGCCGAGGCGACAGCGTTATCGAGTTGAGTTCGAGCGTCGGAGACAATCTCTCCGGCGAGGTGCTCGAGATGTGCGTCGAGATCCGACTCTAAACGGCGTACGGAGTCGTTAAGGGTTGCAATCTTCCGGCCCATGTCCGTGACTTCCGACTGAATCTGGACTGCTTTCGCAGTGGAGTCTGCCTGCATCTGTTCGACCTGGATGCGGTGTGCATCGTGGGTTTCGGCCAGCCGCTCTTCCAGCGAACTTAAGAGCTTCTCGCCGTGAGCGGTGAGCTGAGCGCCAGTTTCCAATGCGTGCTGCTGGAGTTTCTCGACGCCCGCATGGGACTGTTGTCGCGCGGTCGCGATCAGTTCCTTCGACAGTGCTTGCGCCATTTGTTCGACGGTGTGGAGTTCTCCCGAAAGGCGGTGTCGAAACTCGGTTAGAGCTGCGCCGATTTTCTGCTCAGTGGCTGATTTTGTAGAGGCGAGAATTTCCGCGGACTGTGCCTGTGTCTGCTCCAGCACTCTCGCGCCAAGTTCTTGCCGCAACCGATCCCATAGCTTCTGTTCGAGTTCCGGCGGAATCTGGTTGAGGGATACTTCGAAGCGATTCTGTCTGGCATTGCGGGCCAGTTTTTCATGCAGCTCGTTGACTTCCGCCTGAAGGGGACGAACGAGTTTCGCGAGAATGCCACGCAGACGTTCTTCCGAAAGCTGCTCCTCAACTTTGTCGAGAATTGCCTGTGAAGGTCGGGCCGGTGCTTGCGGGCTGTGCAGCGACAGCGGCGCCTTCCTTTGGGCGTTCGGTTGGGCGGCAGGCATAGGCATTTCCAGCACGCGCCAGTCGTCAGGATAAGATTTCAGCCCCCAAAAATTGTCGGGCTGCTCGAGCCTGGCGCCGAGCCTCCAGCTTTGTCCATCCGATCCCAAAGGCTGGCAGGCAACTACGTATGCGGTAGCCTCGCGTCCCTCTTTCGTGTGAACTTGCAGGGCGCTGCCGGCGTCTAATTGGATCGGAAAACGGACAGCAAAGCCATGCGCGCTGACCACCAGGGTCTCGCAAACATCAGAGAATCGGGCCTTCGGCTCCAGGCTGGTTACGTGGATGGGAACGTGGATCGGCACTCGCGAACTGCGCCGCAGAGTCTGAACTTTCGTAGCAGGCATCTTGACCTCGGGGGACGAAAGGCCCGTCCAGCAAGCGATTTCATGGGCGTTTCGATGAGTTAAAGGTATCGCGAGATTGCTGAACCTGCCTCTGTCGGGAGTGTGGCTTCGAAACGGGCGAGAGGGCAGGCGCGGAACTGCCCAGCCGCCAAACCCGGCATGTACCAAGGACCATTTCCGGCACGTACATACGAGTGCTTGCCAGAGCAGACGAACAGGTGTTTAGTCCAGGCTGCCCTGTTCGATTACCACGTTCTCGCGCACGATCAGGCGGTGGGCGGCCATTTCTTTGAGCTTGGGAAGAACGCGGCTTACGTGCTCGTCGGTGTCCACAAACGAGACGACGACGGGAAGTTCGCCACCGGCTTCGACCAGGTGCGCCGTGTGGACGCGTCCGCGGCCGAGAAATCCGGCGACGGCGTGGAAGGCAACGGCTCCATAGACGTTTTCTTCGCGCAGATATTTCAGGATTTCCAGATGGAGCGGACGATGATGCCAGGAGTCCCGCTCCGTAAGGTACATAGTGACCTGAACGGCCATGGCGACTGCCCCTGTCTCGGATTTCATTTTACAGCCCCCTGGCCAGCGCTGCGCCGGCAAGTACAGCCGCGAGGCAAAGCGCATTACTGAACAGGACATTCAGGCCCATCATCAGCCACTGGCCCTGTTCCATGAGCGCAAAGCTTTCAAAGGCATAACTCGAGAAGGTGGTGTAGGAACCGCAGAAACCGATGGCCACGAGTAGCCGCCAGCGGGGATCGAGGAGCACGCGCTCGGTCGAGTAGACGAGAAAGAATCCGAGAATCAGGCTACCCGTAATGTTGATGAGAAGCGTGCCGTATGGAAATGAAGTGGAAAAGTGTCGACCAACGAACGTGCTGAGGAAGTAGCGGGCACTGGCGCCAACAACGGCACCGATAGCAATCCAGAGATAGTTCACGCGACGGAGACCTCCTGCTGAGTGCTGGGACAGCTCGGTAGGAGTTATCAGCCCAAAGGGCGGTTTATGGCGAACTCCATCGCCAACGGCAACAGTATAGCGGAAGGACTGGTGCTTAAGGCAAAAGTCGAACAATTCCTCGAACTTTGGCCTTAGAGCCTTCGTATCGCAGGTGGGAGTCGTGTATGAATCGCTTGATGTGCTTACTGGGACTACTTGTTTCACTGGTCACGCTGCAAGCGCAGCAGAACGCTTACGAGACCGATGTACAACAGGCCTTCATTTCCGGCGGGAACATTCGTTTGCATCTGGAGGCTGGCGGATACACGATTCGCCCCTCGGACGCAAACAACATCGTTGTTACTTATCATGCGAATTCCGAGCAAGAGCGAAGCGCGGTGAAGGTCAAAATCAAGTCCACTGCAACGAGCGCGGAGGTCTACGTAACCCACACGCCGCGCAACAACTTCCAGGCTACGATCGACGTGCCGCGGCGCTCCAACCTTTGGGCCCGGCTTTCGGCGGGGCAGTTGGATGTCAGAGATGTAGAAGGTGATAAAGATATCGAGCTCTGGGCCGGGGAACTGGACCTCTCGGTGCCTCATCCCGAAGGGTATGGCCATCGCGACGCGTCTGTTTTGGCGGGAAGTATCGAAGCCTCTGCGTTCAACGTCTCCAAGGGAGGAATGTTCCGGTCATTTCGGGAAAATGGACCGGGAACGTATCGTCTGCACGCTCACGTCACCACCGGCGAAATCAATCTTCGTTAGACGGCGGGTTCTGATTTCCGGTTCCATGTTGTCGCAACGGACACCAGGAAAAACAGTGCGATGGCGAGGTTCGTCGAACCTCCCACGAGGATGGCGCCCAGTGGTGATGGCACCCGTTCCGCTAGAGGCGACAGCGCCAGGAGCACTGCGGGATTCGTGATCGCGGTCCACCTCGGGTAGTAGGTTTTTCCCGCAACCACAAGTCCCAACAACAGCAAGGCGCCAATATATCCGGGGATGGCGCCTACGTTATACGCCAGCGTCCAATAGGATTTGGTGGCCGCGAGAACTTCCGAACACGGGGCTCCCTGGCCGTAGCAAAATTTGAGAGCGAGGCCCTTCGCGGCCCAGAGCGTGTGTACCGCGCTACCCGCCACCATCAGCACGGCAAACAGAGCAAGCATAAGTCTTCCGCTGCCCGCACTCTTGGATCTCACATTGAGGTAGACATGCCAGAAGCCGATGATGCACAGGCACGCCGCGGCGGGGCCGATTAGGCCTCCAATGAAGAGCCGCTCGTTCGATGCATGCATGACGGTTGTGCGCATTCCGTCCGCAAACCCACTGCCGGGTCCAAAGTATCCGTAGAACAACATATCGCCCGCGAAAAAAAGCAAAGCGCCCGCGAGCCCAGCGACGCCTGCAAACCGACGCGTTTGAGCTGACGTTTCCCATGCCATGCCGGTCACCTCTTTTCGACCAATACGAACCGTTCGACGTGGAGGTTCACTCAATGCAAGCCTATATCTTTTTACAGATCATTGACTCCACGATGACACAGGCTCGAAGCGGGATTTGTAGGCTGCTCCCAAGGTGATCGCACAGCCCCCGGCGTACACCGCAAATTTTCAACAGAATGGAGCATTCTCATGGCAACCGAAACCCTCCCTTCCAGCGTTTCGCTAGAAACAGGAAATTCCGCCAACGAACAGAACGAGGGCGCTCGTACGAAAAAGGTGGTGAAGCGCCGGTCATTTCTGAAAGGCCTTGGCATAACGGGAGCAGCATTGTCGGCCGGGCCCCTGCTTTCGACTGTGCTAGAGGCGCAGCAACCCAAGGGCGTTATCACCGTCGGCGACGTAGCTATCCTGCGCTTTCTGGCAGCAGCCGAGATCCTCGAGACCGATCTCTGGCAGCAGTACAACGAACTCGCGGGTATTCAGGACGATGAGGTGCCCGGAGGAAGCGGAAACAAGCTGTACACTGCAGCACTTTCCGTCCTCGATGAAGATATGGCGCAGTATATTCACGACAACACTGAAGACGAGTTGTCTCACGAGGTCTTTATCAATGCCTACCTTGAGTCGAAAGGGGCGGAACCGGTTAGCTTGGAACAATTCCGGACGCTTCCCAGCAGTCAGGCGACCGGCGCGCAGCAAATCCCACGGCTCACAAACCTGATGCAACTGAGCGTGGACACGACCTGGTACACGCGTTATCGCAGCCGCACCTTGAATCCCGATTTTGGAGATACCCTGCCCCAGGCAATTCCGAGCATCGCGACCGGGCAGCATCCTGCCATTCCGCGGACAGATGATGATGTGCAACCAGATCCTTCGAAACCGCGCCGCATCTCTGACCTTACGCAGGCGATCGCAAATACAGCGGGGTTTCACTTTGCGACCATTGAGCAGGGCGGAACAAGTCTCTACGCCATGCTGGCCCAGCGAGTAACGAGCGTGGAAGTGTTGCGAATTCTGCTGAGCATTGGCGGCACCGAGATCTGCCACTTCCAGACCTGGTCTGACAAAGCCGGCAATTCGCCGGCGCTCAGCGTGGTCGATCCCGTAACCGGTTTGACGGTTACGTTCCCGGATCTTAATACGCCTCCGCTAGGCGGCGAAGATTTTCAAACCAACCTGATCATGCCTGAGCCTACTGTTTTCCTGAGCCGGAAGCTCCCAGCCTGTTCCATCATTCGTCCTACGGCAACCAAAGGAGCGGCGATGGGAGCGCTGAAGGCTCTTACCGCCGACGGGCTCTTCATCGGCCAGTCGAAGGAGTTCTTCAAGTTCATGCATACTCTGGCTACGGAAGCGGACTTGGCCACACGCCAGTAACGCTGCTTCTTTTTTTGCGGGTGTCTCGCGAAGTTGGACAGGGACACCCGCCTTTTCAATGGCGCTGCACGATCAGACTAACTTCGACCCAAGGAGGAGAACTGCCGATGTTTGAGGGACTGTTTCAACCCATGCATTTACTTGTGATCCTCGGTATTGCGTTGCTTGTATTCGGCCCAAAGAAGCTCCCGGAACTCGGAAAAGGACTGGGGGATGGAATTCGCGGTTTCAAGTCAGCGATGAAGGACAACGAGGAGCCGTCGGAAAACGTGGCCGGTCGCAACAGCGAAGATGGGAAGGCGTGAACTCATTTACTCCATGACTTGAGGGCCGCTCGCACCACTGGTGGCCGCAGATCACGAACGTTGACCGCTCTTTGTCGGGTGTGGTGCGATGCGCCGCGGCCTTTTGTCGCCCTTCCTTGACACCCCCATTTTTGGCCTTTATTCTTAATCATTGCTCCCTAAGAGACTTTCGTCTCTGTGCGTACTTCCGCGGGCCTTCGCGGTATTCGGTTGGGGGCGGCGGAGGTTCCGATGTTCATCGAAATTCAGGAGTTAGAGCTTCACCCGATCGACTTCCGGGAGGAGTTCAGCCCCGGTGCGATTGATCTGGGAACTGAGGTTCGGCAGCTCTCGCCGCTGATAAGTACGGGCCGGGCGGACCTGGTTGAGGAGCATCACGGCAAGCACGAAGTGGTGCAGGACATCCGGCTAAAAGGCCAGCTGGAAACCAGTCTTGAGGTGGCCTGCGCGCGCTGCCTCGAGCAAGTAGTGTTGCCGGTGGAACGCAGTTTCGATTTGCTATATAGACCGTTGGGAACCGATTCCGGCCACGAAGAATTGTCAGTCACTGACGCAGAGGCCGAAATCGGGTATTACCAGGGCGAAGGATTGCTGCTCGAAGATACGTTGCGGGAGCAGGTTTTGTTGTCGGTGCCGTTGAAGACGCTATGCCGCGAAGACTGCAAAGGCCTTTGCCCGCATTGCGGCAAGAACTTGAACGAAAGCGAATGTTCATGCACGGAGCAGTTGGAAGATCCGCGCTGGGCGGCGCTGAAAGAGATTAGAAGCAAACTGAACCAATAAATCGGCTGTCAGGTCTCAGCTGTGCGTTCTCAGGCAAGGTGAAGTTGCTGAGAGTTAACAGCTGAGAACTGAGAGCTTCACAAGGAATCATCATGCCGAATCCGAAACGGAGACACTCACAAAAGCGCACCGCGACCCGTCGTGCGCACGACTCGCTGTCGAAGCACTCGCTGTCGGAGTGTCCGAACTGCCACGAGCAGAAGATGCCGCATCGCGCCTGCGCGAAGTGCGGATACTACAAAGGCCGCGAAGTAGTTGAGGTCGAAGAGAAGTCCTAGTTTCATCCCCCATGCCTAGCGTAATCGCTCTGGATGCGATGGGGTCCGACAAGGCGCCGAAGCCTGAAATCGAAGGCGCGTTACAGGCGGCACGTCAACACGATGTGCGCGTATTGCTGGTCGGACCGGAACCGCGGCTGAAAGCGGAACTTGCGCGCTACCCTGGCGCGCGCCGCTTGCCAGTCGAAATCGTTCACGCGAGCGAAGTCATCACTATGGACGACAAAGTGGAGGCGATTCGCGCCAAACGCGATTCGTCCATCCGCGTGGGACTGCGTCTGGTGCGAGAAGGGCAAGCTGCGGGCTTCGTCACCGCGGGCAATACCGGCGCTGCCATGGCCACCGCAAAGGTAGTATTGGGGGCGTTGCCGGGCGTGGACCGTCCTGCGCTGGCGGCCGCTTTTCCCACCGTGCTGAACGCGGCGGCAGTACTCCTTGACGTCGGCGCGAACGTCGATTGTACCCCGCAAAACCTGGAACAATTTGCGGTAATGGGCGAAATTTATTACCGGTCCATCTTTGGCATGAAACGGCCGCGGGTTGGACTGCTTTCAATTGGCGAAGAAGAGAGTAAGGGCAACGACCTGACGCGCGAAGCGTTTCAGTTGCTGAAGCGCCTCCCCATCAACTTTATCGGCAATGTTGAAGGACGCGACCTGTACAACGGCCATGTGGACGTAATCGTAGCCGATGGTTTTGTCGGGAACGTTGCGCTCAAGACTTCTGAAGGCGTGGCCAGACTGGTTCGCACGGTGCTGAAGGAAACATTGAAGGCCACGATTACGCGGCAGGTCGGCGCGATGCTTTCCCGGAATGCTTTCTCCGACTTCAAGAAACGTCTTGACCACACGGAATATGGTGGCGCTCCATTGCTCGGAATTAAGGGCGTTTGCATCATCACCCACGGATCGTCCAATACCAACGCGATCAAGAATGCGGTCAGGGTTGCGGCGGAATTTGCTGAGGCAAAGGTGAATGAAACGATCGAGCGAGAACTAGCGGGCCTGCGAGCGATGGCGGGAGTTACGAATTAGGGCGGACGGTTCAAGTAGCAAATCTTAAGAATTCACGAACATGACAAACCATTCTTCTCCGATTGCATTTCTATTTCCCGGCCAGGGCTCCCAAGCCGTGGGCATGGGCAAGGAACTGGCGGATAACCACCCGATCGCACAGCAGACGTTCGAGGAAGCCGATGCGGCGCTTGGCTACAAACTGTCACAGCTTTGCTGGGAAGGCCCGGAAGAAAAGCTGAAGCTGACGGAAATTACGCAGCCCGCAATTTTGACGGCCTCGATCGCCGCGTGGCGCGTCCTTCAGGAAAAGGGTCTGAAGCCGGACTACGTCGCCGGGCACAGCCTGGGTGAGTATTCCGCGCACGTAGCCGCGGGCACGCTTTCATTTGCCGATGCAGTCCGCACCGTCCGCAATCGCGGCAAGTATATGCAGGAAGCAGTGCCGGTGGGAGTGGGCGCGATGGCTGCTATCCTGGGAATGCCGTTGGACAAGGTCACTGAAATTGCAAAAGAGTCTGCTCAGGGAGAAGTTTGCCAGGCAGCCAACATTAACTCTCCGGAGCAGGTTGTGATTTCAGGAAATGCGGGCGCCATTGCGCGAGCCATTCAGCTGGCCACGGAGCGAGGCGCGAAAAAGGCAGTGAGTCTCCCTGTGAGCGCCCCCTTCCATTGTGCGCTGATGCAGCCTGCGCAGGATCGTCTTGCCCAGGATTTGAAGGCACTCTCATGGCATGATCCGTCGTGCCCTGTCGTCTGCAACGTGGATGCGGCGCCCATCACCTCAGGTGAAGCGGCACGCGACGCGCTGATCCGGCAGGTGACCGGGGCGGTGCGCTGGGATGAGTCGGTACGTGTGCTGATCGAAAAGGGAGCCGTTTTGTTCATCGAGGTAGGCCCAGGCAAAGTTCTGTGGGGATTGATGCGGCAGATTGATCGGTCCAAGACCTGTCTCACGGTCGGAGATGAGGCGTCGCTGGCAAAAACAATGGCGCAGGTGTCTCCTGCGGTTGCGTAGAAAGTAGTCTTCTGGGGAATCGGTCCGGGAAGCGGGAGAGAACGCTCGCCCCGTCTGGGCTAGTACGGATAGACCGTGATTGTTCTGTCCGTTTTCTGGACGAACATGCGGGCGTGTTCCGCGCGCTCATTTACCACTACCTCGACAATCACACCCCCGCCGCCAAGTCCTTTTGTGTTCGCGGATCCATACACGCGGTACGACTTGATCAGCCCCCATTCACCGCCGGGCCCCCAGTCACGATAGAAGTCCGCGTAAGTGTACTGAGAGTATTTCTGCTGATGCTGGCGCCAGCCGGGATCGTTGAAGTAGATGGCGTAGGCCGACTCAAAATCCTGACGCTGAAGTGCCGCGAAGAAGTGGTCGACGGCCCGCTCCTGTGGCCAGTTGCGATACATCCAGGCAAGAGCGGCGAGGACGATGACGAGGACTATGGCGACTGCAATCTTGATTTTGCGCCGCCGGGCGCGGGCGACGTCAAACGGTTGGGCATCGAGCAGGGTCATATCGCTATGACAAGCATAACGGATTTCTGCACGGGAGAGGTAGGGCGCGGACCCGGACGCAGTGCGTGCCAGGATTAAAGCGCTTGGCAGGTCTGCCGATGTACACCAAGTCAGCCAGAACGGCGGCGGCAGACGGCTTCCCGGTCTCGACTCGGAGGCCGCAAATTGGTGGCAACCATGGAAAAGATCAGGGCGCTCATTGTGGATGACTCTTCGGTGATGCGCAAAATTGTGGAGCGCTCACTGCGCCAAGCGGGCGTTGAACTTGCAACAGTGGTGGAGGCCGGGAACGGAGCGGAAGCGCTGGCCGTGCTTGCCAAGGAATCGGTCGACCTGATTTTGTGCGACATCAACATGCCGGTGATGGATGGTCTCGAATTCGTGCGTCAAATGGCCCAGGTCGAAAGTGCGAAGGGCATTCCGGTGGTGATGATCACGACCGAGGGCAGCGAAAACCATGTTGTCCAGGCACTATCGGCCGGGGCCCGTGGCTACATACGGAAGCCATTCACTCCCGATCAGGTCAAAGAGCATGTATTGCCGGTGCTGGGGAAAAAATCATGAGTACGGACACTTCACTTGTGGTGCGCTCTCACGAAGAGAACTGGCTTCCGATTCTCGAGCTCGCGGTTGAGGAAGTCTTCGAAATCATGTTGGGATGCCGTGTGAAACCCGTGCCGAAGGGCGAGAATGCGGTAACCGGGGAATATACGGCGATGGTAGGTCTTGCCGGGGCCCTGTGTGGAATCCTGACATTAACCTGCAACAAAGAGACCGCGCGTGAACTGGCCAAGTGTATGTTGGGGCCCGAGATTGCTGATTCTGAGGAGCAGGTATCGGATGCACTCGGCGAGATTTCGAACATGATCGCCGGGAATTTCAAGAATAAGCTGGCTGGCAGCGACGGTGGCTGCATGTTGAGCGTTCCGACGGTGATCAAAGGTGGAGAATACAGTTTTCGATCCTTGGCCGATGGCGAGAACCTGGAAACCACCATGCTCTTTGTGGACCACCCGGTGTCAGTATGCTTGCAGTTGCATAGCTGAGGCTGGTACAGACACTTTTCGCAGTGGCATTCTTGTCGCGGAATCCGCTCTGGGCTCGGCAAGTTTGGGCGGCAAGGCCGTTCTAAGATTCATCTAATTGTTTTTCTCCTTTGCCATCCTTAAGTCCCTGAAAAAATAGAGAAATGTGAAGATGCTAACGCTCTGGCGCTTGGCAATATGCGTGCTTGATTGCAAATGAAGGAGCCAGCGTGGACAGCGGATTTTATGCAGCTTGTGCCGGGTTGCGGGCGCAGAGTCAAGCCCTTGAGGTGGCAGCGCATAACCTTGCCAATGTAAACACCGTGGGCTTCCGCGGAGAGCAGACTACTTTTCAATCGCTGGTTGCTTTGGCGGCTCCTGCCACGCTGAATCCACTGAACCGGGCAACGAATAACTTTGGGGTCTTCGAGGGAACCCACCTCGATCTGGGTGCGGGTAACCTGACGAACACCGGCAACCCGCTCGATGTGGCGATTGAAGGGAATGGATTTTTCGCCATCCAAACCGAGCGCGGAACTCGTTATACACGGAACGGCAGTTTTCAGGTATCGAGCACGGGAGAATTAGTCACAGCCGCGGGTGATGCGGTTCTGGGCGACAACGGTGTCGTTCGAATACCAGCAGGAGCCGTGGCGGTCAGTCCGGATGGGACGGTTTCGGTCAGCGGCGCGGTCGCTGGACGCTTACGGCTGGTCAGGTTTCCTCCAGGAACCAAACTCTTATCCGAGGGAGCGACTCTTCTTTCGGCGCCGGCCGGGAGCGAGCAGCCAGCACAGCAGTTTTCGCTCCGCCAGGCGACGCTGGAGTCGTCCAATGTGAATGCGATCAACTCGATGGCGACACTGATTGGAGTGCAGCGAGAAGCAGAAATGATGGGGCGCGCACTGACTCTGTTTGACACGGAATTCAACCGGATTGCAGCCAGTGAGTTGGGCAAGGTCTAGTCCGGCAGTATCGAGCATCGCGAACCTCCGGGAGGAAACATGTTCCGAGCGCTTTACACCGCGGCCAGTGGGATGCAGGCGCAGCAGACGAACCTCGACACCATTGCCAACAACCTTTCGAACTCGAGCACGGCCGGTTTTCGCAGCAGCCGCATGCAATTTCAAGATCTCATTTACCAGAACATCGTGATGCCGGGCGCTGCCGCCTCCCAGCAGACGACGGTTGCGGCCGGCCTGCAGGTTGGGCTGGGCACCCGGGCGTCCGCGTCCGAAATCTTGCAGTTGCAAGGCGACTTGAGCGCGACGGGAAATTCGCTAGATCTCGCCATTGAGGGGCAGGGATTTTTCCAGGTGCTGCTGCCCACGGGTGAAACGGCCTACACGCGCGGTGGAAGTTTTCACACGGATTCGCAGGGCAATGTGGTGACAGCCGACGGGAATCCGGTACAGCCGGCGCTGACGATCCCGCAGGGCGCAACCTCGGTCACGATCGCTCCCGACGGGACTGTCTCAGTCACGCTCGCCGGACAGACCGCAGCGCAGCAAGTGGGGAGTCTGCAACTGGCATTGTTCCCGAATCCGGGAGGACTGAGCAGCGCGGGGAAGAATCTGTTCATGCCGACGACGGCCTCGGGCGATGCAGTCGTGGGCACCCCCGGGGGCAGCGATGGGTTGGGATCGATCGAACAAGGCTATCTCGAGCAGTCCAATGTCAGCGTGGTCGATGAATTCATCAACATGATCGTCGCCCAGCGTTCGTATGAAGCAAGTTCGAGGGTAGTGCAAGCGGCCGATCAGATGTTCCAGTTGATCAACAATCTGGGACACTAATGGCCCGCATGCAAGGAAGCACGTTGAGCTACCGAGTCATGATCGCGAGTTTCGTTCTTGCACTGTCGGTTGCGAGCCCCCTGCGAGCGCGGGAGGGTGCGGAGCATTTGGCTCTGATGACGATTACGGAAGCCTGGCAAGCGGTGACGGGCGAACTCCGTTCCCATGGAGTTCAGGAAGCACAGTTACCGCGACTTCAGGATATCGATCTACCGCTGGCTGTGCCCGCGCGAACGGGGCGGAAGTTGCACGTGGCCTCAGTGTGTTGGGATTCCAATGCGGAGCGCGCACGCTTTCGCCTGCAATGCGAATCAAGTGCGTGCTTGCCTTTTCTGGCCTATGTCCGGGTTGGAGAAGGTGCCCGGGAACCGTCTTGTCTTTCGGCATCGCGGGCGCATGCCGTCGCGACAACGGCCCCGCCCGCCGTGCGGGCCGGGAGCAAAGCCACCGCGATTCTCGTGACGCAGAGTTTGCGTATGACCGCGGCGGTGACCTGCCTCGACCATGGTGATCAAGGAGGAGTTGTCCGTGTGCGTGGACAGTTGGGCCGCGTGTTCCGCGCCCGGGTTGTTGGCCCTGCACTCGTCGAGGTATTCCCCCAATGAAAGGCCGCTTGATCGCGAAAGGAAACGAGCATACCACGGTGAGATTGCTTGTCGTGGCATTGTTCCTGGCAGGGATGGCAGTTCCGCTCATTGCCTCAAAGCGGGATCCACAATCCAATAGCCTCGCCGCGTATATCGCGCGGGTCCAAAGCGAATCCGCCGCAGCCGCGCCCGCGCCCGGCAGTTGCTGGGTCGACACCGGCCGGATGGCCTCGCTCTCGACCGACTACAAGGCGATGATCGCGGGCGACCTGATCACAGTTGTGGTCGTACAGGATCTGACTTCCTCGAATGTGGGTGCGGTTTCTACAGCGCGCAACTTCAGCGCGAGCTCAGGCGTCGATTCTCTGCCCGGCAAAATCAAGGTGGGAGGCGCGGCCAGTCTGCTCGGCCTTCACTCGGCGGAGACGCTTTCAGGCAAAGGCCAAGCTTCGTCGACTTCGAGCGTAACAACCACGCTCGCGGGGCGCGTGGTGGCAGTGCTGGTCAATGGCAACCTGGTGATTGAAGCCGAGCGTGTCATTAACATGAATCACGAGAAGCAAACGATTGTCCTGCGCGGCCTGGTGCGCCGGGGAGATATCGGACCCAATAACACGGTTGCATCGAACACCATTGGCGATCTCGAACTGGAGATCAAAGGGAAAGGTGTGATTTCGGATGGCGTGCGCCCGCCGCATCCGATCCTGCGCGCGATTCTGCGAATTCTGAACTTCTAGGCTTGCAACGTGAAGAAGACGAGAGAAGGGGTGTTTGTCGCTGTTGTTGCTCTCTTGAGTTGGTCGGGGATGGTTCGTGCCAGCGACCCGGTTCCAGTAAAGATCGGCGACCTGACGACGGTTGAAGGCGTGCGCGAGAATTCATTGATCGGCTACGGCATGGTGGTTGGGCTGACGCGCACGGGAGACAGCCAGCAGACAATCTTTACAACGCAAACTCTCGCCAACATCCTGCAGCGTATGGGCGCGCAGATTCCCCCGGCGACGGCGCGCGTCAACAATGTGGCCGCCGTATTTGTGACGGCGAACCTGCCTCCATTCGCGCGTCCCGGCACAATCGTGGATGTCACTGTTTCCTCCATCGGCGACGCCAAGAGTCTCGAGGGTGGAATGCTCCTGCTGACTCCACTTTATGGCGCTGACGGTCAGGTTTATGCTGCCGCGCAAGGCGCCGTCGCGGTCGGAGGCTTTGCTGCGGGCGGTTCGGGATCTACGAAGCAGATGAACCATCCAACGATCGGGAGAATTCCGGCGGGCGGCCACGTCGAGCGCAGCCTGGCATTCGATCTCAACCGGCTGTCTCCGGTTTCGCTCTTGTTGCGCGAGCCGGATTTTTCAACCGCCGGGGAAATCTCGGCGGCGATCAACCGTGAGTTTGGACGCGAGGTAGCGAGCGCTCGCGATGGAGGACGGGTCGAGTTGAATCCCGAGGCCACCGGCCTCAAGAATCTCACCTCCATCCTGGGGATGATTGAAAACCTGGTTATCTCCGTGCATTACAAGGCGCGGGTTGTCGTGAACGAGCGGACGGGAACTATTGTGATGGGGAAGGATGTACGGCTCGGAGCCGTTTCTATTTTGCACGGTGGCTTCTCGGTAACCATTTCCACCGCCTATACGGTTTCTCAACCGAACCCGCTATCGGAGGGCAAGACCGAAGTAGTGCCGCAAACCGATGTGCAGGCCAAAGACAGTCCGGCAAAACATCTTGCAATCGGAGAAGGTGCAAGCATCGATCAACTGGTCAGCGGGCTGGAAAATATGGGGGCAAGCGCACGTGACGTGATCTCAATCCTGCAAGCGATCAAGGCTGCCGGGGCACTCGATGCTGAGTTAGAGGTGATCTGATGAAGACGGATTTGTCTCCGGCGATGGACAGGTTTCCGTGGCCCCCGCCACCGGGCAGCAGGAGCGCAAGAGCTGCCGAAGATTTCGAGTCGGTGCTGTTGACATCGCTATTCGACTCATTGCAAAAAAGTTTCGCCTTTGACCCGCAGGACTCGGCCCCAGGCGCCGGCGACTACCGCATGATGGAGGCCCAGGCGGTGGCGCAGGCTGTGGCTGCGGGCGGCGGGATTGGCATCGCGCGGCTCGTTCTGCCTCATTTGCAGACTCCAAAGGGTCCAATCGGGCGGTGAACGGAAGATTCGCTGGCGGCACTAAAGTTTTTCTGGATGCTGCCGATCTAAAAATTAGGTCTTGGCGTGTCCGACAAGCCGCGAGATTAAGGTTTGCTAAGAATCTGCCGATGGAATAACAGGTGGGATCGGAGTGATGTATGCGAATTGATTTCACGAACCTAGGGCTAGAAAAAGCGGAGAACACAAAGGCGCATGGGACTGGGAGACCCGCTACTACAGAAGGGCAAGCGAGTACGGGTGCCACTTCCTCTGCTGACCGGGCCCAATTCTCATTTGATTCAGCGCGAGTGCAGTCGATGGTGGGCCGGGTTCTGGCCGCGCCGGAAGTTCGTTCGGAGCGAGTCGCGTCTTTGAAGGAGGCACTCGGCCACGGTAAGTACACGGCGGATGCTCGCAAGGTTGCCGATGCGATGGCCGCGGAAGTTGGCCGCGTCCAAAACCGCTAGGGTGGCAAAACGTGGACCCGATTATTTCGAGCGGCATTGATCCTGCGCTCTTGCGCGTACTCGAAAAACGCGGCCAGGAGCGGCACCCCGAGCGGCAGCGGAGGCGCGCGCCGGTACCGGGTGTCACGGAAAGAGACGGCCAGGAAGATGCGCAAGGATCAGTCACCGACGGCGCAAAACATGAACTGGACGACTTGGCCTGACGGGAGAGATTGTGGATTGTCTTGCCACATTAAGCCGCTAAGTCATGAACGACCTTGACAATTCGCTTCCAGAGCTCACGAAGTTGCTCGACCAGAGGCTTGGGTTGATGCGCACGCTGGCGGAAAGCCTGGAGTCGAGCCAGGGGGCGCTCGGTCGCAAAGATGCCGAAGCGATTGCGCGCGGGGCCGCGCATCAAGCTGAACTCTGCCGCCAATGGAGCCTGCTGGAAGAGCAGTTGCGAGTGGAGAATGCACGACGCCGGGCGCTTCCCGCCAGTGCCGGTTCTACAAACGCCCTTCCCGTTGAGTATTCGGCGAAGATCGCGGCGGAATGGAACGCTCTCGGTATCCGTATCCGGTATCTCGCGCGCGTGCATCGCAGCCTGCTGCGGCATCTGCAGCGAAGTCTGGCCGTCGTCGCTCGGATCGTCGCAAGTTCTGCCCCGACGTACCTGCCTGCTCCCAGTTTGCTTGACCAGGACGCGCGGCGCGTGGTGGGGGGGTAAGCATGTCAGGGCTCTATGGATCGCTGTCTATTGCGCTAAGCGCGCTGGCGGCAAGCCAGCAGGCACTCGAAACCACGTCGAACAACGTGGCCAATGCAAGCACTCCGGGATATTCGCGCGAGCGGGCTGTTCTCGAACCCGGCGCGCCAGTGATCTACGGATCCCTCACGATCGGCACAGGAGTGGTGCTCAACAGAATTGAGAGCCTCCGCGACCCGATTCTTGAGATCCAGTTGAACCAGGAGACACAGCAACAGAGCCGTCTTAACGCGGAGCTCGAACAGCTGCAGCAGATACAGACTCAGTTTGCGGGCTCAAGCTCCGGTATTGGCGCCGATATCAGCAAGTTCTTTGACAGTCTGCAACAGCTTTCCCCAGACCCCTCGAATCTGGCGCTGCGGCAGGCGGTGCTGACGGCGGCTGGAAATCTGGCCACCGATTTCAACTCCACGGCCAAAACTTTGCAGCAGCAACGCGGCAACCTCGATCTCAATGTGGTGCAGTCGGTCGGCGAGGTCAACACCCTGACATCGCAAATTGCGAGCGTCGACCGGCAGATCAGCGATCTCCAAAATGCAAATCGGGATGCGAGCATGCTGGTCGACCAGCGCACAAACCTGATCCGGCAGCTGTCGGGCCTAATCGATGTCACGGTGATCCCGACCGACAGTGGCATTTCGCTGGCGACATCGGACGGAACGACTCTGGTATCGGGGTCGCAGAGCTTTGCACTCACCGCTCAAATTGGCGTTGACGGTACACAACACGTCATGGCCGGGAGCAGGGACATCAC